>Ga0070738_10003915_pt1 | contig 18694 bp, 12 predicted proteins | sample Coa_R2_2_FD_66446 | JGI IMG/M metagenome (GOLD analysis project Ga0070738, IMG submission 66446) | Surface soil microbial communities from Centralia Pennsylvania, which are recovering from an underground coalmine fire - Coalmine... | ecosystem: Environmental > Terrestrial > Soil > Unclassified ... | reverse complement strand
TGCTAGATCCATCAGCCCAGTGCTTTTTTCCAGAAAGGAACAGGATTACGTGTACGATATAGCCGTAGCCAGATTCAAGATGGCAGCGGCGAGTTGGCAAGCCTTCTCAGAATGGGCTATCCAACGATTTGCCTTGGCCTGAGCTTGCTGACCAAGGCTATATTCTGCAACCCGGAGCATGAATCAAAAACTCGTCAATTGTCAACGATTTCATGACTTGCTACTACCAGCCCAGGTTTAAGCAATTGACAATCACATGACAGGGAGTGTGATGTTGATAGCAAGTTAACCGTGCAATGGAACTTATCCCTCTCCTAATAAAAATTGGGGTTGATGGGGCAGCAACAAGACTAAATCCAAATGCCTGAGCCTTGCGAGCGCTACAGTTTGGTTCGTTGATAATTACTGCTTGCTATACCGCTCAGTTTTTGCAGGTATCCTGTTGTACAAATGTTTCAAGTACTTGCATGTCAGCATTCTCAGTCTGCTGCTGTGCAAGACGTTACCGAAGATTGCCAAACTTACCAAACTCCACAATGGGTAATGTTTGCCTCACTTTCTGCGGGATGGGTGTGGCGGTTTCAACAAGTCAGAGCCGTAAGGTTTTCACTGGCACATCTTGGCCCATCACACAAACCAGACTGGTGGCAAAGGAGTGGTCTGGGAGCCAATCATCTAATTCAATCTCGGACTTGCATTGCGCCAACGGCTGACCATGCCTATTTTGTGACCCATCTTGATTTTGCTAGATAATAAACCGAGAGTCATTTATTGAATAACGAGATATTTTCCATGCTCTCTCCAGGCAAGGGTAATCAAACTATCCTGTTTATCGCAACGAATTCTAAAGACGCAACCAGTCTGCGGTTAGAGCAGGAGGTACGGAAAATTGCTGAAGGGTTGCAACGATCGCAGAATTCCCAGCAGTTTCGCCTGGAACGGCGTCTGACGGTGCGCCCTCGCGATATTCAACGGGCAATACTGGAGTTGGAGCCTCAGATCGTCCATTTCATTGATGGGGGAATGGGCGATCAGGGGTTACTGTTTGAAGATGAAGCAGGAAATGCAAAACCCATTGCCGAAGACGCTTTAGCCTCCCTATTTGTCCTATTTGCGGAGCAAGTCAAGGGGGTGGTGCTCAATGGCTGTTATTCTCCAATTCAGGGGCAGGCGATCGTACAAAACATCCCCTGGGTGATTGGCATCAGTCCTGCTTTGGGCAACCAGGCAGCGATCGAGTTTGCCGTCACGTTCTACGACACCTTAGGGTTGGGCCGTCCGGTTGAGTTTGCTCACAAATTTGGATGCTGTGACCTGCAACTGGAAGGCATTTCACAACCCTTAATGCCCATCCTGCTTAATGGGTCCTCAGATAAGACAACCTCCTCTACGCCAGAATCTAAACCAGCGCCTACCCCTTCAGGAAATATATTCAACATTTCAGGTAGCACCCTCACCAACCTGACTGGAGCAGGTGCAATTCACTATCAAGCGGCTCCAGCCCAAGCCCAACCGCCTGCCGATCCCCAACCCTCGTTTTGGGTGCCAGAACCCATTGCGGCACCTCCTCCGATCGCTGATTCCACTCCGGTTCCTGCTAGCAAACCAACCTATCAAAAAATTGAGGTGTTCTTTTCCTACTCCCATCGGGATGAGGAATTGCGAGATGAGATGGCAAAACACCTGAGTATTTTGAAGCGCCAGGGCGTGATTACGGAATGGTACGATCGCGCCATTGGAGCCGGAAGCGAGTGGGCACAGGCAATTGATGACCACCTCAATTCAGCACAGGTGATCCTGTTGCTGATCAGTCCGGACTTCATCGCCTCGGATTATTGCTTTGATATTGAATTGCAACGGGCAATGGAGCGCCACGAAGCGGGAGAAGCCTGTGTGATTCCGGTGATCTTGCGTCCGGTGGACTGGAGCGGTGCCCCCTTTGGCAAACTCCAGGCATTTCCCAAAAATGCCAAACCTGTTACCAGTTGGGCAAACCGGGATGAGGCATTTTTCAATGTGGCGCAGGGCATCCGTAAAGCGGTGGAAGGGTTGGCATCGCGCTAAACAGACAATGCCTGAAACAGCATCACACCAGCTTCTGCGCGGGTAGCTGCGGCATCCGGGCGGAATAGGGTAGATTTTGCCGGTTGGGTCACTATCCCCACCTGGACAGCGATCGCAATCTTATCTTTGTCAGTGGCTTGCAGGGCGTTGATATCCGTAAAAAAGCGCAAAGTATTTTGATCTGGCTTTGGCAGTGGCTTTTGCTGTTTTAACAGGCAATTCACCAGCACGATCACTACCTGCAACCGGGTCACATTCAAGTCGGGACCAAACTGATTAGCAGCAACCCCCGCCAGCAACCCACTGGCAGAAATTTTTTGAATGGCAGCTCGCGCCCAGAAATTTGCTGGAACATCTGTGAAATTGCCAGCGGCGGCTGTGGCTGCCGGGTTAAAGGCACTGGCTAACATCGCTGCAAATTCTGCTCGCGTCATGGCGAGATCGGGACGGAAGTTGCGATCGGGGGAGGCTTGGAAAATACCGCGATCGGCAAGAGAAAGAATTTTGTCCTTCGCCCAGTGCGTTTTCAGATCATCAAACTGAATCGTTGATCTTGGAGTTGGAGCTGGAGTCAGAGTTGGAACTGGAGTCGGAGTTGGAACTGGGATTGGAGTCGGGCTTGGAGTCGGAGCCGAGGTTGGAACTGGAATCGGAGTTGGAACTGGGGTTGGAGATGGAATCGGAGTTGGAACTGGGATTGGGGTTGGAGTCGGGGTTGGAATTAACGTTGCTGGGGGAACCGAAAGCAGAGTTGGCGCGGGAGCCGGAGTTGGGGTCGGAACTGGTGTTGCGGTGGGACTCGGAATCGTGGTTGGGGTTGCCGTTGAAGCGGATAGTGCCTGAAGTAGCATTGCCGCAACTTCTGCTCGGGCTGCCGGGTCATTGGGACGGAACTTGCCGTCGGAGGATTTAGACACAATCCCCAGTTGGAGGGCGATCGCAATCCCATCCTGGGTCACATCTGGCAGCGCTTTGATATCGGTGAAACCGCTTAACACGGTTCTGTCTGCTGTTGGTAAAGTTTTTCCCTGTTTTAACAGGCAATTCACCAGCACGATCGTGGCCTGCAACCGGGTCACGCTTAAGTTGGGTCCAAACTGATTGCCAGGAATCCCGATCATCAGTCCGCTGGAGTAGGCTTGCTGAATCGCAGTCCGCGCCCAAAAGTTTGCTGGAACGTCACTGAAAGTCAACTCGGATGGACTAGGTGTGGGGTTAAATGCCTTGACCAGAATTGCTGCAAATTCAGCTCGGCTCATGGGCGTATCTAGTTTGAACGTGCGATCGGGAAAACCTTTGACAACGCCACGATTGGCAAGGTCAAGAATGGGATCTTTTGCCCAGTGTTTATCCAGGTCAGTAAAGGTGATGGGGGCAGGTTTGGCAATGAAGGGAGAGTTCACCGGCTCTGCTTTCTCCTGCGCCACTAGACCTTGATAGACCAGGGTGGCTAATTCGGCGCTGGTCAGCTTATCTGCTGGCCTGAACTGGTCAGGCTGGGGATAGGCAACCACTAACCCATGGGCTATAGCAGTTGCGATTGTTGCGATTGTCGATTCTGGTACCTGCTCCTGCCCGCAATAGTGCTGAATATGATCAAAGTCGCTGTAACCCGACAAGATTTCTGGACTTCCCCCCGTTAGCTGCAAAGCGTTGGTGAGGGTAGCGATCGCGGTTAGTCGGCTCACAGTTTGCTCAGTACTGGCAGGCAGTTCAACATTCAAAACCCGCCCAGCCAGGGCTGCATATTCAGCCCGTGATACGAGGCTATGGGGAATCAGCGTACCGCCATCCAGTTCCTGCTTGAACTGCCCATCATGCTGCGCCAGCTTTTGCAAGAAGGGAGTTGCCCAATAGTCTGCTGGAATATTCAAGACGGTTTGGGGGGTGACTTTGGGAGACTTAGGATCTTCAGGAGGCTTGGGATCTTCAGGAGACTTAGGATCTTCAGGCGGCTTGGGACCTTCAGGAGGCTTAATACCAGCGTCAATCACAGAAGGAGGCAAAACCTTAGACTCGGGTGCCTTACCGGAGGCAACGAGGGCGCGAGCTAGGAGAGCGGCAAATTCACCCCGTGTCATCGCAGCCTTGGGTCTTAGTTTGGAATTGCTGCTGCTACTGGATTCTGGCTGGGCTGGGATGACAATCATGCGCTGAAGCAGCGCACCCAGGATCTGTTTTTGGTAACGCTGATCGACTTGTTGATAGTCTTCCTGGTAGGGGTTTAGCTCAGGATTTTTTTTCAGTACTTCTTCAGGGTTGTCCTGTGTCGTTAAACCAAGAATATCCACTAGATTAGCAATGGCAGCTTCACGGGTGATGGAATTGTCACTTGGGTTCACACCCAGACTGTTGGCAGGTAGGTCAAAGGATTGATCAAGTTCAAACGTTTGCTTCAGTGCCCCGTTGTATTGAGCCAGAGTAATGTTCTCACCAGGTAAAAATCGAGGGTCATTTTTGAGTGCTCCGGCTGACCAGAAGTCAGGTAATAAATTACGATCCAACACCTGTTGAATGAGCTCAGCGGCAGGATCTTGCACCAGGTCAATTGGTTGGTTGACAGCGACGGGAAACCAGGTGGCACCAAAGACATCCCCATGATTCTGAGATGGGGAACGATCGCGGACCTGCAATTTATTATCCTGAATGATAGTTTCGTCTAATCGCCAATACCCCAGTAAATCGTTCTGGTTTTCAGGCTGGTCAATTCTGGTGTAAAGGGTTTCGCGAAGGTCGTACTGGGTGCGACCAATGCCCCACAGGCGCACTTCAGCGATCGCCCCATCAAAATACGAATCGTTATCTGTCGAATTACGATTATGCCCATTTGAGGATTGCTCAGGGTCGTTTTCTAGAGAAACAATTCCTCCGATGGTAAGAGAAGTGGCTGGGTTAGTAATGGGTTGTTTAAACAGACCAACACTCTTATACAGTCCGCCGATCAAAATGCTTTTGGCTTCACCGTCTACAGCAACAATGTTTTGGCGGACACCATCCACATAGAGTTCAACTTCCTGGCTATCCTGCAAGCAGGCAAAGGCGACATGATGCCATGCAGAATCATTGGGCAGGGGATTGTAGGTATCGAATGTGCTGGGTTCGCCAGAGCCAGCCAGAATCACCCGCAGCTTACTTTCATACCATTGCAGCGCATACCCCTGTTTTTGGTCTGGACTCAGATGATGCACGATATAGCCATTACCCAGGCGATGTTTGACCCAGGCTTCCACAGTGATGCTATTAAACGTTGTGGATTGAAGGGTTTTTGAACATTTGATGTATTGTCCAATTCCATCAAATTCCATTGCAAAGGGAACCGGCAGGGGCGGCGAGTAGATTCTGACCCGTCTGACTCCAGAAATCAAGCCAAAGGTGCGATCTCTGGAAGCCAGATTGTAGACACGGTTTTCTTTCCCGTCTGTAAATGTGCCTTCTTCAAACCGCCAGTAACCCACCAACCCCGACTCCCGTTCATTCAGACGAGAAAACATCGTTTGCTGAATCTCTGCCTGGGTACGCGCCCGATTCCAGGTTCGGACTTCGGTGATTACTCCTTTGAACAGTCCAATCTGCCCGATGTCGTTTCCAGTATTCGTACTACTACTGGCAGCAGCTTGCAATTTGCCCCGGTAGGCACCAATCAGAAGCGGAATCTTCTGATTGAAATTCGATGCCCCAAAATTGATAGCTCCAGGTGTATTGGCAAGCGTCAGTGGTACGGGCTGATCCGTATTTTCCTGTTGACCATTGATGTAAATGACAAGTTCCTTGTTCGTACTGTCCCAAACCACTGCCACATGACTGAACTGACCAAAGGGTAAGAGGCTTTTTGTTTGATACTCTTGTGGTGGGAACAGGAGGAAGACCTTACAGGCAACCCGCCCTTCTTTGGTAACGGATAGGATGTAGGCACTGCCGTTCAGGTTAGTCGGGTCGAACTGACTGATAATTGTGCCGCCAGTGCCATCGGGATGGGGATTAACCCAGGCTTCCAGCGTAAAGGCATTTTGAACAATGGCAGACTCACCCGGATTGGAACTGGCGAGGGTAACAGTATTAAAGGCTTGGGCAGACAGAGCAGTGCGGGCAGGAGACTGAGAGGCTGCTTCCGGTTGCGGATTGAATTCAAGACCAACGAAGGAACCGCTTGCATGGGTGAAGGAAGTAATGAATGTGAGACTTGTATCGACGAAGTTCCATTTCCATAACTTCACCAGCCCATCGGCACTGGCTGAAACGAGTATATTCTCATCAGGATGGTATGCCAAATGAGTAATTGCAGCAGAATGCCCCTGGAGTGAAATTGGGGAGGTACTGGTCCATGTTCTCTTTTGTCCGTCTATCACCCGCAGAAGCAGACCACCATCTTGCCCCGCAGAGACTAAAGCAACTGGAGATCCCGGATAGTAGGTGCGATTCCAAACATTGGGGAGAATCTGCACACAACTAACCGTATTGTGCTGGGCATCGAAACCTGGAACAGGCTGCCATTTCCAGTTACCACTCGTATTCAGAGAAGAGACTTTTATCGTGCCATCCTCGCTGGCAGATGCAAACAAGAAAGAACTGTTACTCTCCCCTGAAAGCCACACTTGATCGAAGCTAACGCTCTTAATCGCTGCGCTGTGGTTCGTCAGGGTTTCTTTTGCATCAAATCTGATTCCTCCGCCAGACTGATAGGTGAACTTGAATAGATCAATCGCCCCATTTTCATAGGCAATAACGATCCAAAGTCCGGCATAAAATACCAGTCTGAAACGGTCTGATGCCCGCAAACAATAGATCTTTGTGATATTAGAATTAAAAGTCTGCTCAATCTTTTTCAGCTCACTGAAAATCTGGTTTCGCTCTTGTTGGGTGGAAGGCGAAGCGGGTTGGGTTGGGTCATCAGGAAGCTGACGGAAGACAAGTCTGCTGCTGGGGCGATCGGAGCGCGTTGGATCTGCCGTGGCGATCGCCAGAATGCTCCCTTCAATAATCACTTCTGCATGAACGATAGGGGTTTCCAGATCAATTGCAGTGGGTGAGGTTATTCCAGAGATGTAAAGTTGGCTGGGATTGCCTGCAATCCAGAAGGGACGATCACCACCGTTCCAGATGGGAACTTGAAAACCAGGAAATGGTCCAAATCTAGAAAGCAACCCAAGAAACTGAATCGGGCTGCTACTTAATAGGGATCTGGATGAAACTTCTGCCCCTTTGCTATCCCAAAATTTGATACCACTTTGAGTTGCAGTAATTAAGGGTGTAGCTTGAATCGCCGTTGGTGTTGGTGTTGGTGTTGGTGTTGGTGTTGGTGTTGGTGTTGGTGTTGGTGTTGGTGTTGGTGTTGGTGCTGGTGTTGGTGTTGGTGTTGGTGTTAGAGGTTCAGGCGAGTTCGTCAGACTCAGATTGACTGGGCGGAGTTGCAGATCAACCAGAGAACTATTGAGCGTCAGCGAGTTAATCGGTGTCAACTTTGTCAGATTCCAGTCCCAGATCTTCACCACCCCGTCCACACTGACAGATATCACATTGAGCGAATCAGGACTATAGACAAGGCGATTAATGGCAGCAGGGTGTCCCTGGAGTGAGATCGGATCAGACTTCCACTTTCGATTTGCCCAGTCGATTTCCCATAGAAGAATAGAGCCGTCGCGTCCGGCAGTCATCAGCACAGGAGCTTTCCCAGAATAAAAACCTCCTCTGGCAAAATTGGGCAGCAGTTGAATACAGCTAACGCTATCGTGGTGGGCTTCCAGTCCTGGAAAGGATTGCCACTTCCACCCGGTACTGAGACTCATTACAGAAACTTTGATTGTGCCATCCTGACTGGCGGAGGCAAACACAAAGTAACTGTTTGAATCACCAGTATCAGATAAATAGACATAATCGAAGCTGACACTTTGAATTGGTGCGCTGTGTTTAACGACCGTCTCTTGCCTATCAAAGTTGATTCCGCCTCCGGACATATAGTAAAACCGGAATACTTCGATCGCTCCACTCTCAAAGGTGACAGCAATCCATAGCCCTGCATAAAATGAGAGTCTGGGGCGGTCTGATGTTTTGAACGAATAGATCGCTGTGATGTTCGAGTCAAAGGTTTGCTCAATCTTTCTCAATTCTGTATAAATCTGACTTTGTTCCTGCCGAACTGCTTCTGGAACAGGCTGGCTAGGGTTAGGGTCATCAGGAAGCTGACGGAACACCAGGCGGCTACTGGGGCGATCGGAGCGGGTTGGGTCAGCGGTAGCAATCACCAGAAATCCACCCTCAATAATCACCTCGGCATGAACTACCTGGGCATACAGATCGAGCGGTTTCGCCTCTTCTCCAGAAATGTAAAGCTGACTGCGATCGCCCGCGACCCAGAACAACCGGCCACCACCATGCCAGATTGGAACTTGAAAGCCAGGAAACGCCCCATACTGAGGGAGAAACCCAAACAGTTTGAAGGGGCTACTGCCCATCCTGAAGGTTTCCAGAGACCGAGCAGCCAAGCCATCAGCACGCCAGAAGCGAATGGTACCTGCCACATCAACACTTAACACTGCGACTTCCGCCAGTTCCCTGTTCTCAGCACTGACTATCGCATCAACATAGGCACTGACCCCATCAAACTCCAGACCTAAGGGTAACGGCGGATAGTTGAGTTGTTCTGCAGTAACCACATAGTTTTCCAGAAAGCGTTGCAACTTCGGTTGTCCAAAGCGTTTCTGTTTCAGATCCTTGATGATCGTATGAATTCTTACTCCCTGCTGGGAGGTCACCCCACCTGAACTATCTGCCTGACGAACGGCAGCATGGTGTAATGCCACGAGTTGCCAGTGAGAGTTAAATACCGGACAACCAGAGGACCCATAATCTGTATTAGCCCGGTATCTCAGGAAGTTTCTAAATAACCCATCATTAATCACTTTGTTGTCCGCTAGGACAACTTGCTTTTGTCGCCCTTTGGGATGCTGCACCAGATACACAGGTTCACCGAACTCTTCATCCGGTTCATAGCTCTGCTCATATTGCTTGAGCAACGCTTTAAATTGGTCAGCTTTAGAAGACTTCTCTTTCAAATACTCAAAGTCTTGATTCTCGCGCCCCTGGGGATGGCGAATGATAACAATAGAGCGGTTCTCTAATTTCTGCCCCGGCTCAATTAAATATCCATCATCCTTAAGATATTCTTTGAGTAAATTAATCAGATTAATATGATTTTCAACAATCTTCTTGAGCTCCTCTCCAGACAGATTTTTTTCTGAATCTTCTATTTTTTTCTGTAGCCAAATCAGCCCGGGTATAGCATCGACTTCATTTTCAATCATCTGAATCCAGCCGAATTCATATCCAGCCTGCTGCTTGAACGGCTCGGATTTTAACTGCACCAGGGTATAGTCCAGGCTACTGTTCGTGACAAAAAGTTCCTCTGGATCAAGGCGATAATCATCAGATTGCTGAGTGACCCCTGCTTCATCTTCAACATAGTTAAACTGGGCAATACACTGCTTAGCCAGGGTAGAAGATTGAATCACATGATGATTGGTCAGGATGTGATTTTCACCAACTAAAAATCCTGTACCAATGGGAACAGGATTCAGCTTGGCAAGCTGAGATACACTAATATTCGCCAGTGCACCTAAAAATACTTCCTTAAAGAAGGTGACCGCCAGATCATTTAAAGTCGCTTCTCTTAACTTATCTAATTTTTCCTTTTCTTCTTTGGTTTTAGAAGAATCTGATCCCTGCAAAGCCGCAACTAAACTATCGATGTCTGCTTGAAGAGATTGAATTTTTTCTGGAGATAACGCTGGAGTTAACGCCAAGTTATCAAAAATAATTTTCCTTCTAGGCTTATCTAAAATCTGCTGAGGAACGTTATTAAACACCACCCTCAGCACGTTATAAAGGCTGGCTACTGAAACATTCGACTTAAATGAATTAACCGTCTTAGATTGGTCACTGTTATCCCAATTCCATCTTTTTTGTGGTGGATCGCAATTCCAAATCTGTGTAATTAGATTATTTTTGATTGTTTGATCCGCCTCTGCCTTATAGCTGTCTGCTTGAGCATAATCTAGAATAAGCAGGGCTAAGATCAGCCTGGGCAGCAATGAAACTACAGTTGAGCGAAACAGAGACAGGTCGTTAATCCTTGCGGCGGCAGACTCTTGCAGAATTTTCTTAGCAATCTCTGCTGGCATGGAAAAGTTTTCCTGCAGCTTGGCTGTAGAGTCAAAACTCTGAATTGGGAAATCATCAGAGTTTTTGAGCGTACCAATAAAATTTTTAAACTCCGTCGAAGAAAAGTCCCGAGCAATCCGGCACACTGCATTAGCTTTGTGGCTCCCCCCCTGTAAGAAGGCAATGGATTGAAAATCTGCCTGGGTGTCTGCCAGAACTGCTGTGCGAACGACCGCAGGGCGCGATCGTCGCTTCTGCTCAACGAGCTCCAGAATCCTAGTCAGGTTCTCTTCAATGGGTGGTGCCCAGGAGTCTTCTGATTCACTCAGGTTAGAAGTACCCCATAAAAACCACCATCCTTGAGCAATCCATTGTTCCCAATGCTGAGGCATAGCGCCAATCCCCCTGATATCGCTACTGTTTCCGGGAACTTTATCCCTCAAATTGACCGAGCAAGAGTATCATGGCTAACTGAGACAACTTAATATTAAGTTGCAAAAGGCTTTTTGGCCGATATTTTGCTACGCTCAGATCTTAATTGAGAATAATCCTGAATTTAATAGGGTTTGTCAATTAATTTCTTCAAGCAAACAGGACAAGTTATATTCGATACTCAGTATGTTGACTAATTCAGATAAGATGTAGCGATCCTATTGGGATTGTGGGAAAGTTTTCTGCTTGGTAGATTCTTGCTCAGGGATAAAGTATCCATGACCTTGCTACAAAACACAGAACTCGTAGGGCTTCCACCGAAACAGCAACAGATCCAGGGGAAACGGTTTGAGCAGTCTTCCCTCAGCTCTAATTTGGAGAATGTAAACTTTGGTCAGCCAGCTTCAGTTCGTCTGGTAGCAGCTTTTATTCCTATTTTACTTGTTTTCTTTCTGGCGATGCCTGCTGGTTATATCGGCAGTTTAATGAGTGCCTGGATAGGGTTAGAAAAAGGCGGACTTCGCCTTGCAGGTATTTGTACTACATCCATCCTGGGCATCTGGATCGCAACGACCTTCTTCGCTAGTCTTGTTAGAAGTCTCCTGATCACATTTCTAGCTTTTGTTTGCGTTTTTTTAGGGTTACAAATTGGCTTGGTTAATCTTGTTCCGCCTCATTGGGTTAATCAAGCTCTCATCAATAATCAGTATCCGCTTCAGATAACAGTTAGCACTGGATTTGGATTAGCCTTCACCCTATTATCCTTCTTAGTCAATCGATTTGCGATCGCGATTACAAACATCCTCTTTATCAATATCAATGCTCGATTAGCAGTTCTCATCGGGTTGGGTGCTGTGCTGATTGGAGCGCAGATCGGTGGCGGAGATGTTTTTAATCGCATTGCTGAAGATCAATTGTTGAAGTCAGCTGTCAAGGATCTGAGTCAAGCTCAGGCACAAACACTTCCAGGTTTGATGACAGTAGCAGGCATAACCTACGGTTTGCTTGTCTGGGTAGGAGCTTGGTGGACAAATAAACGGCGCAATGTACCCTGGGAACATCCAGATGTGTTTCGCAATTTGGCATTAGTTCTGGGTTCCTGGCGGGGCACCTCCTTTCACCAATTAGATTTAAGTGGCGTCAGCTTCCGGGGGGCGTATCTGGCAAACTCTGACCTGCGCGCACGGAAGCTCTACCGCACCTGTTTTCAATCGGCAAAAGGGTTGGAGCGGGCAAGGGTAGACAACCGCTATCTGGATCTGGAAGTTCCTAAGGTGCAATATCTCCTGACCCACACCAGTTCGCCAGAACTGGACTTTTCTCGCCTCTGCCTGCGGGGGGCATACTTGCAGGCAACCAATCTGCGCTACATGAACTTTAGTGATACAGACTTAAGTGGGGCAGACCTGCGGGATGCGGATCTGCGAGATGTGATTTTCGCCCACAGCCAGGTGTATGAGGTGGATTTCACCAATGCTAATCTGACAGGGATTTGCATTCAGGACTGGAGTGTGAATGATCAGACCTGCTTCTCCAACGTGGTGTGTGATTATATCTACCGGGAATTAGATGAGAAAGGCAAACCCACAGATCGCTACCCCGCCGATCGCAACTTTGAACCGCAGGAGTTTGAATCCCTGTATCAGGAACTGGGCAACGTTGCTGAGTTGATTTTCAAAGAAGGGGTGAACTGGCGTGCCTTCAGCTTCAGTTTGCAAAAGCTAGATCTGGAAGATAATGGCTTGGGGTTGGAACTCAAGGGGTTTGAACGCCGGGGCGATCGCTGGGTGGTGCGTGTCACCCACAATCAACATGTTCCAAAACAGGAAGTGGAACGTCGTTTAACCGATATGTATGAGGAGATGAAAGGACTCCTGGCTGCGAAAGAGCAACAAATTAACAAACTGCTAGGCATCGCCTCCGACCAGGCAGAAGCTATTAAAGAAATCAGCAAGAAACCCTTTGGCAATAGCTTTTTCATCGTCGGCAGTTCCATCACCAACCTCACTGGCTCCGGCAATATTGAGTACACCGAAGCCGCAAGTCAGGTCAAGCAAATCATTAACCACGGCAGCGATCGCAGGCAGGTTGCCTCGATCGTCCGCCAGTTTGTGCAACAACTGAAGCAGCAGGATGTTGCAACCACAGGGGCCGCTCAACTGGAGTTGATTCAACACTTGCTTGTAGCGGAAGCGGGGAATGATCCAGAGTTTCGTGGATACCTGCTCAAAGAAAGTCAGCAGATTCTTCAGACGATGGCAGGTACACCTCTGACCAATGTAATTCAAGGTGCGATCGCCCAACTAAACATCGCACCCCCTTGATGCACGGAGATTAAGAAGCCAGAAAGTCAGCGCAATCTCGTCCACCTGAAGAAACACTTGATTGCTTTGGCAGCAATTGGCTCAACGGTAGCAACTCCAATCGTAAACATGACTGACTTTGCCAGCAAAGAACCAGTGGTCTTGACAGACCACGCTGGAGCAGCACAGCTTAAGCTGTTGTGCATTTAGGAGCATCGCTTTTTGCCTGCCAATCGAGGATGGGGTCGCCGCCTTTGGACGCGAAATCGAGACTCTTTTGCCCTAGATCAAGCTCCTCTTTGATACCTGCATAGGTTGAATCATCCATAACGAGTTGAGTGGCAGAAACCGCGACGGGTGCGACTAAGCTCAAGGTTTTGAACAGAATTTTGAGAAATGGTGTCGCTTTTGCCAGCCATTCGCGGGAGAGCGTCAACTCAATACCCCCTTGCTTGCTGCCTGGTTCATTCAAAGCCGTTAAAGGTTTAGCCGAATGCTCGCACCAGAGCGTGAGTTGAAACTTTTCGTTCATCCATTTGGCTCGATCGCAAAAGCTTGGATCAAGCGGCTTAAAGCTAAACAGACGTGAACTATCTTTTGCTTCATTGGTAAGCACTTGCATCAGGTAGGCAAACTGCCAATCGAGCAGTGTTACGATGATGAGCTGCGCTTACTGAGATATCGAACGACGGCCTCTGTACCTCGTTTGTATGCAGCAGCCAGATCAGGGTCAAGGGGATTATTATCGAGTTCAAGCTTATTTAATTGAACACACTCCCCTAAAGACGCAGGCAAATTCGTTAAATTGTTGAACTTCAACTCAAGCCTTTGAAGATTTGTTAGTTCGCCAATCCAATCAGGCAGAAATCCTAACTGACATCGATAAGCAAATAACCTTCTGAGTTGCTTCAATTGTCTAATACATGTTGGAAACTCTAGGAGAGGATTGCCGCCAATTTCATAGCCTAAACCTAATTCTTGCAAATAGGTAAGAGTCGAGAGCGATTCTGGCAACGCTGTGAGTTGATTATGGGTAAGATTCAGACTGTGCAGCCAAGTAAGGGAACCAATCATCTCAGGCAACGCGGCCAGTTGGTTGGCAGCAAGGTCAAGCTCTTGCAATTGAGTGAGAGAGGCGATCGCCTCAGGAAACAGCGTAAATTTGTTTTTGGAGAGGTCAAGCCAGTACAACTGAGTGAGGGTGCTAACTGCCTCTGGCAACGCTGTCAATTGGTTGGCAGCAAGGTCAAGCTCTTGCAACTGGCTGAGGGACACGATCGCCTCAGGAAACTCTGTCAATTCGTTACTAGAGAGGTAAAGCGTTTGCAACTGGGTGAGGGACGCGATCATCTCTGGCACTTCCGTCAATCCTATGCCACTGAGGTCGAGTTCTGTCGCTCCTTGTTGACGGGTTGCTTCAATCCGCCGTTCTGCTTTCTGATAGGCTTCGTCTTGCGCCATAGTCTCTTGCTCAGGCTTTTTGCTGCCTCAGTTATAGCCTTATTGCCCGGCAATTCGGGTCAAGGCATAGAATAAAGGCAGAATGGCTGAACCACCTGCTAATCTGGGAGGCTAAAGCATGCTCACGCTCAACATTCAACTTCCTGAAGATACGCTCGTTGAATTTTGCCAACGCTGGAAGGTAAGTGAGCTTGCCCTGTTTGGTTCTGTTCTCCGCGACGACTTCCGACCCGACAGCGATATTGATCTCCTCGTTACCTTTGCTCCAGAGGCAAAACGCGGGTTACTGGCGCTAGCAAAAATGAAGTATGAACTGGAAGACCTGCTTGGCCGCGAAGTAGACCTGGTAAGCAAACCTGCCATTGAGATGAGCCATAACTGGATTCGTCGCAACGAAATTCTCGGGACGGCTCAGGTGATTTATGTCGCGTGATAACGCCTCCTTACTAGACATTGCCGAAGCTGCCCAGCTTATCCTGGAATTTGCTCAGGGATTAGACAAGACGGAATTGGCAGCAAATTTGGAAAAGCAATCCGCTGTTCTCTACCAAATCGTCATTATTGGAGAAGCTGTCAAGCGCCTCTCTACCGACTTTCGCAATCAGCATCCGCACATCCCATGGCGGGAAATTGCCGGGATGCGAGATATTCTTACCCACCAATACGATCGTGTTGAAGTTGATGAGATTTGGGGCGTCATTCAAGACGACATTCCTCAATTGCTGTCTATGATTGAGCCTTTGCTACCCGTTCAAGAACCCTAATTGTTTTGCAAGTATCCTTTCACAAATTTCAGCAACCCTCTGGAGATTGCTCACAAGCACCAATGCTGACCCAACTGCTAGATCCATCAGCCCAGTGCTCTTTTTTCCAGATGGGCGCGTTGTGTTTCAGGGTGTCGATCGCGTACTGACACGCCTGGAACGCTTCCGCCCGATGGGGACACCCTACCGCCACTAGCACGCTGATTTCGCCAATCTCAAGCCGCCCTGTGCGGTGGTGAATCACCACGCGATTGGCATCAGCCCAGCGCTGGCGAATTTCGTGGGCAATTTGGCGAAAGATGTGCAATACCATTGGCTCGTATGCCTGATACTCCAGCGCGACTACTGCCTTGCCGTCGGTCTGATGTCTGACAGTGCCACTCATCACCACAATTGCACCATTAGCATTGTCTTCTGCCAGCGCATAGACTTCTGCCAGTGACAGGGGGGCAAACGTGATGACCAAGCTATCTTGATCATGTTTTGGCGTTGACAGTAAGGGCGATCCGACTTGCATACAGGCCTGCTGGTAAAGACTAGTTTCTCACTGTCGCCGCAACGTCATTGTGTCGTCAAAGCAAGCAGTCATCATTCATTTCAGTTTAGCGTTTTGGCATCAGTCAGTAATTTGAGTCCTGCACTATCGACAGCTGCACATCTGAGTGTGGGAGCAATCAATGTCACTACACAGTGCCGTCCTTTGGCCAATGGTGCGCTGTAAGCATTTATCAATCGGGTAAGTTAAATTGGTTACGGGCTAAAGTGTGTGTGAAGTAAAGAGGAATGAACGGTCATGCAACTGTATGACTTGAAGGACACCATGCCAACGCACAATGACTGGTTATGCCGAGATTTCCAGCCTTACGAATGTTCAATTGATATTCCTTCGCGACTGTTGGGCGGACTGATTACTGTGTATCTATCCTGTTGATCTTGATCGTTATCTTCGTCCTACTACACATGACATAGCGTTTGGGTGCAATCGCTAACAATGCGTCTGAGTAAACAATTGACCCGATCAATTAACAGCAATGCTAAACCCATCTCTGTGTGTTAACACACCGTTAACCTCTTTCTGGACAAAGCTCTCATGGCAATTGTTCAACTGGCTCATTACCCCCTCTCTGGTACTGCCGCCGCTGATCATTTTAATCGTGCTGCCCTGGGCTTTTCGGCGGTGGCGCTGGCGGCGGCAAATTAGTGGGCTGGGGGCTGCCCTGTTGGTGATGTATCTCCTGACGCTATCGCCAACCATGATGAAAATTAGCGGTCGAGCACTTGTTAGCGTTTTGCCCTCAGACTCCGGTGTACCCGCCGATGCGATCGTGGTTCTTGGCCGTGGGGCTGATTTAAGACCACAGAGAGTGAATAGTTCGGCGCAATTGTGGAAAGAGCACCGTGCACCGCTGATTTTTGCGAGTGGCTGGGGAGATGCTGAAGAAATTGCCAGTATGTTGCAGCAACAGGGCATTCCTGACACTGCGATCGACGGCGAACCCTGCTCCCGAACGACAGAAGAAAACGCGCGGTTTACAGCGGCAATCTTACAACCCCGCAATGTGCACCGTATTTTGCTGGTGACTGACCCACCACATATGCTGCGATCGCTGCTGACCTTTCGCAGTCTCGGCTTTGCGGTAATTCCCCATCCCAACCCACTGCCTGATCGGCTCAATTTTCGGAAAAAGGCTTACTTAGTCTTTCGTGAGTATCTGGGCATTGTTGGTTACGGCCTGCGGGGACGCTTTCTCCCACGAGAGCCATCCGCCGCGGACATCAGCCCAACGGCTACGGAACCATCGATCAAGACGGTTTTTACCGGGCCTTCTGAGTCGCCCAAGCCTGAGTTGCCATCAGTCAACCGTATGACTTAGTACAACGTGTCGTTAATCGGGGGCGGAAATCAAACGTCATTGGTCATAAAGCCCTACGGGCAGACCAGAAAGGTCATTGATGGGGAAAGCTCTAAGCATGAGCCTGAGGCATGGGCGTTCAACTCCAAACCCTTTTATGGTGACGTGTACTTAGTTAGATACATGATTAGTTAGCTGCTGAACTGACTGGATGGTGATGGCACATAGCATTGCGTTAACCCACTACCGCAACGTTGGGTGCGGATTTGTCCTGATGGCACAGCAGGGACGTTGAATTGTTTTGTGCATCGATCGCCCACGTCCACGGAGCTAGAAGAATCAGTAGACGCTTACTTTTTCCAGGGCGATTTGGTGCCCATTTCCGTTTTCGCTGACCAAACCAGATAGAGGATGAATAAGGCCATCGTCCCGAAAAACAGCACCAGGTCATTGTCCATTGAGACTTTACAGTAGCGGTGGGTAATTTTCATACTAGCCACAAAGTTCATCAAACCGAGCAAACTAAAATGAATTGAGCCATCCCATCCTTCGCCATTGGCGACTATTCGGTTACGCACCTTTCGTTTTCATTGACAACACCAATGCTAGATCTTGATTCCTGCCCCTGGTCACATAGCAGATGGGTAAATCTTACCTGGGCGCTCACCTCCAGGTTGACTCAATCGCTCTCTCCGTCTGTGCGGATCACGTTGATCTCGCTACTCGTGTTGGGTGCGGTGTGTTTGTTCTGGATCGGCCAGAAACCCAGCGTGCAAAAGCAAGTGCAAGTCTGGCTACGGCATTTCCGCTGGAATCGGCGACGGACAAAGGCGCTCGTCGTGGTGACAGTGCTTTGCTTACTAGTGACTTCGCCCCCAGGCATTTTGCTGCTCACGCAGGCATTGACGAGTCAGGTGCCAGCGGATTCAGGAGCCAAAGCCGATGCCATTGTCGTTTTAGGCCGTGGGTGGCGCTTCATGGGCGATCGCATTGATGTTGCTGCGACTCTCTGGCAGGAAAAACGAGCACCACAAATTTTTGTCAGTGGTGCGGGTGATGCGAAGTGGATTGTGCGTCAGCTCGTCGAAAAAGGCGTGCCACGTACGGCCATTCGTGGTGAAAATTGCTCCAAGACGACCGCCGAGAATGCCCAGTATACGGCTGACTTGCTCAAACCCAAAAGCGTAAAGCAAATTATTTTGGTGACCGATGCTCCGCACATGGTGCGATCGCGCCTCACATTCCAGGCGGTTGGGTTTGAGGTCATCCCCCATACCAACGCACTGCCCGATAACTTAGGCTACCGCGAAAACGCTGCCATTATTTTTAGAGAGTACGCCGGGATGCTGAACTACGTCATTACTGGTCGGTTCAATGACCGCGATCCCACAGCGACTAAGAACATCCAATCTACAACGATCAGCAGCTAACGTCGGGCTGTGCGCCTGACGCTTTATTCACTCGAATGCGGTAGTGTGGCAAACGTTCTGCCGAAAGCCAACAGCCAGTGTGAGGAATGGCCTTCATCCCCAACCTGGCTGATTGACTGACGCGATCGCGCCCCTTAAACTGCTTCTGACGTCGCGGTTGCAGTGGGCTGAACCTGTGGTTGGAACTGGAACAGGGAGTAAACCACATCGCGACGGATTTCCGTCATCATCTC
>Ga0070738_10003914_pt1 | contig 18694 bp, 14 predicted proteins | sample Coa_R2_2_FD_66446 | JGI IMG/M metagenome (GOLD analysis project Ga0070738, IMG submission 66446) | Surface soil microbial communities from Centralia Pennsylvania, which are recovering from an underground coalmine fire - Coalmine... | ecosystem: Environmental > Terrestrial > Soil > Unclassified ... | reverse complement strand
CCGCAAGCTCGATGTGACCAGCCGCCGACCCAAGCGTGCCGCGTTCGACGAGCAGCTGATCGATCTGCAGCGAAATGCTGATGCGGTCATGCGATTGCCCGACCTGGCCCTGGCCCTTGGCCTTGTCCGCTTCCTCGCGCGCGCGCATCACCTGACGCACCCGCCCCCACTCCAGAGCGCGCCCCTTCAGGTTGATCTCGGTGCTGCCGGCATTCCTTTTCCAGTCGACGCCGAGGTCCGTCCGGCCGATGGCGATCTGCAGCAGGTTCACCTGCTGCACGGCGTCATCGCTCCCGAAGCGAACTTGTCCTTTGACGACGAGCCCGTTGGCCTTGCTGTCGAAATCGGCACTGGCGAGCTTGCCGCCGCGCGCAAGCTTCAGGGAAAGACTGAGAGCGCCGTCCACCCCCGCCTCTTTGCTCCAGCCGAGCGGCGCCACCGCAGCTTTTGCGGCTTTGAGATCGAACTTGCCGGTAAGCTCGGCCGCGCCGCCGGCGTTCTCCTGATATCTCATCGTCACGCCGACCGGGCCGCTGATGTAGGGTTCTGGCGAAGGGAATCCCGCTTTTTCGAGCAAAGCAGCGGGCACTGTGCCCTTGATGTCGTAGCGCTGCCGGTAGGGCACCTTGGCCGCGAAAAGCTCATGCCGGCTGATCTCCAGGGGATTGCCGTCGATCTTGCCACGACCGGTCACTTGCAGTTCGGAGTCGGCGTAGCTCACCTGCCCCGTCGCCTCGGTGAGATCGACGTTGCCGATCGCACCCTTCAGCGAAAAGCCGGTCAGCGACGCATTGGCCTTGACGTCGATTTCGGCGACGGTTAGGGCGTTGATCAGCGGAAAGGCCAGTGCGAGGTCGATCTCGGCCTCGCCGCTCAGCCTCTTGGGGTCATACAGGGCATCGCGTGGCAAGCCGAGCTGCGGCCTCGCCAGCAGCGCCATGACAGCGGGCGCAGGTCCAGTGATCGGTATATGGATCGAGGCGTGGTGCGGCGGCGGTCCGGACAAGCCAGTCAGGTCGACGGTCGCACCCGCCACGCGCAGGCCGACCGCGGATCCCCGATCGATGTCGAAATGCAGCGTGCCGTTCTCGAAGCGGGCGCGGCCCGATACACCTTCGAGTTCGGGCATGTGCGACATGTAGTGCACGGTCATGCCGCGAAAGTCGAGGAACGCCACGTTGCGCGTGACAGCGAGTTGCGAGAGATCGTCACCAGGCGTCGCCAAGCCAAACTCGGCGGCCACATCGAGCGAGCCGCCGGACAAGTTCCTCAACGCCCACTCGCGGCCGCCGATGGCGAACTCGAGCGGCCAATAGTCAGCCAGATGATCGATCGGGATGTTCCGAATCTCGGCGCGGCCAACGAAGGTCTGTCCCTGCGCCGTGCGTATGCCATCGCCGGTGACGGAGATCTTCGCCACCCCCAGATCTACATCGATGTTGCTGATGCGCGCCGTGTGGGAGTCGGCATCGATCGAAGCGTGGGCGTTCACCGAACGGACCTTGTGCGCAACAGGAAGCACACCCGGCAGATTAAGCGTTCCCGCGCCGCCGGTGACATCCATCGAAACAGTCTTCACGCTGCCTTCGCCGTCGGCCTCGATCTCCAGACGTCCTGACAGTGCGATGTCGACGCCGCGCAGGATAACGGCGTCGGGCGATAGATCGGCCAGCATCGACGGCTTGAGGCCATCGATCTTGGCCTCCACCCGAATGCGACTGCGGTCGCGCGAGTAGGTTCCCGAAACGGCAACGTCAACCGGCTCGCCACCGTCACTAAAGCGCGCGTCTGCCGCAATGATCACGCCTGCGGCATCTCGCTTGAGACTCGCCCGCGCCGACGGCGCTAACCAGGTGACGCCGCTCGGCACGTCGCGCAGCGCGACCCGCGCGCCTTCGACCTCGACTGTGTCGAGTTGGCCGAGCAACGAATGATGGTTGGGCTCGGCCAGCAACTGGTCGATGAGCAGGTCGACGACGCCGCTCTGCGATGATCCGTCATGTTCGGCGAGGATGCGCCGCAGCATGCCGCCCTCGCGATCCAGCTCGCCGTTGAACGTCGGTCGAAGGATCACGATGGTGCGTGGCAGAAAAGCACCGCGCACTGCGCTGCGCGGCTCGAAGGTCAGGGCGACACTGGGCGCCGTGGCCACCTCGCGCATCTGCGAGTCGGTAACATGCACTCCGACCGCGACCAGTCGTATCGGCTGGCTGATGCTGCTCCACTCGACATAGATTCGATCAGCCTTGGCCTGCAGCTTGCCGGCCGGCGTGTCGAATTCGTCGGCGATGCGCGCCTTGAGGAAGTCCAGATTGATCGGACCCGCCATGAGGCGCAACGCAAGCACTGCGAGAAGCACGGCGATCACGGCGAGGGTGCCGATCACCGCGCGTTCAAGCACCTGATAGACTCTTCTCAGCAAATCCCGCTACTTCCGCGTTCTTGACGATGGCAGCACGCCGGGCAAGCGTGCCGCCGGATTTCGACAATTTACCCGTCGCCGCACAGCATGTCTTGGCTTTCGACCCACCGCCTCCCCACCCCGCACGACACGCAGCGGCTGCAAGTGGCTTGGACGCGCTGGGATGAGCGGTCGTCTCGACCGAGAGATCCCGCAGCGGTCGCCCTGCTCGAAGCGCTCTTCGGCAACAGCCCGTACCTCACCGAGACGGCGTTACAGAACCCCGATTTTATGGCCGATCTGTGGTCGCGCGGTCCGGACGCCGTGATGGCCGCGCTGCACGCGGAGCTCACTGCCGAGTTCGACGCATCGGCCGAGCAGGTCGCGGTGAAATTGCGCCGCCTCAAGCGAAAGGCCTCGCTGGCGATCGCCGTCGCCGATATCGCCGATGCCTGGTCACTTGAGAAAGTTACCGGCGAACTGAGCGCGCTTGCATCGGGATGCCTCGATGCGCTGGCCACCGCCATGGCGCAGGTCGATCCCGGACTCGACGCCCTCACCATCATCGGCATGGGCAAACTTGGCGCCCGCGAACTCAACTATTCGAGCGACGTCGATCTGATCCTGCTCTACGACCGCGATGCACCGGTCCTCGCCGGGAACGAGAACGCCGGACGCCAGATGGTCCGGGCGGCGCGCGATCTCGTGCAACTCATGTCGCAGGTCTCGGTCGACGGCTACGTCTTCCGGACAGACCTCAGGCTGCGACCAGATCCAGGCTCGACGCCACTTGCCATGTCAGTGCAGGCAGCCGAGCTCTACTACGAAAGCGTGGGGCAGAATTGGGAACGCGCCGCCATGATCAAGGCGGACCCGGTGGCCGGCAACCGCGAGGTCGGGCGCGAGTTCCTGGCGGCGCTCACGCCCTACATCTGGCGCAAGCACCTGGACTTCGCGGCGATCCACGACATCCATTCGATCAAGCGTCAGATCGATGCGCATCGCGGCGGCCGGACGGTCAAAGTCCCGGGCCACAACGTGAAGCTCGGCCGCGGCGGCATTCGCGAGATCGAGTTCTTCGCCCAGACGCAGCAGCTCATCTTCGGCGGCCGCAATCCGGCGCTGCGCCTGCGCGGCACGGTCGAGTCGCTGCGTGCGCTGGCGGCGGCCGGCCATGTGAGCCGGCAGGCGTGCGAAGAGTTGATCGAATGCTACGGCTTCCTGCGCCGCGTCGAGCACCGCCTGCAGATGATCAACGACCAGCAGACGCACGAGCTGCCTGCCGACGAGGCGGGGATAGCTGCAATCGCCACCTTCCTCGGATACTCCGACGCCGATTCCTTCCAGCGGGAAATGCTCGACCGGCTGCGACGGGTCGAGAGCCACTATGCGCGGCTCTTCGAGGAGGCACCGAGCCTCGCCGGGCCGGGGGGCAACCTCGTCTTCACCGGCACCGACGACGATCCGGGCACGCTCGAGACGCTGCGCCGACTCGGTTTCAAGGATACCACGGCGGCGGCCGGCATCGTGCGCCGCTGGCACCACGGCCGCTTCCGGTCGACGACCTCGGCCCGCGCCCGCGAGCTCCTCACCGAGCTCATGCCGGCCCTTCTCAAGGCCCTCGGCGAGACAGCGGCGCCTGACCAGGCGTTGCTGAATTTCGACCTGTTCCTCGCCAACCTGCCCGCCGGCGTGCAGCTTTTTTCGCTGTTCAAGGCGAATCCCGCGCTGCTCGAGCTGGTCGCGACGATCATGGGCAGTGCTCCGCGCCTCGCCGCCCATCTTGCACGGCGAACCTTGCTGCTCGATTCGGTCTTGTCGCCCGACTTCTACAGTCCGCTGCCCACCGCCGCCGACATGACGGCCGAGCTTGCGGAACTGCTGTCAAAGACCGACGACGAGCAAGACATCCTCGACGTTGCGCGGCGCTGGGCCAACGACCGCCGATTCCAGGTGGGCGTGCAACAGCTCAAGCGCATCATGCAGCCCGCCCACGCAGGTGCCGCCTACTCCTCGGTCGCCCAAGCCACCATCGCCGCCTTGTGTGACCGGGTCGGCCGCAAATTCGCCGAGACGCACGGCGATTTCGATGGACTGAGGCTTGCCGTGCTGGGTCTCGGCAAGCTCGGCAGCCGCGAGATGTCGGCCACATCCGATCTCGATCTCATCTTCGTCTACGATATCCCACCCGGGCTGGAGGTTTCGACCGGTGCTCAGCCATTGCCGGCGATCCAGTATTACACGCGGCTCAGCGCCAAGATCGTGACGGCGCTCACCGCGCTCACGAATGAGGGGCCGCTCTACGAGGTCGACATGCGCCTGCGCCCCTCGGGCCGCGCCGGGCCGCTCGCCAACTCGCTCGCAGGCTTCGAGTCCTATCACGCCCAGTCCGCCTGGACTTGGGAGCACATGGCGTTGACCCGCGCGCGCGTCCTTCACGGACCGGACGATCTGCTCCGACGCCTCGAGCGCACCGTCCAGGCGACGCTATGCCGGCCGCGTGACCCGGCGACCCTGGTGCGCGACGTCGCCGACATGCGCGATCGCATCGACCGCCACGCGCCGGCCAAGAGCCTGTGGGACTTCAAGCACCTGCGCGGCGGACTGTTCGACATTGACTTCGTCGCCCAATACCTGGCGCTTCGCCACGCTCCCGCTCGGCCCGAAATCCTGCATCCTCATCCAGGCGAAATGCTGCGGCGGGCAGCTGTGGCCGGCTTGCTCGACGCAAGCGATGCCGAGCGCCTGCGCACGACGCGTCAGCTGCTGTCGGACGTGCAGAGCCTGCTGCGGCTCACACTCGAGGGCGACGAGGCGACCTTTGACGAGCGCAAGGCACCGGAAGGCCAGCGCCGGCTGATCGCCACCACCGAAGGCGCCGCCAACATCGCCGACTTGCGTCGCCGGATCGAGAGCGAGGTGGCAGAAGCACGTGCTATATACGACCGCCTCGTCGAGGGGCCGGCGCGCGTTGCCGGATGGAAGGGCAGGAGCGAGCAATGAGCGTGGATGAAGGCAAGAAAGCCCCGGACTTCACCGCATCGACCGACGGTGGCGGCAAGCTCACGCTTTCCGAGCTCCGCGGCAAACCAGTCGTCCTCTATTTCTATCCCAAGGACGACACGCCGGGATGCACGACCGAAGCCTGCGGCTTTCGCGATTCGGCGGCTGCCTTCAAGAAACTCAAGGCGCAGGTTGTCGGCATCAGCAAGGACAGCGTAGCGCGTCACGACAAGTTCAAGGCGAAGTACAAGCTTAACTTCCCGCTGGTTTCCGACGAGGACGGAAAGATCTGCACCAAATATGGCACCTGGATCGAGAAGAGCCTGTACGGCCGCAAATACATGGGTATCGATCGCGCCACCTTTCTGATCGACAAGGACGGCAAGATCGCCAAGGTGTGGCGCAAGGTGAAGGTGCCTGGCCATGTCGCCGAGGTCGAGGAGGCGCTGAAGGCGTTATAGCTGCGACCGCAACTTTGGCAGAAATGTTGCGGTGGGGCCAATTGGTCTCAGATTGATCACCGAGTTTCCACCGATCGCATGCGCATCATCAGGCGCTCGCGCAAGAGGTTGAAACTTGACCTTTGACATGAGGCACGACACTGCCACCGCGGAGAGCGACGAAGCCTTCAAGCAATCGCTGGCGGAGTTCTCGCACCAGCTTGCTTCCCGCAAGGTCGCGGAGCCGCCCGAATTCCCGATTGCTCCCGAGGACGACAATCCTGACGCTCGCGGAAGAAGATCCCGCTGGCATCGTCCGGCAATCGTCACGGCGCTGATCGTGGCGCTGTTCGCGGGCTTTTATTCTTTCCGCGTCAGCGCGCCGACGCCGTCTGCCCTCCCTCCGCCATCCGTCGCCGGCGTCCTGCCGCCGCCGCCGGCGACGGTGCCGCCGCCAACCGTCAAGGACTTCGCCGCGCTGCCGTTGCCTGCCGAGACTCTGCTCGCGATCGCGCCACCTCCGCCGCCGGCGGAGACGCAGCCGCCCGCCGAATACGCTCCACTCGACCGAAAGGGCATCCAGGAAGTGCAGACGCGGCTGCAGTCGATCGGTCTCAGCCCCGGGCCGATCGATGGCGTTGCGGGAAGGCTCACGCAGTCGGCCGTTCGTCGCTACCAGGAATCAAAAGGACAGCCGGCCACCGGCAAGGTCGATAGCAGCCTGCTCAAGCGCTTGCGCGACGACAGCGCCGCACGCTAACGGGCGACTAGCGCTTTTTTGGCGCCCAGCCGTAAACCTTCTGCAAGCTGCCGCCCATCAGCTTCTCGCGATCGCTATTCGAGAGCCGGTCGGTGACGCGAAACGACTCCACGCCCTCCTTGTAGGTCAGCAGATTGACGGCGCGGGTCCAGTCGGTACCCCACAGGCAGCGGTCGAGCGTGAAAGCATCGAAGATGCGCGCCAGCGGATCCCAGATGTCCTTGTACGGAAACTTCTGATGGCTGAGCGTGCAGGCGCCGCTGATCTTGATCGCCACGTTCTTGTTTTCGGCGAGCTTGAGGACTTTCGGCAGCTCCTTCCACGGCTCCCTCGGCGCCGGCGGCTCGAAAGGCTGCTCGAGGCCGAGATGATCGAGAACGATCTGCGTATTGGGATTGCGCTTGGCGAGCTGGCCAAGCTGCTCCAGGCGGTCGCGCGCCAGCATGTTGACCGGCAGGTCATGCTTGGCTGCGGCGGCGAGAACTCTGTTGAGGCCAGGATCGGCGGCATCCGTCGAGATCTCGGGAGTCATCATGATGCGGATCGCGATGGTGCCGGGCATTGCCGCCCACTCGGCGATCGTATCCTCGACCTTGGGGTCGTTGGCATTGACCGGCTTCACCACACCGAAGCGCTCGGGATAGGCCTTCTGCACCGCCACGGCGTACGAGGCGTCCCAGCGGTACATCGTGTAAACCGAGACCAGCACCGCGCCGTCGACGCCGACGGCATCCATCGCCTTCACCATCTCCGGTCCGGTCACTTCCGGCGGGCCGGCAAGCACGGCATGCCAGGGCCGGCCCGGATGATTGCGTTCATAGCAATGGACCTGGGCGTCGATCGTCAGCATGCGTTCCTCCGGCACTATTTTGGCGGCGAGGCTAGGCGGCACGAGCTAGCGGTTCAAGCGCTGTCAATCGCGGCCGCTTCTGTTGCTGTAGAAGATCAGCGCCATCAGACCGATGCCGAGTGCCAATGTGAAGAAGATGCCGAGGCCCATGGCGACATAGCCGAGAGACGAAATCGATCCGCCATGCCCACTGTCGCCGACATCCCAGCCCACCAACATGAAGTAGATGGCGAACAGTAACAGGCCCACCAGCACCACGAGCGCTATCGCTCCGCCGCCACCCAGCTTACGCATGCCGCCACAAGCTCCTTAAGGTGCCCGTAATCTAACCCTCTTAGGGTCGCGGCGGTGCCAAGCTTCCCTTCGATCGACCGCACGCCATTGCCCGACCGCATCTACCCCAACGCCAGCCCGGCCCGCCGCCTGATCGTCATCCTTTCACTGGCCGCCGTCACCTTTGGCGCGATGTGGCTGTTTCGCTAGGTCAGGTCGTTCCTTTTCCTGGATAGCTACTGGCTGGAGAACAGCTGCTGGGTCATTGCTTCGCATGGGACGTCCTTGGCGGTTCCGACGGTTGGCGTCGGCAGTGGAAAGACCCGGCCAAGCGATACCGTCGGCTGGCGCAGCTTGCCGGAGACGATGACCGGTCCATGCAAATCGAGCAGATCGAACTTCTTGGCGTCCGCGGTTACCCTCGCCTGCACCGATTGGCTCGCGAAACTCACTTGCCCATCCACGTGCAGTATCGACTTACGCGTATCGAGCAGCGTGTGATCGAAGGTCGCCACGCCCTGCTTCAGATCGAACCGCCCGAGAGCGCAGTCGATCGGTATGCTGTGGTCGCCTGCAATATAGAGAATCAGCGCATCGGCGATCTGGAGGCCGGCGAGACTCACCATCAGATCGCTGACTGAACCGGCCGCCATGGCGAACTCGACGTGGCCGTTCGCCGCTGCCATGACCTCGGCGAGCGATCGGCCGCGGCCTTGCAACGCGAGCCGGCCCTGCAGCTTGCCGTGCGTGGTGTTGGCGTAGCGCGTGCCGCGGAAAAAGCGGCCGAATTCGAGGCCGCGCAGCACCAGCGCTGCTCGAACATCCGGGATGTCGCTTCGCGCATCGACCGAAAAGTGCCCTGTCACGGTGCCGCCCGCGACCGCGAGCATCAATGGCTGCACCGTCGCCACGCCGTCCTGGACGTGGACGTGGAACGACAGTGCGTTCACCGGCAAGTACGAGGCCGCCACGACGTGCCTGGCATCGAGCGAGACGTCCATGTTCATGACGCGCAGGCGCTCGACATGCATGGGCTCGCTGGGAAAGAGCTCACCGCGAGCCTCGAGCTGCTGCTCCGTCTCATGACCGCTGGGCGATGCCCCGATCAACGGGGCGAGATCGGCGAAATCGAGCCGCTGGGCCATGAGATTGGCGCTGAGATGGCCGGGCTTGTTGCGCTCATCGATGACGATGTCACCCGAAAGGTCGCTGTTGCCGGCATGCCAGGCAGTTTTTGTGACCTTCCAGATGCCAGGCTCGCGTTCCAATCGCCCACTGAGATGGTAAGGCGGCGTGCGCGGTCCGGGAATGCCCAGCAAGGGGTAGATGTCGGAGAGGCTCTGCCCAGAGAGCGACAACTCGACGTCGGCGCCCTTCCATTGCAGCGGATCCTGCAACGTTCCCTTCAGCGCTAGTTTCGTTGGCCCATAGTCGATTGCAAGATCGACCGGATACGGTTGATCGGTCTGCCGCAGCATCAGGGCCGAGCCGCCGGCGAAACGGACCGTGAGCGGCTGCTTTTGCAGGTGACCTTTGAGCGACAGATGTGCCTGCGGCTGCGCGCCGGCATGGCCGACCGCCGTGGAAATGGTGCCGTCGAGGTCGATCCCGCGCTTGAGATCGCTGAATCCGACTTTGCCGTCCTCGACCTCGAGCCGGCCGACCAGCGGCGTTTGATGCCGCTCTTGAGGTTTGACCGCCTTGACTGCCGTTGCCACTCCGGGACGTTGCTGAAAGCTCCAGTTCGACTGGTCCTGCTGGTTTCGCTCCAGCTTCAGTTCGGGCCGGAGCAATCTGAGATGTGGCAACACGAAGTCGCCCCGCAGGAGCGGCCAGAGCCTGATGTCGAGGTCGACCTCGGCGGCTTTGAACATGTGGTCGGCCTTGCCCCAGTCGGCATTGGCGATCTGCACGTCCTTCAGATTCAGATGCGTAACCGATCCCCAATCGACAGTGATACTGCCAATCGTCGTCTTTCGGCCGGAATAGGCCGCGGCGCGCTGTTCGATCTGGCCACGCACGAAATCGGAGGTCGCGAACAGGTAGATCGCGCCGGCCGGGGCGGCGACAAGCACCGTCACCACGGCAGCCGACCAGGCGGCGATCCTCGTTCCGCGCCTCATGATTGTTCGGAACGATCCCGCTTGCCCCCGAGTTGCGCGCCGGCATTTCGGCTAATATGCCGGCATGACAGTCGAGTCCGTCCGCGCTTTCCTCGCCCAATACGCCCCTGACATCCAGATCATCGAGTTGCCCTCGAGCACCGCCACGGTCGAACAGGCCGCACAGGGCCACGGTGTGCAGCCGGCACAGATCGCCAAGACGTTGTAGCTGCGCATCAAAGAGCGGACGATGTTGATCGTCGCCTCGGGCACCGCACGTCTCAACAACCGCAAGATCAAGGACGTGCTGGGCGGCAAGCCACGCATGCTGTCGGCCGAGGAAGTCGTTGCCGCCACCGGCCATCCGGTCGGTGGCGTCTGCCCGTTCGGGCTGACGACGGCGCTGCCTGTCTACTGCGATGTCTCCCTGAAAGCCTTCGACGAGGTCGTGCCGGCCGCGGGATCGACGCACTCGGCGCTGCGCATCAGTCCGGCGCGCATGGCGGAACTCGTCAAAGCAGAATGGGTGGATGTCTGCGACGCGGGATGAGAGGCTGACATTCCGATGAGCGACAACGTTTACGACTTCATCGTCACCGGCGCGGGCTCGGCTGGCTGCGCCGTCGCCGGCCGGCTCAGCGAAGACGGCAAATACCGCGTGCTCCTGCTCGAAGCGGGTCCGCGCGATACCTATCCCTGGATCCACATTCCGCTCGGCTACCACAAGACCTTCAACAATCCGAAGGTCAACTGGATGTTCGACAGCGAACCCGAACCCGAGCTTAACAACCGCGTGATGTACCAGCCGCGCGGCAAGGTACTGGGTGGCACCAGCTCGATCAACGGCATGGTCTATATGCGCGGCAACGCGGCCGACTACGACGAATGGCGCCAGCGCGGTTGCGAGGGCTGGGACTACGAGTCGGTGCTGCCCTACTTCAAGCGCGCTGAGGACAATCAGCGCGGCGGCGACAAATTCCACGGCACGGGCGGTCCGCTCAAGGTTCAGGATCATCGCTGGCAGCCGACGCTCGCCAGGGCGATGCACGATGCGGCGGTCGAGGCCGGCATTCCTGCCAATCCGGATTTCAACGGCGCCCAGCAAGAAGGGGTCGGCTACTACCAGACCACCATCAACAACGCCCGGCGCTGGTCGAGTGCGCGCGCCTACCTGAAGGACGCCAAGTCGCGCGGAAATCTCACCATCGCCACGAGTGCACATGCCACCCGCGTGCTGATCGAGAACGGCCGGGCTATCGGTGTCGAGTACCGCACGCCGGCCGGCGTGCAGAGCGCTCGCGCCAATCGCGAGGTGATCGTCTCGGGCGGCGTTTATGGCTCGCCGCAGCTCCTGCAACTGTCGGGCCTTGGACCGGCCGACCACCTCCGGCGGCACGGCATCGCCGTCGTGCGCGACATGCCAGGCGTCGGCGCCAACCTGCACGATCACTTCAACACCTACGTCGCCTACAAATGCGCAAAGCCCGTCACCATGAACGACCTGGTGAACAGCTTCCCGCGCCGCATCTGGGCCGGCATGCAATATGCGCTCGGCCGCACCGGGCCGCTCGCCAGCATGGGCCTTTATGTCGGTGCCTTCACGCGCAGCGACAAACGGCTTGAACGGCCCGATCTGCAGATCAACATGTTCGCCTGGGCGATCAAGACGCGTGACCGGCACGGCGTCGTGGCGCAGCCCTTCTCGGCCTTCGGCCTCAGCCCGGTGCACCTCACCCCGGAAGGCCGCGGCACGGTGCGGCTGAAATCGCCGGATCCGCTGGCGCCGCCCGAGATCCGCTTCAACTTCCTCAAGACGACCAACGATTGGAACGCCATGCTGAAAGGCATGGCGATCTGCCGCGAGATCGCGCGTCAGCCGGCGCTGAAGGATTTCGTGGTCGAAGAAGTGACACCGGGGCCTGCTGTCACCGCCGAGCCCGAGTTGCGCGACTATCTGCGCGCCACCGGCGTGTCGAACCTGCATCCCGTTGGCACTTGCCGCATGGGCCGCGGCGTCGGCGACGTCGTCGATCCGCAGCTGAAGGTGCACGGTATCGACCGGTTGCGCGTCGCTGACGCATCGATCATGCCGTCGATCGTCGCCGGCAACACCAACGCGCCGTCGATCATGATCGGCGAGAAGTGCGCCGATATGGTACGCGCCGCCGCTAGGTGAGCTTGCGCGGGATCGACGTGTCCCAGTCGCGCTGACAGACCTCCGTGTCGCCGTCGAACGCCCTGATCGACGCCCTCACCCGGAAGTCCTCCCGCGTACAGGTCATCCGCATCGATGCGTCGACCTTCGTGCTCCAGCCGTCGCGCCGCACGATCTCGGTCTTCTGCATCTCGGCCACCGCGCTCAGCGGATCTTCGGGATCGGCGAGTTCAAAACGAAAATGCCGATGCGTTTCCGTCTCGAGGCCGATGCGGTCGAACCGCACCACGCCCGGCCTGGGTCGCGTGATCGGCTCTCGCGGCGCGCTATCGGGCGGCGGCATGGGTGGAATAGCCTGATCTTCAGCCGAGCGCTCGGGCAGATCGAGGGCGCCGCCCGCGATTGTCACCGTCGCAACCTCTGGCGCCGGCCAGACCATCGGGGAATAGGCGGTCGACAGGGCGAGTCGGATCTTGTGGCCGGCGGGAATCCGCACGCCACAATCGTCGAGCTTCAATCGGATGCGGTAACGCTGGCCCGCCGCCAGCGGCGACGGCATCTCGTGGCTGTCCCGATGCGTCAGATTGAGCACGCCAAAGCTCAGACGCAGCGACGCACCGTCGGGACGCACGTCGCAGACACGGGCAATCAGGTGGGCCACCGGCTTGTCCGAGATGATTTCCAGTTCGACGAACGGCGCGCCAAGAAGCTCGATCGGCTTCGATAACGGCGGCGTCTCGAACACGAGCGAGAGCGCATCGTCTTCGCGCTGGTCGTCGGCCTGATCGTTGCCTCTGCCGAACGGACACCACTCTCCGGAGTGCTTGCCGACGGTGAGAGGCGAACATACCGGGCGCGCCGTGAGTCCTCCGGCTCCTTCGCTGAGGCCTGCGTCGGTCAGATGAAATCGTCGAGGGGCGACATTGGGCGGCGGCCAGGCCGCTTCCGTCACCCAGCGGCCGGGCAAGGTTTTGTGCGAGGCCGCGGGCTCAACACTGTCGCCGATCCAGACGCGCAGCATCGGCTCGTCCATCACGCCGGTCTCCTCGCCTTTCAGCCAATGATCCCACCACCGCAACGCTTCCTGCAGGAAGCCGACCTGTGGACCGGGGCGCGCGAAATGCGGATAGGCGTGCGCCCACGGCCCGATCAGGCCCTTTCGCGGCGCCTTGAGATGCTCGAGCAGGCGCGGAATGGCGTTGGTATAGCCGTCGGTCCAACCGCCAACCGCGAATACCGGGCATTGGATGGCGCCGTAGTCCTCGCACACGGAGCCGTGCTTCCAGTAACTGTCTCGATGTTGATGCCGCAGCCAGCGGTCGAGAAAGAGCGGGAGATTGCGCAAGCGATCGAGCCACATGTCGCGCCAGCGCTCGCCTACGAGCGCGGGGTCGGGCGGATGGCAGATGTCGGAGAAGATGAAAGCCGCCCAGCCGAAGCCGGCATTGAGCTTGGCGCCGCCCATGTAGTGCACGTCGTCGGCATAGCGATCGTCGGTCGAGCAGAGCGTGATGATGGCCTTGAGCGCCGGCGGCCGCAGGGCCGCCAGCTGCAACCCGTTGAAGCCACCCCACGAGATGCCCATCATGCCGACCGCCCCGCTGCACCATGGTTGGACGGCCAGCCAGGCGATCACCTCGAGCCCGTCGTCGAGCTCCTGCTGGCTGTATTCATCGCTCAACAGTCCGTCCGACTCGCCCGAGCCGCGGATGTCGACGCGGACGCCCGCATAGCCCCGCGCGGCAAAATATGGATGCGTGAGTGCGTCGCGCTCGGCCGTGCCGTCGCGCTTGCGGTACGGCAGATACTCCAGGATCGCCGGCACCGGCCTCTGCTCGGCATCTTGCGGCAGCCAGATCCGCGCGGCGAGACGCGTGCCGTCCTTCAAGGGGATCAGCGTGTGCTCGATTTCACGGATGGACCGGAGGTTCGACATGGACGGTCAGGAAAGGTCGTCGGGCCCGGCGGCGCAACCCCAGAGCGACCAACTCGGGCCCGACTTCCTCTGCCCCTTCCCGGCAGTGCGCACAGAGCTTGCGCGATCCCGCCGTGACCGGGTGTGACCAGCCGGTGGCCTTACATTCGTTACGAAAGTTACTTCAGGGATGCTCACTCAACCTTTGACGACCTTGGGGTACATCACCGCATCGCCGTGCTTGAACATGTGCTCCAGCTCCTCGTCGGTGACGTATTCCGGCGTCTTGCCGTTGGCCGCGCAGAGTTGCTCGACGATGATGTTGCGCTTGATCTCGCTCACCAGGACGCAGGTGCGGTGATAGGCCTCCGATACGCTCCGGCCCAGCACCGTGAAGCCGTGGCGCTTCATGATGATGCAGTTGGTGTCGTGGATGAAGGTTTTGATCGGCGCCACGTCCTCTTCGACATTGATGCTCGCCGGCAGGTAGTGCGGCTTCTTCTGCATCAGATAGCCGAAGGTGAGGCTGTAGGAGCGGATGGTGTCGTAGCCCGCCGCCATGAAGGCGATCATCTCATCGTGGTGCAGGTGGATTACCGCATTGACGTCGGGACGCAGCCGCAGGATCTCGCGGTTCATCTGGTGCCCTACCGTCGTCGCACGGTCGCCGGCCAGGATGCGGCCATAAGGGATATCGGTGATCACGAGATCCTCGGCCTCGACTTCTTCGAGGCTCACACCCTGCGGCTTGGCGTAGCAGATGCCGTGTTCATAATCCGGATGCGGGACGCGAATCACCATGCCGCCGACGCTCGAATTCACCAGTCCGCGCGCGGCGATGCGATGCGCGTAGGTGACGTAGCTGTTGCAGATCTTGGGATCGAACTGCACGCGCGGATCGGGCGTCAGCTCATTGACTTTGTAGGCTCGAGGCGCGCTGCCATCCATGGTGCTGGTCCTTATTCTATGCAGAGCTTCGACCGATCATTGATGGCCCATGATCCGCGGCACGATCGACCCGACGATGTGGAACGGCTCCCGCGCGTCGGGTGTCGGCTCGAGGACGTAGAGCACCCCCTGTTCAGGGGACATCCGCCGGTCACCCCACAGAATGTCGACGACAGTGCGGCCGTGACTGACCAGAAGCAGGTTGCCCGGCCCAGTCCATTCCCGAATCAGGGAATGCGCTTCATGCGCCAGCATCTTGCCGCCGCCTTGATTGCGATTGATCCGACCTGCGCCGCCTTCATGCTCGCCGTAGTTGCGCAACAGCATCGTCGTGTCGCGCGGCGCGTCGAAACTCATCAGCGAAGCGGTATCGATCGCTCGACACCACGGCGAGGTCATTATCTTGGTTATGACGACGTGGTGCGCTCGAAGATCGTCGCCAATCTCTGTGGCCTGATCCCGGCCCGTCGAACTGAGATTGCGCTGCGTGCCGCAATCTCCAAGCTGGAAGCCGGGAGGGTCGCCTTCCCGCCCCTGTTCCGGGCCGGGAGCGGCGGCATGACGCATGATGATTACGTGGCCGCCCTTCTGCAGAGCGGCCCATGCTTCTGCGTCACCCGCCGCGAAGGCCGTTGTCGATACGAGGGCCACCGCGACCCCCGAGATCATCAAGCCCAGTCCAAGCTGCATCCCACAGTGTCCCCGGCAAGGCATTGATCTTCAAGCCCCAACGGAGTTTGATTGGGCTTCTTCACTCATCCTCCAGCAGGGTACCGAGCCATGACCGTCGAAAATCCCACCAACAAGTGGATCGGCCAACGCACTCCCCGCCCCGACGGCGCCGACAAGGTGACCGGGCGAGCCGCCTATGCGGCCGACACGACCATGCCCGGCATGATCTGGGGCAAGGTCCTGCGCAGCCCCCATCCGCACGCCAAGATCAGGTCGATCGATACCTCGAAGGCCGAAAAGCTGCCGGGCGTGAAGGCCATCGTGACGTCCAAGGACGTCGTCGACTTCCCGATCGAGAAAGGCCCGGTGATGCTGGGCATCCAGGACATGCGCTGGATGTGCCGCAACGTGATGGCGCGTGAACGCGCACTGTTCCATGGCCACCCGGTTGCCGCGGTCGCGGCCGACACCCAAGCGATCGCCGCTGAAGCCTGCAAGTTGATCGAGGTCGATTACGAGGTGCTGCCCTGGGTGATCGACGTCGACGACGCCCGCAAGGACGGCGCGCCGACTCTGTTCGACCACATCAAGTTCGACGGCAAGCCCTCCAACATCGCGGGCACACTCGAGCACAAGCTGGGCGACGTCGAGGCAGGCTTCAAGGAAGCCGACATCATCGTCGAGCGCTCATTCAAGACCGAGGCCGTGCACCAGGGCTACATCGAGCCGCACGCCTGCCTGGTCAGCCATGCCGACGGCAAGGTCACGGTCTGGAGCTCGAGCCAGGGCCAGTTCATGGTCCGCGCCATGTGCTCGCTGATGTCGGGCATCCCGCAAAGCGACATCCGCGCGATCCCCGCCGAGATCGGCGGCGGCTTCGGCGGCAAGACGATCGTCTATCTCGAGCCGGTGGCGCTGCTGCTGTCCAAGAAGTCGGGCCGCCCGGTCAAGATGATGATGACGCGCGAAGAGGTGATGCGTGCCTCGGGTCCGACCTCGGGCTCGTCGAGCACGGTCAAGATCGGCGCCAAGAAGGACGGCACGATCGTCGCCGCACAGGGCACCTGGTACCTGCAGGCGGGCGCGTTCCCGGGCTCGCCGATCCGCGGCGCGGCCGGCTGCGCCTTCGCGCCCTATAACATCCCGAACGTCCTGTCGCGCGGCTTCGACGTCGTCTCCAACCGCTCGAAGGTCGCGGCCTACCGGGCGCCGGGAGCGCCGATCGGCGCCTTCTCCGTCGAGAGCGTGATGGACGAGCTGGCGGAAAAGCTGAAGATGGATCCGCTTGAGTTGCGCCTGAAGAATGCCGCCAAACAGGGCGTCAAGGCGGCCCATGGTCCGGTCTATCCGGTGATCGGCTACGAAGAGACGTTGCGCCAAGCGCTGGCCAGCGAACACTACAAGTCGCCGCTCGGCCCCAACCAGGGGCGCGGTGTCGCTTCAGGTTATTGGTTCAATGCCGGCGGCGAGTCGAGCGCGCAGGTCAACGTCACCGAGGACGGCAACGTCACCGTCATGACCGGCCATCCCGACATCGGCGGCAGCCGCGCCTCGACCGCCAATATCGCGGCCGAGCTGCTGGGCATTCATCCCAGCCGCATCAACGTGCTGATCGGCGATACGGCGAGCATCGGCTTCTCGAACCTGACCGGCGGCAGCCGCGTCACCTTCGCCTCGGCCATGGTGGTCACGCAGTCGGCCGAGAAGGTGATCAAGCAGCTCTGTGCGCGGGCCGCGAAGATCTGGAAGATCGACGAGGAAGCCGTCACCTGGGACAACGGCTATGCCAAGCCGGCCGGCGACAATGCCGGCAAGTTCGAGCCGCTGTCGCTCAAGCAGATCGCCGCCAAGGCATCCGAGACCGGCGGCCCGATCGGCGCCGGCACGCAGCTCAACACCGCGGGCGCCGAGGGCGGCTTCTCCACGCACATCGCCGATGTCGAGGTCGACCGCGCCACCGGCAAGGTGAAGGTCATCCGCATGACCTGCTTCCAGGATGTCGGCCGCGCCATCCACCCCGACTATGTCGAGGGCCAGATGCAGGGCGGCATGGCGCAGGCGATCGGCTGGGCGCTGAACGAGGAGTACATCTACAACAAGCGCGGCCAGGTCGATAATCCGGGCTTCCTCGACTACCGCATGCCGGTGGCCTCGGACCTGCCCAGGCTCGAGTGCGGCATCATCGAGATTCCCAATCCGAAGCATCCGCAGGGCGTCAAGGGCGTCGGCGAAGTGCCGTTGGTGCCCGGGATGGCCGCGATCCGCAACGCCGTCTACAACGCCATCGGCATTCGCCTGGATCACCTGCCGATGTCGCCGCCCAAGGTGCTGGACGCGCTCGATCCCGAGCCGTTCAAGATGGCGGCGGACGATTAGACTCGCGCGGCGTGACGTTCAGGTCCCCGTAATGATCGGGCCCTAGCGTCGCGCCGATGATTTCCAAGCTGCCCGCGGCGGCCGGTCTGATCGGCATGGGCCTCTCGCTTGCGGCCTGCTCGTCGATGTCATGCGGCGCCGACGAGCAGAAGCTCGCACAACTCAAGCCGGGTCTCAGCCGGGCCGACGCCGCGGCGCTGATGGGATGCCCGGGCAAGCTCGTCGGCGAAAGCGGCAGCTCGCCCGGCAGGTTTTCGACCGTCGAATGGAGTGGTCCCGGCTCGCTTCTGTTCGCGCGGACCTACGTCGTCTTCCTCGACGACAGGCTCTACACATACAGCACCGAGAAGCGCGGCGGCTTCTAAAGGTCACCGACGAGACGGCAACCCGCGCCACGCGCGTATCGTTCGTCCGATGCATGCCAATCCATCCGCGCCTTTTCGTTTTCGTCGGTCTGACAGCCGGCTCTTGCCTGCTGCCATTGAATTCTTTCGCACAAGCCGCGTTCACGCAGCGGCTTGCCGCGTCAACTACCGCGGTCCACGCCAATGACGACATCGTGCTCTGCGCCGGCGGATCCGGCGGCGGTGGCTCCGGTGGAGGCGGCGGCGGCTCCGGTGGTGGCGGTGGCGGCGCGGGTGGCGGTGGTTCCGGCGGTGGTGGCGCTGGTGGTGGAGGCGCTGGAGGTGCGGGCGGAGGCGCAGGTGGTGCCGGCGGTGCTGGAGGTGCTGGCGCGGGTGGCGCCGGCGGCGGTGCCGGTGGCGCTGGTGGAGCTGGTGGAGCTGGAGGCGCAGGTGCC
>Ga0070738_10003913_pt1 | contig 18695 bp, 16 predicted proteins | sample Coa_R2_2_FD_66446 | JGI IMG/M metagenome (GOLD analysis project Ga0070738, IMG submission 66446) | Surface soil microbial communities from Centralia Pennsylvania, which are recovering from an underground coalmine fire - Coalmine... | ecosystem: Environmental > Terrestrial > Soil > Unclassified ... | reverse complement strand
ACGTATACTTATCCAAGAACGTATACCTATCCGAGAACGTATACCTATCCGAGAACGTATACTTACACGTATCCACGAACGTATACTTATACGTACCCGAGGACGTATACATACACGACTCCACGTACTTACACCTATCGCTACGGATCACGTCCGGCGTGGGCACCGTCCACTACTTACACGACCCATACCTACAGCTATCCTTCTTATAGGACCCGTATCTACAGCTACCCTTCATACACGACGCGCACGTATCGTCGTACCGGAATAGCAAACGCACGGTATCATGGCGGCGAGGCACACGCCTATGGTAGAATGGCTCAGGGTCGCCGAGAGCGGTAATCAGGCATCGACGAGAGCGGTGATCAGGCCATGACCATCGCCTCTTCCCGCTGGCCGACCGTATCGGCGCTCTGAGGGACAAAGCGCTCGATGTGCGTACGAATCGTCGCGAGATCGAAGAAATGCCTGCCAACAGCATTGCGTAGTTCTCGCGCGATCGTATCCTGCGTCGACGCTACGACCACACGTTTGCCATAACTGCGAAGCAATTCTACGGCGCGCTCGAAATCGCCATCGCCAGTAACGAGAATGGCAGTATCGTACTGCGCCATCGTGGTGAAGAGATCGATCGCAAGTTCGAGATCGAGGTTCGCTTTGCGAGTCAGTTCGTCCGATGTCTCATCACGGAAATATTTGATACTCTTTACACGAACCGTATATCCGGCGTGATTGAGATAATCGAAGAAGCGCTTTTCGCGAGGATCGGGCGGCATTTTTTGCGAAGCATACCAGAAGGCATCTCCGACCGTGCGGCCCTGGGTGAAAAAATTTAAGAGCTTCAGCGGATCGAAGAACCACCCGAGAGAACGCTGTGCATAATAGGCGTTTTCGCCATCGACGAATAGTGAGATTCGGTTATGACCGTTCGATGCACCAAATAACGGATGCTCTATTTCCATATAGTTTTAAAATAATAGTAGTATTAACAAAGCAGGCAGCAATCCTGACCGCTCCAAATCAAATTCGTTTACCAGTTTCCCGATCAAAAAGATGCACGGCAGAACTCGGGATCTCGAACGTAACGTTGTCCCCCAGCTTCAACCGTTCGATCTCGGCCGTTGATTGGGACTGGCTGACGCTCGCCACGAAGGTGCCTCCAAAGGCGTCCGGACGATCGATATATAAATGAGTAACACTGCCGATCGGTTCAATGAGGATCAGTTTACCCGTCACTCGATCTTCAGCCCCCTCCTTCTCTCCTATCTTCACCGCGATGGATTCCGGCCGAACGCCCAAATGGACATTACCAGACTCGTATCGACCGCTAAGCGGTACTTTTAGAATTCCATTCTCTCGGGAAATAAAATAGCTCGCATCATTCTCGGTCACAATTCCGCCGGGAATAATATTCATAGCCGGCGAACCGAGAAATCGTGCAACAAAGGCGGTGGCCGGTTTATCATAAATATCCGATGGCGTACCGAATTGTTCGAGCACTCCCTTATTCATAACTGCGATCTTATCGCCCATCGTCATCGCCTCGATCTGATCGTGTGTGACGTAGAGCATCGTAGCGGCGAGGCGACGCTGGATTCGCTTTAGCTCGGCGCGCATCTGTGTTCGCAAAGCGGCATCGAGATTGGAAAGCGGCTCATCGAACAAAAAGACCTTCGGTCGCCGGACGATCGCACGCCCCACCGCAACACGCTGACGCTCTCCACCGGATAACTCCTTCGGCTTCTTCTTCAGGTGCCGGTCGATACCTAATAACTTTGCCGCTTCTTCCACTTGCGTCTTGATCTCGGCTTTTGGCACTTTCCGCATCTTTAATGGAAATGCCATATTTTGGAAGACGGTCATGTGCGGATAAAGTGCGTAGTTCTGAAACACCATCGCAACATCCCGGTCCTTGGGTTCACGGTCGTTCACTCGTTCGCCATCGATAAGCAGATCGCCGGAAGATATCTCTTCCAGTCCGGCGACCATACGGAGCGTGGTAGTTTTGCCGCAACCCGATGGGCCGACGAGAACGACAAATTCCCCGTCGCGCGCCGTAAGCGATACGCCTTTTACAGCGTGAGCGTCGTTATCGTATCGTTTTTCGAGATTCTTTAACTGGACTTCAGCCATTCAACACATCAGTTCGCACTCTGCCTCATTTGGCGATCCACAAGTGATAGATCAACAAGGATAAAGGAACGGCGATATTTCTCATCAGGTTCGACCAGGATTTTCAGGATTGGATGGATTTACAAGATTGATTTGAAAAGATTGAAAGATAAATCTTGCAATCTCTCACCGGGTAGGCTATTGCATAAGAATGTCTCCGTGTGAATGAGTTACCGTAGCCCCCTGCCAAACAGTTATTATCGCTTTATTGCAAATACTAAGAAGTACACGAAAGTTGGCCCTGGAGACCATAAGACATACTCCAATCAGTAAAAATCAATCCAGAAAATCCATCTAATCCTGTAAATCCCGGTTCTGGTTCATCCGGATCCTGAAGGTCGTCCCTTTGCCGGGTGTTGATTCCTTTACAAAGAGCCTCCCGTGATGATACTCCTGAATAATTCGGCGGGCGAGCGAGAGGCCTAATCCCCATCCACGTTTTTTGGTCGAGTAACCGGGGCGAAATACATCGTTCTTCTTCCGCAGTAAAATGCCTTTGCCGGTGTCAGTCACATCGATGATGACTCCTTCCCCACGAGGCGAACCATGAATGTATACAGCGATGGAGCCTTCCGAGCCTTCGATCGCTTCGTAAGCATTCTTGATCAAATTCTCCAGGACCCACTCGAAGAGCTCGCGGTTCATTCGGACAAAATAAGTACCGCCGTCATGATCGAGCGTGAGAAGGATATTCTTTCGCAACTGCGGCATGCGGCCTTTGAAATAATTCATCACATCCGCAGCGACTTCCACAACATTTTGGACCTTAAGATCGGGTATAGAACCGATCTTTGAAAAGCGTGTGGCAATTCGATTTAGCCGCTCAATATCACGGTCGATCTCGGAAGCGATCTTATCGACCTCAATGGGGTCGCGCGCGGAAAGACGCAACATTTCAGCCCACCCCAGCAAGCTCGAAAGCGGAGTACCAAGCTGATGCGCCGTTTCTTTTGCCATCCCAACCCATATATTCGATTGCTCGCTTCGCTTTAAATAGCTAAAGCTTAAATAGCCAATTATTACGACGACCGCCCCGAGTAGAAGCTGAATATATGGCAATGACTCGATCTTGCCAAGTACGAGGCTATTGCCATAATGAATATAATTGGTAATAATGTCTTTATTGCTTGCAGGATCGTGGTAATAGATCGCTATACGGGGATACGCTCGGTCCATCTCTCGCATTTGCTCCCGCAATACTCGCATTTGATGCGCGCTATCGAGCGTGGAATCGTAGGGGACATTCCAATTGGTCTCGCGAAAGTGTTTGACGTTTGGCGCGTCGTGGTTATCGGTAAGGATGATCGGCACTTCACTCGACATCGCGTAGCGCGTGATCATCCGATAGAGCGAATCATCGGGCGTTTGCTGGCTATTATTGTAATACTTGACCGCATCCGAAAAAAGCTGAACGACGTGATATTCCCTGTCGCGAAGCTGCTCTACAAGGGAGTGTGCATAGAAAAGCGTACCGATCACCACAAAGACCGATATTGCGAGCAGCGCTAATTTGATATTGGCCGAACGAGGAAGACGAGAATTCGAGAGACCGGTATTACGTCCGCGCGAACGATGACCATTAGAGCGCGCCATTGCGGCTCCCGATCGACCCTGTTTCGCGAGTGTTGGCATTACGGAAGAAGCCAACGCAGGCTTCCGAGGGCCGGTTCGGAGGGGGGCGGTGTAGTCGCGGGTTGCCACCCAACCTGTGTACTCGCGATCTCTGATCGCGAGACCTCACATAGTTGCCACAAATGGTGGAGTGCGCTCGTCCCCACGATTCGGCGATCGGAGATCACCGGTACACGAACCCTCAATCCCCTGCTGGTTGGATTCCGGCGTTTTCCACCATCAGCATCACGACTTTTTCTGGCGCCCGAGTTCGGTGCATGACGCCGCGAGGTACCGTCACACCTTCATTCGGACCAAGCTCGAAGGTGCGTTCTCCGGTATCGACGAACAACTTCCCACTAACGACATAGAAAAGCTCATCGTCGTCATCGTGTTTATGCCAATGAAATTCACCTTGAATAATGCCAACGCGAAGAACACTACCGTTGATCTGGCTGAGCGTCTGGTTAAACCATTGCTCCTTATTTGCCGCGACGATCTCGTTCACGTCGATCTTTTCGAGCGGCGAATATTTGACGTCGAAATTAAAATGATAGTCCGGCATACTCAATCCCCTTCGTCGATTTGCTTTATCGCTTCTTCGCTGCTTTCTTTGCCGCGGGTTTTTTCGGAGCTGGCTTCGCTTTTGGCTTTGGCTTGGCTACCGGCTTTTTAGCGACAGCTTTTTTCGCGGCCGGCTTTGCTTTAGCAGGGGCATGCGCCTTCGCGGCTGGCTTCGCTGGCTTTGAGGCTGGTTTGGCAGCGCTCTTCTTGGGCTCGGACTTATGAGCGTCATGCTTGGCCGGTTCAGGCTTATGAGCGTGCGGCTTATGATCCTCCTTGTGAGCTTCTTTATGTGCTTCCGGCTTATGAGGTACTTTGCCGTTGTGATTCGCAGCCTTGCCATTGTGATTCGCCGCAGTCGGCTTTACATTCGCCGGTACTTCCTTCACCTCGTCGATCGCATGTTTAGCGGAGGATTTGGTCGGAGTCGGCATATCACCAAAGAGCTCCCGCTCTTCGCGCGCCTCGCGTTCTTCGATCGTCTCCGAACGTAGCGAATCGAGGATCGCCTGCTCTTCCGGCGTGGGCGGCGGTGGCTGACGCTTCTGGATTGTACGCGGAATAAGCGGTGGTGGCGGCGTCTTGCTGATCGTCGAAAGATTCTTCGCTCCTGGAACAGCGGCCTTATTCTCTACAATGAGATCGATAAAACGCTTGCGGGGCACGGGGGCAAGGATCTGGAATCCCTTCTTCGTGATCTCGATGCTAAAGATATTTTCCGTTCCATCGCTCTTGATCATCTTCACCGTGTACACCCCGAACGGAAGAAGCGGTAGCTTTAGTACGGAGCGAGCCGTACCGAAGGCCGGCATCATGGTGCGCGTGGCCGTCATGCCTAAGACTTTGAACTCGAGCAGATTCGGCTGAATGCGATACCGCACCGCGATCTCATAGCGAAAGCTTGAAAATTCTTTTGCCGTCTCGAAGCCGAACGTAATAAATTCGGTACCGGAAAGTTCTTCGAACGTCTTTCCGATATAACAGCGATATTCAACTTCTTTTACTGGCGGTAATGGCTCCATCGCACAATGATGAATTATGAATGATGAATGATGTAGTTGGGCTCCGAACTCCCAACACCCATCATATGTGATACTAAACTCTCGAATGCAACCTTTATCTGCTCACCCGACTGCATGTTCTTTAGCATTCCGGCACCATCCTGAAGCTCGGACTCTCCGATAATGTATACGTGCGTCGCACCTTCGCGATTAGCCTCGCGCATTTGCGCTTTCATCGAGCGATCGCTGAGCAGATCGTACATCGTACGCAAACCGGCAGCACGCAAAAGGCCAGCGGTTTCAAATGCTTTGGGTTTTGCTTCGGGACCGAGTGCGACAATGTATATCAGCGCCTGCTCTTCGGCAAGGCGAAGCATTTCTGCTTTCTCGAGAGCGATAAGCAATCGCTCGATGCCCGCACCAAAACCCACGGCAGGAGTTGGCGGGCCGCCTAACTGCTCTACCAGATTATCGTACCTCCCGCCACCACACAGCGCATCCTGAGAGCCGAGATCGCTTGACGTTACTTCGAAAACGGTGCGCGTATAATAATCGATACCTCGAACAAGCAAAGGATCAATATTACACTCGATCCCCACGGATTCAAGCGCTGATTTAAGCGTAGTAAAATGCGCTTTATCGTCTGCGCTCAAATAATCGAGAATGATCGGCGCATTGCGAACGATCTCCTGGTCCTCGGGAGCTTTGGAATCGAGCACTCGAAGTGGATTCGTTTCGGTCCGGCGCTGGCTATCCTTTGAAAGCTTATCAAAATGTTGTCGAAGATACGGTACGAGTACCTCTTTCCACGCTGCCCGTGATTCTGGTGAACCGAGCGAATTGAGGCGAACACGAAAATTCTTTAACCCCAGCTTACGGAATACTGCAATTGCAAACGAGATCGTCTCGGCATCCGCGAATGGATCGGCCGGTCCGAGCAGTTCAGTCCCAAACTGATGGTGCTGCCGCAAGCGGCCAAGCTGCGGCTTCTCATAGCGAAAATTCGGTTGACTATTATAATAGAGACGCAGACAGTCCGATTGACCGCTGAGCAACGAATTCTCTAATGCCGCTCGAACAACGGGTGCCGTAAGCTCCGGACGCAATGCAAATTCTTCGGAAGAATCACCTTTGGATTGTAGGAGATACATCTCTTTGGAGACGATATCCGTCTCTTCTCCTACTGCCCGCTTGAAAAGACGAAGTGATTCAAATGCTGGGGTGCGAATTTCCCCGAAGCCAAACAACTCTCCCACTTCGTCGACCGCCTGCTCGACGGCACGCCACCGTTTTGCCTCCTCGGGCAGAACGTCCTTGGTACCGCGGGGAGCCTGAATGCGCTCGACTTTCAATGGCTTATTCTCCAATAAGGCTTATTCTCCAATACGATCTTCTTCCCGGTTGAAGATAGCGACGACTTCCTCAGCCGACTTTGCATTCATCAGCGCGCTACGCGCTGCTTCCGAGTTCATCACTTTCGAAGCGCGGCTTAGCAACTTAAGCCGCTGGCTTACAAGGCTCTCCTTGCTGACGAGCAAGAGTACAAGGCGAACCGGCTCGTTATCCATCGAAGCATAATCGACGGGTTGGGCGGTGACAGCAAACGCGAGCACAATGTCATCGACCGCATCCGTCTTACCATGCGGGATCGCAAAGTTCTTTCCAACCCCGGTGGACATGATCTTTTCCCGCTCGAGCACGGCCGAACGCATTTTTTGCTTATCCAGCACATGAGGGTTTTTGTCCGCCAACGCGAGGACGCGGTCGAGGAGGTCTTCTTTGGAATCGGCCTGAAGGCCGATCGCAATGTATTCCGGTTTGAGGTAATCGGTGAGCTTCAACGTAACGCTGATAACTTCATGAATAGAGAGCGAGCGTGCTTTTTCTGCGCTAAAATTCGCAGAATATTACAACAATTCTGAGTTCCGAGGTAGCAGCCAGTCAGAACAGGCTGGCTTTTTTCACTCGCTTTATGCAAAAATACGGCTCAATTTCCTGGCAGTATGAAACGTCAGCTTCCCAACCCGCTCAGATCGTCTCCAATCCACTCAGTTTAAGAAGCCAACCGATCTGCCCCGTATGGCAGGGCTCATGACGGATCGCGTGACGGATAACCGTTCGCTTAGAATTTCCAGCCCGGAAGGTGAGGTTTGCGTGATTTGGCTCGTCCAGCGCAGCATCTTCCATGGTTTGAAGTATGCCCTCTTTTGTATGCCGTAAAAAAACGAGGCACAAATATATTATGCCTCGTACGTTCTGGTCTAAATGCTTTAGTTATTGGTCCCCGCAATATCGACACCAAAATAATTGAGCACGGGGCCGATTGGATTCGCGAAGGCACCATCCGTACCTCCGGCGAAGCAAAGCCCGACCGGATGATTACCATCCTGTGTCACCAATAGTGAGCCCGAATCCCCGGCTTGAAGGAAGTTCGGATCGTTAATAAAGATCTGGTTTACGAACGTCGCCGTCTGACCATTGTCATAATCGACACGCAATGTTACATCGGTGGCTGCAATGGTGCCGTACGTTAAGCCCGTAGTGCGGCCTACTTTTTTCACTGCCATCCCAACTTGTGGGTCCTGCCAGGTATGGCTCGGTGCAAATTGGTCGGCCTCATCATAAGCGCTGGTCGTCGTAAGGCGAGCAACAGCAGCATCGAACAAGTTAGGTTGTGTAAAGCTAACCTTTTTGTACGCACTGAGCACACCGATCTGCCCGGTCGCCATGCCATAATTATCGGCTCGGCCTGGCTGGACGATCGGCTCGCCGATCACCGCATCGTTCGAACGCGCAAGCACATGATTATTGCTAAGCGCATAACGAATACCATGCTTTACAACGATACATGCGATCGTACCGGAAGAATTTTCGCGAGAATTACCGACACTAACGCCACTCGGTACCACCGGACGGTATGTTCCGGTATAAACATCCAGCGCGTGAACATGTCCTATCACCTTTACTTCGGTCGCGACTCCGTTAATGGTCTTTGGAACGTTGGCAGCATCAGCGTTCGTCGCTGCGAATACCATGACATGTTTCGAACCATCGGACGCGATAGCGGTACCGGTGCCGACAATACCCGATCTCGTCATTAACGTTTGTGTTGCACTCTGAACGGCAAGTGTAACCGCATCTCCTTTACCAGTAGACGCAGGAGTGCCGGAATAGTTAAACGATGCTAAATAAGTGCTGGAGGTATCGTAATTGTCCGATAAGCCATCGCCCGGAGCACCATACGAAATATATGGCTCGACATAAAACGGTGAAGATGATGGATTATCCGCCACCTCCTGGTAGGCCGGATCGCCGGCATTATAATTGGGATCCGCGGTAGAAACACTTGGGCTTTGTGGTTGTAAACAACCTGCTACGCCAATGGCGAAAAGAACTGGCAGAGCATAAACATATCTTCGCATAAACTTCCTCGTCACTCCTTTAAGAACTTCTGTAAAGGAAATGAACGGAAGGTATAATGGAAGGTTACTTAATTATGCTTCACAACACCGCTCGGTCAGGTGAATCTTAAGTCATCCGAATGACTGCTTAACTCACCTGAATGATCTTCTCACAAAGCCCAACGAGATGCTCCAATTCTTCACCATTTAAATTGGCAGCGACCCGACTCTCGAATTCCTGAAGATGCGGAGCGATTGCATCCAGTACGTCCATGCCTTTCTGCGTTATGCGAACATTCACAACACGACGGTCACCGGCAGAACGCTCGCGTTCGACCAGCCCCTGCTTTTCGAGTGCATCGATGCGCCGCGTAACATCAGGAGAGCGGTCGACCATGCGGTCTCCGATCTCTCCACATTGATGTCCTTCCGGTTGTCCACGAAGAATGCGCAGGATATTATACTGCTCGCCAGTAAGGCCGTGGGCCGCTAATGTCCTATCGAAACTCGACCGCAATTCACTGGCCGTGACCATCAAGGCCAGCATCGCTTCCTGCGTCGGGCTTTCAAATTTCGACATTTTAAGCCGTTTTTTAAGTACTTCTCCCATAGTCAACCATCAAAACGAGGTGGTTCCAACAAGTATTACAACGCCGCCAATGAATATGGCATCACCGGAAATAGATACAGATCACCCGTTTCTTAGGATTTCTCTATCCGTTGGTGGATGCTCCGCAAGAATATCCTCTTTGATCTTTAATAGATATTCTTTCGCCGCTTCATAGTCATTCGGAATGATGCCGTCTAATATAGCCTCTTCGATCGCCGTCTTTAATAGACCTACCGTTTTAGAAGGCGGGATATTGCAGATCTCCATAATCTCCTCTCCGCGCACGGGCGATTGGAATGCCCGCATCCGGTCCTTCTCCTCCACTTCCACCATCTTATTCGCAACAATATCATAGTTGCGCTGGTAACGGCTTACGAGTTTTGGATTCTTCGAGGTAATATCGGCACGGCAGAGCGTAAGCAGATCGTCGACATCTTCGCCGGCTTCGAACAACAAGCGTCGAACGGCAGAATCGGTCACGCCTTCATCGACGAGTGCCATCGGACGCATATGGAGTCGCACGAGCTTCGCGACTCGCTCTGCCGCATCGAGCGGCAGTTTCATTCGGCGAAACATCTTCTGTACCCAGCGGGCGCCAACGATGTCGTGGCCGTAGAACGTCCAGCCAATGCCTTCGCGAAATTCTTTCGTGCGAGGCTTTGCAATATCATGTAAGAGCGCAGCGAAGCGAAGCCATACGTCTTCGGTCATGGCCGCCATGTTATCAACCACCTGCATCGTATGTTTAAAGACGTCCTTATGCGCGTACTCCTGCACGCCGACCGATCGAAGCTCTGCACCGCCCAGCGCAGACACCTCCGGAAAGACAAAGCGCAATAGTCCGGTCTCTTCCAGGACCTTCAGACCGATAGACGGCCGGGGCGAGGCCATGATCTTTAGAAACTCATCGGTTACGCGCTCCTGACTTACGATCTTAATTCGATCTGCCATGCCGAACATAGCATCGAGGGCCACGTTATCGACGTGGAAATCGAGCTGGGATGCAAACCGCGCCGCGCGCATCATACGCAACGGGTCATCCGAAAATGTTTGCGTCGGCCCGAGCGGCGTTCGAAGGATCTTTCGTTGAATATCCTCCAAGCCATTAAAGCGGTCGAGCAAAACTCCAAAACTTGCAGCGTTAAGAGAGACGGCAAGTGCATTCACCGTAAAATCCCGCCGTGCGAGGTCGTCCTCCAGAGTGCCTTCTTCGGTAATGGGATTGCGGCTATCGGCACGATACGATTCTTTCCGTGCTCCGACGAATTCGATCACGTGATCGCCGACCTGCATCGCAGCCGTCCGAAATTTCTCGTACACGACCAAGCGAGCGCCATCGAATTGTCCGGCAACGAACGAGGCGAAACCAACACCATCGCCGATCACCGTAATATCGATATCCTTTCGCAGCCCGCGTCCGATCAGTTCGTCGCGCACGTAGCCTCCTACGACAAACGCGTCGATCTTCGCCTCATCGGCAATAGCGCCAATAGCGAACAGGATCGGGTCCGATATGGGGAAATGGTGCATGGTGCTTAGTCGTGGGCCTCGAAACGAGGTATGGAAGGCCCCTGTTCCATGTGATGCCTGCCATCGGAATTACATGGAGAGAATCTTAGTAAAACGCGGCTTAAACCGCCTTGTGCTGTTGCCCTTAGTATTGAGCGGCCTGTATGCGGTCGTCCTCTTGTGGCAAATGAATCGCATGATGTCGGGCAGCAATTGGGTGCTGCATACCTCGCAAGTTATGATGCTCGCGAGTGAAACCCAACGCCATATCCAACATCAGGAGAGCGTTCTTCGTGGATTCCTGATCTCCCATGCTCCCCGCTTTGCGAATGACTTCCGGTCCGAAGAGCCGACGATCGATAGTCTTTTTCAACAAATGCATGTACAGACGCTCGATAATCCTGCGCAGACGAACCGCATCGATTCAGCGATGCAGGACTATTGGACGTGGCAATCCTCGGCAAGGAATTCGCTGGCCGCAGCGCTCGAGTCGATGGGTTCAACCATAACTGGCATCTCGGACGCCCAACAAGATTCTTCCCTGCTCTACCGCGCGGATCTGGTGGAGGCAATGCATTTGGTTTTTCGCCGGATCAATGACGAAGAAGCGCGGCTGTATGAACAACGTGTCCGAAAATTCCAGCATAGCAGTTCGATACTTATCCTTGGGATTGCGGCTGCCAGTGTGGTGATCGGGCTTATCATTGGCCTGAACACACGACGACAGACCAAACGCTTTATCGATCGATTTTCCGCAGCCATCGACGAAACAACTCGTAACCGCGACCTGCTCGAGACCACCTTACTCTCGATCGGCGACGGGATCATCGTAACGGACGCACGCGGCAATATTTCGCTCATGAATCTGCGAGCGGAAGAATTGACCGGTTGGACCAAACAAGAGGCGACCGGCCGGATGGTCGGGGAGGTATTTAAAGTAAAGGACGAATCGGGTAAGGCTACCATAGACGATACGACGGCGACCGTCCTTCGCGAGAACCGTATGGTAGAGCCGAAAGGCCGTTGGATCCTTCACTCGCGGTTAGGAGTCACGTACCCGATCGAGCAGACCGCCGCGCCCGTACACGACAGCAAACAACAGATCATCGGCACGGTGCTCGTCTTCCGGGATGTCTCCGAACTGCGCGAATCCGAACAGCAAGCGGCTCAACGCGAACGAGAGTTTCGCGCATTGGTGGAGAACTCCCCCGATGTTATCGTTCGATATGCTCCCGATCTTACGATCCTCTATGCAAACCCTGCGATCGAGCAAGTGCTCGGTATTGCTCCGCAAACGTTGATCGGGCGTTCGTTCAAAGATGTTGGAATTCCCGCGGATACCTACGAGCCCTGGGAAACTTCTATTCGGAAGGTCTTCGAGAGCGGGCGAAGTGTGTCCATGGAAGTTCAATATCGCACGGTGCGCGGACTTAGAACTTTCCATACGCGGATCGTACCCGAAGTTGAAGAGCAAAGCCCCGCGGGCGAAAAAACGGTCCAAACCGTTATTAGTATCGCACGAGATATAACCGAACTCAAACAAGTCGAAAGTAAACTTCAGGAAAGCGATAAGCGCTTTCGAAGTATCATCGAGAACAGCCCGGATGCTTTCTTTTTACTTCGAGCGGTCTATGGAACGGAGCCGGAAACTCAACGCCAGGTGGTCGACTTCATCTTCGAACATATGAACCAGCGCGGAGCAGAACTGCTGACGATCCCCGCTGCGGATTGTATCGGTAAACGACTAACGGAAATAATGCCCGGTGAGAGGCCACGACAGTTCATCGAACAATATGCACGGATTTTGGCCTCGGGGAAGGCGGCCCATGAAGAATATCATGTGGAAAGCCCGTATGTAAAAGGCGCGCGCTGGCTTCACTCGCTCTATGTACCGATACAGGACGTCCTTGCGGTAACGACTACCGATATTACGTCTCGCATGCAAACGGTGGTCGCATTACAACGCTCGGAAGAACGCTATCGCCGGTTAGTAGAACATGCTTCAGAAGCGATCTTCAGTGCCGACCGCGAAGGACGATTTACGTATGCCAATCCGTACATTCGAGATCTTGGCGGTTTTGGCGATGAGGATGTTTCCAAGTATTTCTTTACTGACTTGATCGTCGCCTCTCATCGGGAACGAGTAAAGCGTCATTTCTTTCGGCAGTATCTTTCGCAAACACCCTATTCTTATATTGAGGCGCCGTTTACCAAACGAAGCGGCGGTGTAGTGTGGCTGGCCGTGACAACATCTTTGAACGTCCACGGCAGCGACGTTGACGGATTCGATTGCATCGCGACCGACATCACCGAATGGAAGAGAATCGAATCCGAATTAAAAGATGTGCGGACGAATGAGAGCAAGCGAGTCCAGGAAGCGACCGACCAATTGCGCGAGAAATTACGGCAGCCGATCGAACGGATACGCGGTGTTAGCCGGGCACTGGCAGGATTACACGCAACGCCGGAGCTCGATGATCTGGCAAATCACCTGCTCTTACAAGCCGATCGCGCTATGGCCGCCCTGGACCGGCGCAACGGCGAGGTGCACGATTAGTAACTCCTTCAGCCTTTTTTCAAGCTGGCGATCGTTCAGCCCTTTTTTAAGCTGGCGATAAGATCGACCACCTCTTTTTCGATCGCCTTTTCATCTCCGGCGGTATAGCCAATATGCTTGCGGTACACCGTGCCATCGGGCATGAGGATCAAACTGAACGGAAGCGATTCGAGAGAAAAAATGTCGCGGCCGATCTCACCATCCGGATCGAGCAAAACCGGAAAGTCGATACCCTGCGTCGTTACATACGCGCGTACTTTTGCGATGGACCGCACCTGATCGGTATTGATCGCGACCATGTGCACGCCTTCCGCCTTGAATTTATCGGTCATGGCTTTAAAGGCTTTCATCTCCTGCTTGCAGGGTTCGCACCACAGGGCCCAAAAGTCGATCAGCAACGGGCCTTTGCCGAGGAAGTCCTTGAAGTTTACTTCTTCGCCTTTAACGGTCTTAACATTGAACTTCAGGTTATCGAGAACATGAACGGAGTCCGTAGTGGACTGTGCAACTGCAAAGGAAGGAATGCTGAGAGCAATGAGTGCAACGAGAAACCGAACGATCTTCATATTCAACATATCAATGGAAAATACCAAGCAGAATGCCTTAAGCAGGGGGCAACCAGGAAAGTTCTAACGCGTTAGCGTTGAGCTGATTTTTGCTCGACCTTTTTCTTGACCTGAATGATGATCTTCCCGGCAAAAAAAGAAGCCCACCCCAGCACCCAGAGTGCCGCCAGATCGCCCCGGCGATACGCACCGACGATGAGCAGCGTACCGAAAAAGATCGCGATACCGCGAAGGGGTACACCCTGAATTTTTTGACGTATATTTAGCGGCGCCTTTCGTGCAGGCTCCTCCGCGCCATTGGCGGAATGAACTGCACCGTTGGAATAAGCTGCACCGTTGACGGGATGAGCTATGCCGTTGGTCGAATGTGTAAGGTCGGTCTCGGAATGCAAATGCGTTTTTCTGAACTGGTCCTTAATGAGCGAGGACGATCTCCTGGTTGAAAACCCGTCCGTTCGCCCGTAGAATGACATGATACACGCCATTCGCCAGTCCAGTGCCATCGAACGAAATATTGTGCGGGCCGGCAACGAGTGGACCGCTCGCTAAGTCCCGGACTTCATGACCGAGCGCATCGTAGACACGCATATCGACCGTCATGCGCTCAGGCAAATTAATGAGTATGCTCGCCGAACCGTAGCAGGGATTCGGATACGGTGCATCCATCGTAATTCGTGATGCAATATCGGATACATAATGCGGCACCGCATCCTTTATCTCGTTAGTAAGCGGCATCCAGTATGCGCGATAGCTTAGATATGGAAATCCGAGATACATTTCGAGCGCTATCGAGCCATCCGGATGCACTTCCGTGAGCGTAGGACCAAAATTGGAATAGACATTATTCACGCCCCACCCGACGAGTGTGTTACCATTCGGTAATCGCTGGACGGATCCCATGGATCCGCTGGTATCGCTTCTTCCGTTATCGAATTGCCAGACAAGCCGGGCGGTCTTCGCTCGTTCGTCCAACTCATACTCACAGGCACGCGAATAATCTCCTACCTGCGGGTCGCTGGTGTGGAAACGACGATCGTTGCCGTTATCGAATACGGTAATATGTCCGTTCGCGATCCGGCGAACGTGATGCTGATGCGAGAACCAGATGGAATCGCCGAGTAGTGTAAACTGATTGTTCCTACCTCCCCATCGCCACAGGATCTTACCGGAGTCGCGGCTGATCTTCGTGATCTCATCCAAGTGACGGGCAGAAAGCAAGATGTTACCATCGGTATCGATCTGTATCGAATTGGCGTGCACCTCGTCGATCACGGGCAGATCGAGACCGTGTGGAAATTCGATCATATCCGGAACCCTATAACCGCCTGAGTCCAGACTGCGCCAAATAAAGATCGGCTGCTTCAGAGAATCGATCTCTTCAATAACAGCTCCGACAATCCCCGCACTATGATTTCCCTCCAATGCATACTGACTGAGATCGACCTGATTTTCTGTATCACAGGAAATAAGGAGCGCGTGATCGTGCGGCAATAGTTCGATGTCGTGCGGATCGGTCCAATATCCTGCGCCACACGCAAAACTATCGATGATCGTAAACGTCGAATCCATGGCGTAGTATTTTACCTTCGCCTCATCGTAGAAGGTATATCGGCCATCGGGATTATGTGCAAAGTTGATCATCTTATCGCGGCTCGGGCGTGCCCATAGCACAGCGCCTGAATCTGTGATGATCGAAAGATAAGACGTATCGGGACCTACCGGCGCTTCCGACCAGTACGGCGCAAGAACGATCGCACCCGCTTCAGGATGATCGATCTTCGTTGGTGAGAAGGATAATACCGCTGTTGGCTCTATACGATCGGCTACTGTAAACACATCTGGTTCCACGAGATCATCGCCGGGATTACCGGATGAAAGCAAACTCGACTTACCGTATTTCGGCTGGGATTGGATCGTAAAGAGGAATGTAACGCTATCGACCGGAAGCCCTACCGAGGTAAGGATGCCCCTTGAAAGCTTTACCGTCACGCGTTCCGAGTATATGAAGAGCGTCGACGGGGTGAAGACCATCGTCTTCTTATCATCCGAAAGGACAAATTTACCGGCGTGCTTGCCGCTAAATGCACCGGTGACGGTAATGAACTTGGAGTTTATCGTCCTTGCATCCAGTATCGGTCCGGGGCGAAGGATAATATTGGTTGCGCGCGAAACGGCCTTCGATCCGTTGGCTGGAAAAATATACTGAAAGCTGGACTTCTGCGCCAGAACAGGTACGGCAGCAGCCAATAGGAATACAACCCCAAGAACAGGAATGATACGCTTCTCAATCATCAGGCTCAAGATAGGATTTCGCAGGATTAACCAGTAACGGATAAACACCGTTTCACCCGGTTTTATCACCGAAAGCGACTGCCTTTACAATCGCTTTAGAACTATGTCTTTACTGCCTGTTTGGAAGAAGTAATGGAAGCATCAACAGCCGGCCTGATCTTTTCGAACGCCACCCGGGCATTCCCGATCTCTTTGCGCGTCTGGGCCGCACCCAGCCATTTGCCTAATTTTACTCGCTTTTTCTCGAGCATTTTATACGTCTCGAAAAACTGCTCGATCTCGAGGCGGCGATGGGGCGGAAGTTCGCTGTAGTCCGTAAACGTATTGACATTGGGATCGAATGCGGCTACGGCGATGACCTTCAGGTCGTTTTCGCTGTCGTCCTCCATTTCGAGTGCGCCGATCGGTATCGCATCCAGGACGATCCCGGTCGTAAGTGATTGATCGGTTACGACGAGCACATCGAGCGGATCGCCATCGTGCCACCGGGTGCTCGGAATAAATCCGTACGCCGCCGGATAATGCACGGCTGAAAAAAGAACACGGTCGAGCTTGAACACTTCGAGCTCTTCATCGTATTCGATCTTGTTTCGAGAGCCTTTCGGTATCTCGATCACCACATGGACGACGTCCGGCGATGATTCCCCGATCGGTAAATTCCTGAGGTTTGCCATAAAACCTATGTATTCGCTGTCTGTGTACTCGCGACTCTGTTCGCGCCCTACGCACACGAATACAGTTGCGTGCCAGAACAAGTCTGCCATGGGGCTCAAAATCAACGCTCGGTTAGGACGACGTCCACGGATCCTACCGTACTACCAGCGGCACATGCTTTACTTCCCCATTCATTCGCACAAGACACTCATACACTCCTGGCGGAATGCCACTGGCATTCCATACAAAGGTGTGCTCGCCCGGTTGCAGGTTGCCTGAGAATATGCATGAGGCTTCCTCACCCAGAAGATTCACAACGGTAATGGTAGCAAATCCTGACTCGCATGATCTAAGGTTGACTGTTGTCGAATTATTGAGTGGATTTGGGTAGCAAATCACACTGGAAGACGGAGCAGAATGTACTGCGACGCTAACTGACGCGATCATCTCGGAAATCGAGCGACTCCAAACACCCGCCTCCTTCGTACCTGCAAATAACGTTGAACCGTGAACGGCCACGGACAATACGTCGATATCGGCAAGCCCGTTATTTGCCTGCCTCCATGTAGCGCCCTCATCGGTGGAGAAATAGATTCCACCAGCTGTTCCGGGATATTGGAACGCACCAAGAAATAGATTAACCCCATCGGTCGCTAAGGATTGCACTTGTATCCCGGTCGGTAAATTACTTGTCACGTCAGTCCAAGTGCTGCCCTCATCCGTGGTCCAAAAGACATGATGCTGCCCATAATAGGCTGCAGCAAAAACTTTCGAGCCCAGTTGAAGGATTGCGTCAAATCCATCACCGGGTATTGAGCCGCCAACGGGCGACCAGCTTTTCCCACTATCTTTGGAAAGCCACAGACAACTTGGCTGGTCCTCGGTTCCGGCATAAATGTCAGAACCAATGGTTGCTAGCAACTCGGAGCTAATGCTCAGTGGATCATTCTGCAACGGTAACCATCGATTGCCTTCATCCGTCGAACGTAGTAGCCGATTGTTTCCATCACTTCCAATCACAAGTCTCCGTCCAGCTATTACAGTGCTACCAATGGACGTAATAGCGGAGATTGCAGGATATGGAAGGAGCGCCCGTAAGCCAGAATCAACCGCTGTCCAGTTTATACCTCGATTATTCGATCGATAGACTCCGGAGTCCGTAGCCACGTACCAGGTAGGTCCGTGAGCGTCAAGTGCATTGATTGGCGTGTTACTTGGAAGCCCCTCACTGGTACTCTTCCATGATAATCCGTCGTTAACCGATTGAAATACGCCAGAACCATTCCAATCATCGGAACCGGAGCGGTCCCTGCCACCACCACATGCGATGAGGGTATCGCCATTTACCGCCAACGTCCCGATTGCCATCACATTAAGTGCCGGACCAGATGTGTTTGTGTTAGCCCAAGAAGATCCACCGTCGGAAGAAACAAACGCTCCCATAGTGGTCCCTACAAAAAGGTTGAACCCGACAAGAGCAATAGCATCCACCCACGCACCCGAAAGGTCTCCATCTACCTCGCTCCACACGGCGCCCATTCGTTGGTACAGACCATTCTCGGTACCAATGTACTCGCCTGCAGTGGTAAAAGCAATTGCATGAATTTTCTTATTCGTGATCCCCGTGTCAGCACGCTTCCAACTAGCTCCAAGATCTGTCGAGCTAATAGACCGCCATCAATTCCGTCTATAGTGCCTGCAAGAATGAAATGACCCGTGATTCCAACGCATGAAACGTATGGATCGGGTAATATCCCG
>Ga0070738_10003912_pt1 | contig 18697 bp, 16 predicted proteins | sample Coa_R2_2_FD_66446 | JGI IMG/M metagenome (GOLD analysis project Ga0070738, IMG submission 66446) | Surface soil microbial communities from Centralia Pennsylvania, which are recovering from an underground coalmine fire - Coalmine... | ecosystem: Environmental > Terrestrial > Soil > Unclassified ... | reverse complement strand
CGTCTACTCGTTCACTTCCTACCTCGACGTGGTCGCCATCCGCCAGCGCTACGCCGGCCACGCCAAGCAAGTGGGCCACGCCGTGCTCGCCTGCTCGGCCGCCGCGCGCAACGGCCGCTATATCGTCGTGGTGGACGAGGACATCGACGTGACGGACATCAAAGAGGTGCTCTGGGCGATGCAGACGCGCGTCGATCCGGCCACCGACATCGAGCTCGTGGACGGCTGCTGGAGCACCCCACTCGACCCGCGCATGCCGCCCGACAAGCGCGCGTCCGGCGACCACACCAACAGCCGCGCCATCTTTTACGCCGTGCGCCCCTGGCACTGGCGTGAGAAGTTCCCGCAAGTGAGCCGCAGCGAGCGCGACCTGCGCCGCCAGGTGGTCGAGAAGTACCGCCACCTGCTCCCCTTCCCGCCGATCTAGAGCACTTCCCGCGATTCTTAGTGCCAGCGTGCAGGGCGCAGCAAGCGCGCCCCCGCACCCGGTGTGATGCGGGGGCGCTGCTTGCTGTGCCCAACCTCAGGTAGTGTGCGGATGTTTGCTGGAATCCGGAGGAGGTAGACACAGGCCTGCCCCTCGCGTACGCTGAGTGCTCACCACAAAAATCGGCGAAGGAGTGGGGGCGGCGCTGCGCGCCGCGACGCTGGGCCCAGGCAGCGGGTTAGGCGCGCGGTCGGATCGGCTCCGCTTGGTGCTGCTCGGAGAGCCGTCCACCGGCGAGCCATAGCGTGAGCAGCAGGAGTCCACCCATCACGACGACCATCAAGATGGCCGCGGCTGCGGCGAGGTTCAAACGCCCCTGCTGCCACAGCATCCAGACGCCGACGGAAAGCACCCAGTTCTTGGGTCCCGCGAGGAACAGCGCCATGCTGACCTCGCGGAAGGTGAGCAGCGCCGTCCACAGTCCCGCAAACACGAGCGACGGCTTGACCAGCGGCACGACGATGCGCCAAATCGTCGTGGTGTTCCGCGCCCCGCAGACCCGCGCCGACTCCTCCAGCTCGGGCTGCACCTGGAGCAGCGCGGCGTTCGTGATGCGCGTCCCGTAGGCGAGGTGGGTGAGCAGGTTGGCGATCATGATGATCGTCACGGTCCCGTTGAGCACCAGCCACGGCGCCGAGCGCGCGAGCAGGATACCGACCATGAATAGCGCGAAGGCGAACCCGAGCCCCGGGATGGCGTGCGGCAGTACCGCGAGCGTATCCATGGTGCGGCGCAGCGGCAGGCGCGTCCGCACGACGACCCAAGAGATCATGAAACTGAAGAACAGGACGAGGATCGGGACGATCACGATGAGCTGCAGCGTGTTCGGCAGCACCGACGGTCCGCCCAAGGAGGCGACGAGATTACCCACGTCATAGTTGTTCAGGCTGACCTTCGCCAGCGCCTCCGCCGAGGGGAGTTGGAGGATAGGCAGCAGCGACACCCAGAACAGCACGAGGATGGGTAACGCCACTGCTAGCAGCAGGTACAGGAGCACGAAGGCGAGCGCGGGGTAACGGGCGCGGCCGAGGTCCACGTCACGGGGGCGGTAGCCTTTGCCGCTGATGACGGCGAAGCGGTGCGCCTGCGCGAGCATGCGGTGGTAGAAGTAGAGCGCCACCAGGCTGGGCGCGGCGATGAGCACGCCGTACACGCCGGCTGCCCCATAGCGCACGCTGGCCGCCTGGTTCGCGGGATGCACCGCGTAGAACAACTCGGCCGCCAGCACTGGCGATTGGCCACCTGCCGCGCCCAGCATCGCCGGCACGTCGAACATCGAGATTGCGGTCATGAAATTATAGATTGCGCTTCCCAGGATGGCGGGCCCGACGAGCGGCAGGCTGACGCGCAGGAGTGTCTGCCAGCGGCTGGCGCCGGCCGTGCTCGCGGCCTCTTCCAGCGCGGGGTCGAGCATGCGCATCGGACCAGAGAGCAGGAAGAACACTGATGGCGCCAGCGCGAGACCCATCACCCACGCCATGCCAAACGGGTTGTTCAGCCCCAGTGGCACGCTCTCTAGCCCCAGGAGCCCCGACAGCCCCTTGTTGATGAGGCCGATGCGCTCGTTGATCAGCAGCAGCCAGCCCATTGCCTTCACGAAGCCGGGCACGATCACCACCACCGCGATCAGTGTCATCCAGAGGTTGCGGAGTGGCACGTTCGTGCGGTTGAGCAGCCAGGCGAGCGGGCTGGCGAAGACGAGGCTCACAAGCACCGTGCCGGCGCCCACGATGAGCGTGTTCGGCAGCACGCGAGTGAGCACGTAGGGGTTCGCTATGGCCGCCCAGTTGTCGAGCGTGAGGCCGGGCTCGGTCGGCAGGCCCGGCAGGAACGTCGAGTAGAAGATGAACAGCGCCAGCATCACTACGACGCCGAGCACCACCCAGCCACAGACAAACGGCAGCAGGTTCGCCTCGAAGGCGCCAGTGGCACGGGTGCCTGCCCACCCCAGCCAGCGCGGTTGCCGTGGGAGCGCGAGATCGGTACGTGCCACCGCAGCGTCTCCGCTAGTGCTGTCGCTGGGTCAGCGCCTCGGTGAGCCGTGCGCGGTACTGCTTGCCCTCGGGCGTGGCGAACCACTTCAGCTCGCGCAGCGTGTCCTCGCTCTCGTACCAGCTCAGCACCTTGCCGCGGCTCTTCTGGAGCACCTCCCGGTTCTTGCGGTCTAACTCGCTCTGGCCGAACACCAGGTTGGGTAGGAAGCTAACCGGCTGCCAGATGGCCTGCGCCTCGGGCGTCGTCATCCACAGGGCCCAGAGCGTGGCAGCGGCGGGGTGCCGCGCACCCTTCGGTACGACATACATCACCTTCGTGAAGGTGATGTAGTCATCCAGGTAGCGCAGGCCAAGCGGAGCCTGCGGATCACGGTCCATCACCTGCCAATAGTAGTACATGTTCGAGGGCTGGAATGCGAACTCGCCCAGGATAATGCGGTCGAGCGCTGGCGAGAAGTTGATCACGTCCGCGGCGTTCTTGCCAATCTGGTCCACGGTCTGGAGCCACTGCTGCTTGTCTTTGTAGGCCAGGATCCCGATCTCCCACTGGTCGGTCCAGGGGGCAACGACGAACTTGCCGCGATAGCGCGGGCTGGCCATGTCGAGGTAGGTCTTGGGTAGCTCGCTCTCGGGCATGACGCGCGGGTTGTACAGTAGGCCCTTGTCACGGGTGGTCCAGGTGAAGCCGTAGCCCTCAAAGAGCGACGGGCTGACTTCCTCGGGGTTCACCTGTCCGGAGCCGACGAGCGGGTTGATCTCGGCGAGCAGCGTTTGCCAGTTGTCGATCTTGATGACTCGGCCTTCCTCCACGAGCCGGAGGTTGTCCTCCTCCGAGCCGGTGAGCGTGTCGAACGTCGGCGGCAGGCCGGCCTCCAGCGTGGCGAAGAGCTGCGAGTACTTCCCGGCCTGGTCGCCCAAGGCGACGTTGATCTTCAGGTCGAGCCCGAAGCGCTTATTGAACGTGTCAACTAGCTGAGGCACCGCCCGGCCCGTCTCGGTGATGCTCGCCGTGTCCAACTCGCCCTCGGCGCGTGCCTGGGCGATGAGCGCGTCGAGCGGTCCCTGGGCCGGCGCGCCGGCAGACGGCGGCGCGCCGGGCGCCGGCGGGCTCGTCGGTGCGCAAGCCGCCAGGCCCAGCAGCACGAGCGCCGCGATCGTCAAGCTGGCATTTCGGCGCATGACTCTCCTCCGCTGACCGCTCTTGCCTCACCGGGCCGGGTGGGCTCCTGAGTTGCTCAGCGCACTCACTGACCTAGCGCGAAGTAGCGGTATACGATATCGTGGCGCGCCTCGTGCTGTTCCCAGCGGAAGCGGGCCGCGGCGAGCGCGGCGCGCTGCTGCTCTCGCATCGTGCAGTACCGCGTAAGAATCGTCTCGCAGATGTCGCCGTGCTCGTCATTGGCGTCGCCGTGCACGTAGTAGAACTGCAGCGCCGCATCGGGCACGCCGTAATACGTCTTCAGCGCCTCGCCCTCTGGCAGGAAGTCGTGCGCGCCGTGCTCCTCCCTGGGGGTGTAGCGCCGCCACATGCCCCCTTCGGTCGCATACGTCGCCGCGAGCCCTTCCAGCCAGGTGTGCTCCTTGGCGAACTGAAAGACAGCATCCACCGCGAACCGGTAGACAGGCAGCACGTCGCGGAAGCTGTTCATGACCTCACGCGGGATCCCGAACGCGTCCGACACCTTCAGCCACATCTCGTAGTGCGCGCCGAGCTTGCCGCCGACAACGTCCTGCCCCTCCTCGTCGATGTACTTGCGCATCAGCATGCGGCGCGCCTCGGGGATAGGACAGTTGGCGATGATCTGCGCGTCCTTGCGGTTGATGTTGACTAGAAAGTAGTAGCGATTCTTCAGGTACTCGACTACCGCCTCTCGTGAGAGCTGGCCACTGCCGAGCGCGACCTGCCAGGGGTGCGGCTGCTTAATCCGGCCCGCGCGCACGAAGCGCCGGCGCTCTTCCCAGATGGCGGCCAGGAACTCCGCTGGCGGCAGGCCCGGCTCCGGCTCATCGTACGGCGAATGGGGCGCCAGGGCGGCCAGCGGCGTGCTCATCACTTGCTCCTCGCGCTAGCACAGGCCACGGGACACGTGGACGAGCGCTCCCGCGGCGATCCGAGATTGGCCCCTAGTGTAAGTAGCCATTCCGGCACTGTCAACCGAGCGTCGTTGACGCCGGTGTCAGGCGGCGCTATGCTTCCGCGGGTCCCTACGCCGCATCGCTCGCGAGCCAAGAGAGAAAGGAGCAGCCCAGCATGCCGACTCCCGACGACTCCGTGGAGGCCCTCAAGCAGCGCCTCGTGGACGGGCTGCAAGTGTGCACCGGCGAGGGCGTGCTGACGGGCTCCGGCCACCTGAGCGCCCGCATTCCGGGCACCGACACCTTTCTCATCAATCCCCGTTTCGCTGGCGTCCTGGCGCGGGTCGAGGACATCTGCACCGTGGACCTGAGCGGCAAGCGCCTGGCCGGCGCCGGCCCGATCCCCTCCGAATCGGAGATCCACGCGGCGGTGTACGCCGCACGGCCCGACGTGGGCAGCGTGCTGCACTCCCACCCGCGCTACAGCATCCTCGTCGGCCTGCTGGATACGGGTCTGATCCCGTTCAACCGCGACGCACGCGTGTTCGCCGACGGCGTGCCGATCTACCAGGACAGCCGGGGGATCAACACGCCCGAGCGCGCACGAAAGTTCGTCGCGGCGCTGGGCGAGCACTACGCGGCGTTCCTGCGCGGGCATGGCGTAGTCGTGGTGGGTCCGACGATCGAGGGCACTTGTATCACGGCCGGCCAGCTAGAACGAGCATGCCAAGACCAGCTGCTGCTGATGAGCTTCACCACGCCGAAGCCGCTCGAAGACGCGGCGCGCGGGCGGGTGCAGGCACGGCTGGAGAACCCCTATCGCGCCTGGCCCTTCCTGCTGTACAAGCACGGCGTGAAGTCGGCCGCGGAGATCAGGGCCGCCGTCCGGCCGCTCGCCGAGGGCGAGCATTACTGAGCCGACGCGTGCGCCCAGCCGCACGATCCCGGAGATGCGAGAGGAGGCGACGCCCAATGGAAGAGCTGCCCGCCTTGCGCACGCGTGCCAAGCAGATGTACTCGGCGATCACGACGCTGCAGCAGGTCCCGTGGTTTCCCCCGCCACCGGACCGCCTCCTAGAGCCCGCACGGTTCGTTGATGAGCTCGCCGAGGCGGTGCTCGCGCACCACACCAAGATCAACCACCCCTTCTGCGTGAAGCTGGTCCGCGGCGAGTGGAGTCGCCCGCAGCTCCAAGCCTGGGTGAAGCAAGACTTCCACGCGAAGGTGCAGACGATTCGCAACGACGCGATGATCCTGGCCACAGCGCCGACCCTCGAGGAGATGAAGAAGCAGGCCAGCGTGGTGGCGTCCGAGGCGGGCGTTGACATGTCCGGGTATCCAAGCCACCCGGAGCTCTGGCTGCGCTTCGGGGAGGGCCTAGGGCTGACCCGCGAGGAGATTATGGCATGCCAGCCTTCGGCGCTGATGCAGGTCGTGCTCGACGCCGAGCGCTACCGGTCGCTCAACCAGCGCATCGGCGGCCTGCCCTCGAACATGCGGCTCGGCGAGCGCGTGAACGCCGTCGTCTACCCCATCTGGGCGGAGGTGCTCGCCGAGACGTACCACGTGGCGCCGGCGGCGCTGACCTTCTTCACCGCGCACGGCGAGGCCGACGAGGACCATGGCGAGGTCGGCCGGCAAGTCGTCATGAGCCGCGCTACCACGTTCGAGGCGCAGCAGGAGATCTGGCTGCACCACGAGCGCTCGCAGGCGAAGCAGTGGGTGAACTACGACGTGTTCTACCAGGCCGCGCTCCGGGAGCAAGCGCCGGCCCTGGCGTAGCTTCCCGAGGCGCCATCGCTGTCGGTGGGAGGGCAGCCGCGCCGCGATGGGCCGCCGCTGGAGCCGGCGGCTGGCAACCCCTGGCCAGTGAGCAACCTGCTAATACAACCGCAGCGGTACGTACGGGGTAACGTGGCCGGCCTCGATCTGCGCGACGCGCTCGGCCGACAGCGGGGAGCCGAACGAGTCGTTGCGAAGCAGGAAGTGCTGGTGCGCCAGCTCGCGCGCGTACTTCAGCGCCTCCGGGTACGCGCTCGGATCCGCCGCGCGCGCCTCGCGGTCGAAGACCAGGCGGTTCTTGTGGTAGTGCTGTAGCTCCTGCGCGTAGATGATCTTGAACGCCGGCGCCAGCAGCCGCTCGACGGGGCCGCCATCGATCAAGGCGCCTGCCGCGGCGAAGGCCGTGCCGCCGCCGGGCGCAAATCCACCCACCGCCTGCACCAGCCGGCCGCTGCCCGCGTACTGGCGGCGCACGTTCTCCAGCACGACCTGCGCGGGCGTTGCCCGGTACGCCCGTGCCGGCCGGCGCTGGCCGGTCAGCAGCTCCAGGATGTCGGCCAGGAGCCGGTAGTGCTGGACCTCGTCGGCTAGCTCGTACGCCTCGGCCTCAAACTCGCCGCGCTCGACCTCATCGTCCAGGCGCTCGTACAACTGGAGTAGCTCGCGGGCCTTCCGCGGCACGACGTGAATCTCTTTGTAGAGCTGTAGCTCCAGCCACGCGATGAGCTGCTCCCGCGGGCGCGGCTGACCGAAGAAGGTCTCGACGACCTCGTAGTGGCCGCCCCAGAACTGTTGGAAGACCTGCTCCACCGCGCGCACGAAACGAGCCGAGTCGCTCGACCCGCCCCGCACCGCCTCATCGGCGAGTGCCATGTGCCATTCCTCTTGCGCCGCGCGCCTGTCCCCGCGGACAGCCTTCGCAGCGTGTAGTAGAGGTGCGCGCTAGACGGGCGCGCACGTCATACCGCGAAATCGTGCTCGCGGTACCACCGTGCCGCGCCGGCGTGTAACGGCACGTCACGCGGGGTAGCGTCGGTGTCTTGACCCAACTGGCCCAATCCCGTGAACTCACCCGGCAGCCATGGGATCTCGTCCACCCGAGCCGCCAGGGCAGCGCACACGTTGTACGCGTCCTCTTCCGGAAGCTCCGCACGAGTGTACAGCGGCCAGCCCCCGAAGTCGATGCCCACGCAGTCGCTGGAGAGGTGAGCGTAGCGTCCGGCCAGGATCGGCGCACGGCGCCAGCCTATCGCCTCCAGGTGCTGCAGCATCGCGTCCTCGAAGACCAGCGGCTGCATGCCCAGAGCCAGCGACTCCTCGAAGAAATTGCGGATGCCCTCGTCGAAGATGAGGTCCAGTTCGCCCGCGCGTAGGAGGGCCAGGCGGCGCGCGTCGCCGGGCGTGTTGCACAGCTCCAGAGTGCCGCCCCACGACTGCAGATCGGTCAGCGTGAAGCCGTACACGGCCAGCATCTGGTCGAGCAGCACGCGGGATGCGTGGCTGGCGTTGGCACGGATGGAGAGGCGCAAAGGATAGCGGCGTTCGCCCACCTCCGCCAAGGTGCGGATGCCGGTGCGGGGATGGACGACCCCCACGCAGCGGTCCCAGGTCGGCACCGTAGCGAGCACCCGCACGGGCTGTGGCGAAGCGAACATGCCCGTGCCGCGGTAGGCCTGGGTCAGGATGGCCGACGGGTTGACGAATGCCACCTCGATGTCGCCGCGCACGATCGCATGAACCAGGCTCGCAGTCCCGTTGGCGAGACGGAACCGAGGCTGGAACTGCGCGCCTGTCCCGCTGCCGATGACGATGCACATGTCGCGGTTGCCGCGCTGCGCGGTGCCAGGCTCGTCGGGGGGCGCCGACTGCGCAGCGGCAAGGTGCAAGCCGATCTCCCACAGCGTCTTGGCGCGCAGGAAGTTGGCACCTTGGGGTAGCGGTTCCATCCATAGCCTCCCACCGCGCATCTGCCAGGCCTCAGGGTACGCCAGGCGGGCCGTGCTGTCGACCTTGCTACCCCGCCGCGCCGGCAGGATCACTCTTGTACAGGTTGTCGATGAAGCCGGAGGCGTGCACCAGCCGTAGCGGGTGCATGTCCCACAGCTCCATCGGATTCACCGTCTCGGAGCCCGGGTACGCCATACAGGCCAGCCGATGCACGTTCGTGATGGCCGCCGGCAGGGGGTAGAGCCGCTGCTCGAAGCGCGCCGCGTACTCGTCGTAGCGCGTGGCGATGCGCTCCTGCCGCGCCGCTGACATCGGGGCTACAGGCTGCTGCAGCAGCGCCAGCGTCTCCTCGCGGCGCGTCTTGAAGAAGTGGATGGCGCTTGCCAGGGCGCGGATCACCCGCTCGGGGAGCTCCGGCTGCTTCACGATCGTCGGCAGCAGCGTAGTGTAGGTGATGCTATGGACCATCGGCAGGCGTGGCAGCTCGTGCAGGCGCAGTCCCGCAGCGGCGGCCCGCTCGGCGCGCTGGGGCGGCAGGAAGCATGCCGCAGCCTGCCTATCACGCACCGCTGCAATCTCGTCGGGCATGCCGCTCGGCTCGACGAACTCCACCTCGCGCGTGTCCACGCCGTTCAGCTCCAGAAGCAACAGCCGCGTGCCGTTCGCGTGGCCCGCGAACTCGTCGTTGTTGATGAACAGTGGCGTTGCCAGCACGCGCTGCCCCTCTAGCTGCGGCAGCCTTCGAAGCTCGGGCACGGTCGCGATCCAGATATCTTCCCAGTTCTCCGTCTGTGCGAGACACACCATCGGATGGCCTTGGGCCAGCCGCAGGTAGGGCGATACGTGGTTGCCAAACACGAAGTCGATGGCGCCGCCGAGGAGCAGTTCCTCGGTGCCTAGCGGGTCATCCGAGTACGTTAGGTCGCGAACATCCAGCCCCTCGCGCTCCCAGAGCCCCGCGCGCGCCATGATCGTGAGCAGCGGAATCATCGACTCCGAGCGAAATCGGAACCGCAGCGGAATAGTCGCCTGCGCCATCTGTCCATCTCCTGCTGCGCCCCGCGCCGCGCGCCATCATGCGCAGCATCCTGTTTCCTGCTCGCGCCGGGTCCGTGACCGCCAGTATATGGACGCCGCCGTCGCGCGTCCAGCCCAAGCGCCCCGCTCCGCTAGGCAAGGGCCGGGGGTATTCCTTATCGCTTCGCCTGCAGCGAATCCCCTCCCGGTTCTGGCCCACGTCATCGCTGACGAACAGGTGAATCGGCTCGCTGCCAGCGCCAGGATAGTATCGCCGGGGCGCCGCTGGCGACGCGCGAGCGATGGCGGATCTAATAGCACTCGGCCGGGCGTGTTGCCGCAAAACTAAACTTTACCGAAGGAACATATCGTTGCCGCGTATGTAGCTGACCCGGCCCCGGGCCGGGGAGGGCCGCTGTCGTCGTCGGGCCTGTGGGTAAGTGGGCAGGCGTGGAGGCACGGAACGGCTGCCCACTTATCCACAGGCCTGCTCCGCCGCCGCGGGCGCTCGGCGGCTCGAAAGCCGCCAGAGCGCGGTCCGAGCCGCTTCGACCTCCTTCCAAATCGCGGTCGGCCCGTGGGCCGCATGCTCGCGTTCCAGCCGTGCGCGCGCGTCCGCGGTGAGCTCGTCGCGGGCCAGGACCCGCCGGTAGGGCGTCTGGGCCGTGTCATACTGCTTGCGGACCTTGGCCCCGGTGCGTTCCTTGCCGGTCAGCTTGAGCACCGGCTGCCAATGATTGGTCCACAAGCGGAGCCCGCCGTACACCCGCTGGAGCAGGCGCCGCTCGGCCTCAGTCTCGTAGCGGTCGTAGCCGAGCAGCCGCCGCACGACCGACCAGTTCTTCTGCTCGACATGCGCTTGATCGTTCTTCCAGTACGGCCGACTGCGGGTGAAGGTGAGTTGCTCCTGCTCGCACCAGCGGACGAGGTGGGCATTAAGGAACTCCGCCCCATTGTCGGAATCGATCCCGCGCAGCGGGAACGGCAGCCGGTCTCGAATTTGCTCCAGCGCCCCGCACACCGCCGCCTGACCTTTGCCCCAGACCGCCGCACACTCGGTCCAGCCGGACGCCACATCCGTCACGGTCAGAGTGTTCACGTAGTGGCCGGCGGTCGTAGTGCCGCAATGCGCGACGAGGTCGATTTCCACGAATCCCAGCCGCTGCTCGTCCCAGGGCGTATAGGTGTGCACGGGGATTTGCTGCTTGAGTAGCGTCCCGGGCTTGGTCGTGCCCAAGCCGTGCCGCTGCGGGAGCCGAAACGGGCGCAGCCGACGATCCATGGTGGCGGCGCTCATCTGCAGCAACTGCTCCCGCACCGGCGCCGCGACCCGCAGCGCCCCTGCTGCTTCGAGAGCGGGGACCAGCTCGTCCATAAACGGCGCCAGCCGCTTGCCACACAGCTGGCCACTCGCTTCCCACACCTGCCGCAGCGCCCCCACGCCCACCGCCGAGTAGACTCGCGGCCGCCCCCCGCGCCCGCGGCCGGCCGGCGGCGGCCCCTGCCGCAACAGCTCCAGCGCCCACTTCCGGTGGTACCCCGTCGCCGCCACGAACTCGTCCAGAATCCGGCCTTTCTCCTTCCGCCTCGCCTTTACGTACCGCCCCTGGAGGGCCGCCGCCAACTCGTGCTTGCTTTGCTGCCGCACCGTCATCCTCGCTGCTCCTTCGGTAAGCTCAGTTGTGCGGCAACGATCTCTCCCCGGGTCAGGTTTGTTATGCGGCAATTCGCGGGCTTGACAGGCGCGGGCGCCGCCCCGATCATTGTCGTGCTCGGCCGGGTACGGTCGGCGCCGCCACAACGAGTGGCCAGCGAATGCGGTGCGCGCGCTGGGAGGGATGAATGCCTGCGTCGCGACGAGTGGCCGCGCTTTTGGTTCTCGGGCTGGCCCTGGCCACCGGGGCCTGCGGGCCGCGGGCGGCAGCTCCCACCGGGCCGCCGGAGCGGCCCGCGGCGCCCGCGAGCGCGGCAGCGCCGCCCACGAGCGGGGGCGACCTGGCGAATGACGAGTGGCGGGCGTTGGAGCGGGCAGCGGAGGCCGAGGGCCGCGTCGTCGTCTACGGGGCGCCGGGTAAGGAGTGGCGCGAGTTTCTGAGCGGCCCGTTCGCGCGCGCCTACCCGGGGATCACGGTGGAGTACTACGGGCTCGGCGGCGCGGAGATCGGCTCGCGCATCACCAGCGAGCAGCGCGGCGGCGTCTACAACGCCGATGTGTTCCTGACCGGCGTCACCACCGTCAACTATACGCTGCTGCCGGCCGAGGCCATCGTGCCCGTGCGCGACGTGCTGATGCTGCCGGAGGTGCTGGACACCTCGCTCTGGTGGCAGGGCCGCCACTGGTACGGCGACGAGGATGGCCAGTACGACTTCATGTTCGCGCCCACGGCGAACAAGAGCTTTGCGTACAACACGCAGGCCATCAATGCCGACGAACTGCAGTCGTACAAGGACGTGCTCGACCCGCGCTATAAGGGCAAGGTCGTCTCCTGGGACCCCCGCCAGCCCGGGCCGTCGAGCCAGGCGCTGCGCTTCTTCTACCACCACCCGGACCTGGGGCCGCAGTTCATCCGCGACTTCTACACGCAGACCGACGTGACCGTCTCCACCGACGGCCGCCAGATCGCCGACTGGATCGCGCGCGAGCGCTTCCCCCTGGGCGCCTGGATCTCCACCGTCGAGGTCGATCAGGCCCACGACCAGGGGCTGCCGGTCGACAGCTTGCGGCGGCCGCTGCGCGAGGGCGGATACGTGTCTAGCTCGTACGGCGGCATTGGGCTGCTGAAAAATGGACCGCATCCGAACGCGGCGAAACTGTACGTTAACTGGATCCTGTCGCGGACCGGCCAGGTGGCGCTCCAGGACATCGTCGGGCAGAACTCGGCCCGGATGGACGTGCCGAAGGACAAGCTGCGCGCGGAGGGCGTGGCGCCCGAGGAGGGCGCCAGCTACGTGTTCATCGACCTGCCACAGTACGTGCTGGACCGCCAGGCGGAGGCCGAGCTACGTCGCATCCCTCGCGAGGTGCTCGACAGCCGCTGACGCCGCAAGCCACACGAGGAGCGTACTATGCTGACCCAAGAGGAGAACGAGCGCCTGACGCGGGTGGGACCAGGCACGCCGATGGGCACGCTGCTGCGCCGGTATTGGCACCCGGTGGCGACGAGCGCCGAGATGGCACAGTACCCCACGAAAGCGGTGCGGCTACTCGGGGAAGATCTGGTGCTCTACACGGACCGCACCGGGCGGCTTGGACTGATCGGCCGCTACTGCGCGCACCGCCGCGCCGACCTGGTGTACGGAATGCCCGCCGCGGCCGGGCTGTGCTGCCCGTACCACGGCTGGTGCTACGACCATACGGGGCAGTGCGTGGAGCAGCCCTTTGAGGAGACGGTGCGGCCAGACAGCACATTCAAGCGGCGGGTGCGGCTGGCCGGTTACCCGGTGGAGGCCCTGGGCGAGCTGATCTTCGCGTACCTGGGGCCCCTGCCCGCGCCGCTCGTGCCCCGCTGGGATCTGCTCGTGGCGGACGGCGCGCACCGCGAGATCGGCTACACGGCGACGCACTGCAACTGGCTGCAAGCCATCGAGAACGTGCTGGACCCGGTGCACGTGGAGTGGCTGCACACGGAGTTCCGCAACTACGCCGCGGAGCGCACGGGGCGGCTGGAGCGCCAGCGCGCGTCGATCCGGCACGTGAAGGTGGCCTTTGACGTGGGGGAGTACGGGATCATCAAGCGGCGGCTGCTGGAGGGCGAGACCGAGGCGCACGACGACTGGCGGCTGGGCCACTGGCTGATCTTCCCGAACGCGCAAAAGGGCCCCGACATGATGCGCTTCCGGGTGCCGATCGACGATACGCACACCGCGCAGTGGTACTACAGTTGTCGCCCCGCGCTGGACGTCGCGCCCCAGGCGCCGACGGCGATCCCTTTCTACGAGATGCCCTCGCCGGAGCTGGACGAGCACCAGCGGCCGCGGTGGGAGCTGCTGGACGGCGATGTCGATCCGCAGGACAATGCGACCTTCGCGGGCCAGGGGCCGATCTACGACCGGACGCAGGAGATGCTGGGCGAATCGGACCGCGGCATCATTCTCTACCGCCGGCTGCTGGGCGAGCAGCTAGCGGTGGCCGAGCAGGGCGGCGATCCGATGAACGTCCTGCGCGACCCGGCGCGCAACGTCTGCCTGAGCCTGCCCACCGAGCGGATAGAGCACTTCCTGACGGGGGGCGCCGACGGGCCGAGTCGCGTCGGCCCGCGGGGCCGTGAGTCCTACTCGGCGCGCTACCGCTCGCTGCTGCCGGCCGGGGGTGACGGGGCGACGAACGGTTCGGGAAGCAATGGCGCGAACCGGGCGCGGCGGCACGAGGCGCAAGCGGCCCACTAGCGTGCGACGGTCAACAACCGCTCCGTGCAGCGACTGCCCGCCGCTCGGCGCTACAGCGCGCGGACGTATGGCAATACCTCGCGGGCGAAGAGGCGCATGCTCTCCACGACGGCATCGTGCGGTAAGGGGCCAATCTTGAACCGGACCTGCAGGGCGCCCACGCCCAGCGCCTTCACGGTGTGCTCGATCTGGCGGACCACCGTGTCTGGCGCGCCGCAGAGCACCGTGCCCCGCTCCAACCGGTCGTCGAGCGTCAACTGTCGGATGGCACCCCGCGCCGCGGCCCGGCGCGCGCCGATCGCCGTGTCGTGGTAGTAACGCGAGCCAGTGAGCACCAGCTCCTGGACGTGCTGGGGCGGGCCGGCGAGCACCTGGTAGTAATATTCGTCGGCGGGGGCCAGCGTCGCGCGCGCCTCGGCATCGCTACGAGCCACCCAGGTGTGCAGGTCGACGAGTTGATGCGTGGCCGGCGGCTCCCAGCCGCTCTCCCGCGCCGCGGCGCGGTAGGTGTCGAACAGCCCCCGCGCCTCGTCGAGGTCCGCGAAGCGCACGAGGCCCATCATGGCGCGCTTGCGGGCCGCGAACTTGGCTGACTCGCTGCTGCCGCCGGACATGAAAATCGGCGGGTGGGGCTGCTGCAGGGGCCGCGGCCAGATGGAGACCGTCCGGAACTGGTAGTGCTTGCCCTCCCAGCCGAACGGCTCCGGCTCGGTCCAGGCGCGCAGGACGAGATCGTACGCCTCCTCGAACCGCTCCCAGGACGTACTCGGGTCGACGCCGTAGGCGATGTACTCGTTCGGGGTGCCGCGGATGAGCCCGGCGATCAAGCGTCCGCCGCTCATCACGTCGAGCATGGCGTACTCTTCGGCGATGCGCACGGGATTGTTGAGCGCGATCAGGCTACCCAGCATGGCGATGCGGCAGCGGCGCGTGCGCTGCGTGAGCGCGGCGCCGATGAGGGTCGGATTGCTCATCAGGCCGTAGGGGGTGTAGTGATGCTCGTTGCAGCCCACCCAGTCCCAGCCGAGCTCGTCGGCCAGCGCCATCTGGTCCAGGTAGCGGCCGTAGTCGTCGTGCGCCTGGGTCGGATCGAGCAGCCGGTGCGGCACGGGCCAGGTCCGCGGCGCCGCGTCGAGGTGGGCGTAGGGCATCAGGTGAAACAGGCTAATCTGGACCATTGCAGTTCTCCGCGCTCACGACCCCATGGTTCGGACCAATGCCCGCTCGCGCAGCTTAGTGTAGCGTCTCCCGTGCGGTCGGCGAGTCGAGTAGTATATTTACCAGTTTACGAGGCGAACAGCGCGCGGGTCGGAGAACGCGGTGTGAGGAGGGCCCGCGGTGACGCCAGCACCCCGCTCGGTGATCGTGACCGGGGGCGCGCGCGGGATTGGCCGCGGCATCGCGGAAGCGTTCAGCCACCTGGGCGATCAGGTCGTCGTCGCCGACCGCGATGAGGCGGCCCTGGCCGCGCTGCGGGCCGAGGCCGGCCGCTTCCCGGGGCCGGTCGCGCTCATGGCCGGCGATGTGGGCACGACAGACGGCGCGCGGCGCGTCGCCCGGGCAGCCCTGGAGCGGTTCGGGCGGATTGACGTGCTATGCAACAACGCCGGGGTGCGCCCGGTCGGGCCATTCCTGGAGCTGGATCCGGCGCGCTTCGAGGAGGCGCTGCGGGTCAACGTGGGCGGTATCTACCACTGTTGCCGCGCGGTCCTGCCGCACATGCTGGAGCAGCGGCAGGGCGTCGTCGTCAACATCGCGTCGATCTCGGGGCTGCTGGGCTACGCCGGCGGCTCGGCCTACGCCACCTCCAAGGCGGCGGCAGTAATGCTCACCCGCATCCTGGCGCTGGAGTTCGGCGGCACCGGCATCCGCGTCAACTGCATCTGTCCCGGCTCGATTGACGCGCAGGGAACGCCGGGCGCCCCGCCGCCGGCCGCGCCCAGCGTGCCCGTCGGGCGCAAAGGCCGCGTGGACGAGGTGGCCAGCATGGTCCTCTACTTAGCCTCGGACGCGGCGGCGTTCGTGAACGGGGCCGTCCTCACCCTGGACGGCGGGATCACTGCCGGGCGCCCGCGCGGCGCCTGACGCCCTCCCCCGGCGGGCGCCAGCTCACGCCGTGGCGAAAACCGGCGCCCCGCGCGCCACCTCGATCGCCCGCTTGCCGATCGCGTCCCAGTGGAAGTGGTTCACCTGGATGCTCTCGCGTAGCGACCGCAGCACCGCCTCCTGCTGCTCCGCGGTGGTCGCGTACTTGACGAGGATGTTCACCGGCATCTCGCCGTGGCCGCCCTCGACCGGATCGGCGGCCTCGGCCTGGTGGAAGTGGACCAGGGCGCTGTCAGGCAGGCCGAGGGTCTTGAACCGCTTGCGGTACTGCGCGCTCTGCGGCTCGCGGCCGTAGCGCTTGAGCAGCGCGCGGTTGGCCTTGATCTCCAGCCCAGCGGCTGCCGCGAACGCCTCCAGCCACGGCTTCGTGCGGCTCGCGTGGTCCCAGTAGGAGGTAGTGAGGCGTGTGATCAGGTACCCCTGGTAGGCGCGCACCCAGGCGTCGTCGAGCCCCACCGCGACGGCGAACCGCACCATACTCTCGTAGTGGCCGATGGGCTCGGTGGGGTCGCGTACCTCCTCGACGTACATGTTCTCGATGAGGTACTGCCGCACCTCCAGGTGCGGGCAGTTACCGGCGACGTTCGCCAGCCAGCGGGGGAAGCTGGCCGCGAAGACGCAGTGCTCCATCGCGTACACCTTCACGCTCTCCGGCGTGAGGTAGTTCGCCAGGAAGTCGTGCAGCGCGCACGGCTGCTCGAACCACGCCTCGCCCACGATGCCCAGGAGGCGCTCCCGGAATTCCGCGGCGTCCATCATCATCTAGCTCTCCTCGGAGGATGCTCGCGACGCAAGGTGGCCTAGCGGCGGGCCAGGGCGGCCTGCGACGCCTCGATGGCGCGGCGGCCCATCGCGTCGAAGTGGTAGCGCGAGACCTCCATGCTCTCGCGCAGCGTCTGCAGCACGCGCGCCTGCTCGTCCGCGGTCGTGGCGTGGCGGACCAGCAGGTCCACCGACGCGTCGCCGTGGCCGGCCTCGCCGTGATCGGCGGCCTCGGCCGACTGCCAGTGCACCATCGCCCAGTCGGGCAGCCCCAGCCGGCGGAAGTAGCTGCCCGAGTTCAGCGGCGAGCGGCCGTAGCGGTCGGCAAGCTCCTTGTTCGCCTTGATCTCCAGGCCGCCAACCGCGGCGAAGGCCTCCAGCCACGGCTTCGTCCGGCTCGCGTTGTCCCAGTAGGCGATCGCCATGCGCGTGACGACGTGGCCGCCGTAGGAGCGCACCGCCTCCTCGGAAAGGCCGAGGCCCTGGCCGAACAGCACCATGCTGTCGTAGTGGCCGACCGTGACGGTCGGGTCGTGGACCTCCTCGACGTACATGTTCTCGATCATGTACTGGCGGGCGTCGAGGTGCGGGCAGTTGCCGACGATGTTACCGAACCAGCGCGGGAAGTTGGCCGCGAAGACGCTGTGCTCCAGCGCGAACACCTGGGCGCCCTCGCGCGTCAAATGGTTGTCGAAGAACTCGAAGATGGCGCACGGCGACGCCCACCACACGTCTCCAACCACGCCCAGGATCTGCGCGCGAAACGCCGCGGCCGTCGCGACCATCGCCCCGCTCCTTTCAGCTGCAGTGATAGGAAACCTACATCACGGCGAGCCATACACCGCCTGCACGAACCCCGATGCCACGAGCGTGTTCATGTAGGACGAGTCGAACACGTCGTCGACCGTAAGTGTCTGGTAGACGGCCGGGTCAATGCCGCGCAGCGCGTCCAGGATGGCCTCCGCCCCGTCGCGGTCGGGGGTGGGATCGTGCCGCAGCCGGACGTGGAAGTACTCGTAGGCGTCGGCCACCGTGGGATCGCTCGGGTCCAGCTTCAACTGGCGGGCCATCAGCGGCAGCACCTCGGCGCGGTTCGCCGGGTCCGCGTAGAACTTCGTCGCCTCGATCATCGTCTTGAGAAACGCTTGTACCGTGTTCGGGTTCGCGCGCCCGAACTCCGTGGGCATGAGGACCACCGTGGAGAGGTACGGCCGGTCCTCCTTCTCCAGGCTGATGAGCACGCGCATGCCCTGCGCCACCGCCTGGTCCACGAACGCCTCGGCCAACAGCGCCGCGGCGACCTGCCCGGTCAGCAAGGCCGACAGCCGCGTCGGCGAGTTGCCCACCTGCAGCGGCTGCACGTCCTCGCCGAGTCTCAGGCCGTAGGGCTTGAGGCCGATCCGCGCCGACACGTCCGTAGTATCGCCGGGCCGCAGCAGGGCGATCGTCTTGCCGCGCAGGTCCCCGGGGCTCGTGATCTCCGGCCGCACGACGATCGCGTAGTTGTTCTTCGTGCCGAACGTCGCGACCATCCTGATCGGGCTTCCGGCGGCGATGGCGTGGAACCCCGAGACGCCGTCGTTGATGTTGAACTGGGCCTCCCCGCTGACGAGCGCCGACGCCCCGATGGTCGTCTCGGCGTACTGCACGTCCACGGCCAGCCCATACTTCTTGAAGAGCTGCTTGTCCTCCGCGATCCAAAGCGGCGCCATCGAGCCGCTGACGGAGCCGTACATCACGCGGATGTGCTCGCGCTCGGGCACCGGCGCAGCCGCCGGCCCCGGGGGCGCGTCGGCGGGCTGCGGCGCGGCGGCCGGCGGCGCGGCCGGCGCCGCGGGAGCCGGCTGCGGCGCCGGCGCGGCGCTAGCGCAAGCCATGCCGAGCGCGACTAGCAGCGCGATAGCACTAACGGCCAGGCTTCGGTACGCGCGTCGCATCAGGCGCCATCCTTGGAACGCGGCGGGAGTATAGCACGAGGCCGGAGCGAGGCGGGCGACTCGGGCATCGCTCCCCCCGGCGGCTAGGTCGTGTTGGCAAAGGGGAGCGAGAGGCGGGTAGCCGCATCGTATGGCAGGCGAACAGCATGAGTTGACGGACGAGCAGTGGGACCGACGCGCCCCGCTCTGGCCACCGCAGAAGC
>Ga0070738_10003910_pt1 | contig 18710 bp, 15 predicted proteins | sample Coa_R2_2_FD_66446 | JGI IMG/M metagenome (GOLD analysis project Ga0070738, IMG submission 66446) | Surface soil microbial communities from Centralia Pennsylvania, which are recovering from an underground coalmine fire - Coalmine... | ecosystem: Environmental > Terrestrial > Soil > Unclassified ... | reverse complement strand
AAAGTCAGTGATTTTTGTGTCGCACAAGTTGGAGGATGTCAATGAGTTGTGCGATCGCGTCACAGTAATGCGCCAGGGGCAGGTCGTCGGCAATCTCGAAATTCCCTGCCCGGATGCCGCGCTTGTGGAACTGATGTTTGGACGCGAACTGGCACCACCGGCCAAGCCAGATACCCGTCAGGACGCGATCGCCGTCAAGCTGGACAATATCAGTCTGGCGACCGATCGCCTCAAGCTCACTATTCCCGATCTCACGGTGCGTCAGGGCGAAGTCGTTGGGCTGGCAGGTCTGGAAGGCAGCGGGCAACAGCTCCTATTACTGCTGTGTGCGGGACTGCTCAAAGCGGCAGCAGGCACGATTCAGGTCAACAATGTAGACATGACGCATAAGCTCTACCGCGAGTATCTGGAAGCGGGAATTGGCTATTCACCGGCCGATCGCCTCCGCGATGGGCTAATTCGGGGACTGTCGATTCACGAGCATGTTGCGCTCCGCACACCGCCCAAAGGGTTATTCGTCGATTGGAAGGGGACGCTCGAAAAAGCACGGCACGCGATCGCCATGTTCAATATTCGCGGCAAACCCCAGACCCATGTGGAACGACTCTCTGGCGGCAACCAGCAGCGCACGCAGCTTGCCCTTTTGCCCGTCCCGCTCAACCTCCTGTTGATGGAGCACCCCACGCGCGGATTGGACATTGAATCGGTGCTGTGGGTCTGGCAACAGTTGATTGCCCGGTGTGAAGGCGGCACCGCCATCATCTTCACCTCATCTGATTTAGATGAAATCATGCAGTACAGCGATCGCGTCATCGTCTTCAGCGGCGATGCGGTTTCCGAACCCATCAACGCAGCAGAACTCACGGTCGATCGACTGGGACAAATGATTGGCGGGAGGTTGGGCGATCGGCACCAGGAACTATCCGTCAGCAGCTAATTTATGGATGTTGAGATGGTAAAAAAAATTAACCTTCCGATGCGATCGCGCAGGGGATATTCTCTACATCGATAAATGTCATCCCTACGCAGAACAAGAATCTGAAGAACTCGGCGATGACGTGATTGCACGCTTGAACCCAATTTCGAGCGAGGTGGAAAACCTGGAGATTCTCTTTTTCTCAAAGCGGCTGCTTAGCGCTAATTTACTAGAGTTGCCGATCGCGGCTCATCTCAAGCCTGCAGGTTAACTGCGACCCGATCGCTAACAGTGCGATCGCGCCACCAAACTTCACCATTGCTTTAACGTGAGTAACCACACATGAAGCGTAAGTAACCACAGCTTTATCATTCCTTACCTACGCTTGTGCGGAAGTAACAACAGCTTGTGCAGAAGTCAGAACAACTTGTACGGAAGTAACGATTGCTGGTTGGGAAGTAAGGGCGACTTGTGCGGAAGTAACGATCGTGTCAGCGTTTTACCCAAGACCTCGGAGTTTTTGAAACCCTCCGAGATCTGAGCACCCAAATCTCATCAACGATCGCAAAGTTTTGTTGGCGGTATGCCTTCTGGATTAAGACGAACCTTTGTGGAAAAAAATGGAGGTCGATCCATCTTACGAAGCTGCCGCATCACCTCCGGTCGATACCCCAGTTTCTCTAGCGCATAGGTTGTGATCTCGCGGACAGAAAAATCTGGATCTTTCAGAAGGGGAATCAGGAGGGGAATTGTCACATTCGCTGCTGAACCCATTTCACCTAAAGCAAAAGCAGCATCAATACGAACGTAGCGATCCGCATCTTTTAGGAGGGGAATGAGGTGCGGAACTGCTGCATTTGCTGAGTTACCTATCTTCCCCAAGGTAAAAGCGCTATGGCTGCGAATCTCTGCATCGGGGTCTTGCAGAAAAGTGATGAGCTGTGGAATCGCTTCTTTCGCTGCGTCTCCCATCTGACCCAATGCAATTTGCGCCCCCCGATTTACAAATGAGTTTGGATCTCGCAAGTTAATTAGAAGTTGCGGAATCGCTTCTTTCGCTGACTCTCCCATGTGACTCAATGCGATCGCTGCTCCGGAGCGGACATAGGGATTGGGATGTTTCAGGAGGGGCAACAGTTGGGGAATGACAGCCTTGGCTGCGTCTCCCATTTGCCCTAAAGCATTGGCTTCTATATCAAGGAGATCAGGCTCGTCCTGCAAGAGCACTACGAGCTGTTGAGCGGCCTCTTTTGCTGGTTCTCCCATCCGCCCTAAGGCAATCGCTGCGGAGCCGCGCACAAATGGCTCTGGATCTTTTAGCAGCAGGATAAGTTGCGGAACTGCCGGTTGGGCTGGCTTGCCAATAAATCCCAAGACTTCAGCGATTTCCCTCCGAATCTCTGCATCTGGGTCTTTTAACAGCGGAATGAGGTACGGCACTGCGCCTTTCGCTGCGGCCCCCATTCTGCTTAACACGTTAGTTGCACTCGCACGGATATTGGGATCTGGATCTTTTAGCAGCGGTATGAGTTGCGGCATTGCCTCTTTCCTCGCTGGTTCCCCAAGTTTCTGCAATACCTCTGCTAAATCGTCACGCTCAAACAGGTTTGGGCTTTTGAGTTGTTCAACAAGCGCTGGAATATCTTTAACAGTGCAGGGATGTATAAGGTGCTGACAGCGTTTGTAGGGGTGCTGAGAAAGTCAACTCGGCAAGGGTTCGATCGCCCACTCCCACCACTAATGCTCCACACAATGCCCCTACCTTAAGAATTTTGAGGAGCAACGATCGCGATCGTGCTAACACCGCTATTTGTCTTCTCATCAACCTGTTTCTGGTATAAAATATGACATACGCTCATGTCTGTACACACTATATCAGGCGATCTTGCCTTTCATGTACTAAGTATGATCGCCCCTCTCGCCATAGGTTGGGTTGAGCACCGTCAAGCAGACGTAGGTTGGGTTGAACACCGCCCAAATCTTGTCTGTAAATCATTGGTCGCCGCGAAACCCAACATTCGATTTCTCTATTCTTAAAAGCACGATCGCTCCCTTCTCGCTTGGTTCGAGCGCAGTACGATCGCCTCTCACCATAGATTCGGTTAAGCACCGCCAAACGCTTGCCTAATAGTCATTGGTCGCCGCGAAACCCAACAGCATTCCTACTTGAAGCAGCGTTAGAATAAGCGACAATTGAGAAAGGTCGTTGAGAGAATCGCTATGTTGTCGGTAGAAGGGACGTTTCAAGATGGGGTCGTTTAGCTAAATCAGCCGATCGCTGGGCGGAATGGGCAAAAGGTGATGATTGTCTTTTTGCAAGAGGAGAATGAATCCCCGATCGCCGATTAAGCCTGGGACGAGTTTGCTCTACTCCTCAAGGAATGTCGGGTACATGCAGGTATTGGTGACTTAGCCCACCAACATGATCACTATCTTCGCGGCACGCCCAAGCGATATTCGAATGAAGCACGAAGATAATTGAGTTGTGTCTATGCTCCCAGAATTACCCCGCGATCGCCTGCTTGACTTCTGCCACCGTTGGCAGGTTATCGAACTCGCCCTTTTCGGTTCCATTCTGCGAGATGATTTCCGTCCCGATAGCGATATTGATTTCTTAGTCACCTTTGCTCCTACAGCGCATTGGGGTTTACTTGCCCATGTCCGTATGGAGCGCGAACTTTCTCAGATACTCGATCGCCCAGTGGATCTGATCGAAAAAGCTGCCATTCAAGAAAGTCCTAATTGGTTAAGACGCAACGAAATTCTCCAAACGGCTCAGATTATCTATGCAGCGTGATGATGCGGCCTTGCTGGATATAGCTCGCTATGCTCAACAAATTCTGGACTTTAGCCAGGATATGAATGAAGCTAAACTGGCAGCAGACACCAGAACTCAAGCAGCTATTCTGTACTACATTGCGGTCATCGGTGAAGCCGTCAAACGTCTATCGCCCGACTTTCGCAGTCAGCATCCTGACGTTCCCTGGACAGATATTGCTGGAATGCGTGATAAAGTCATTCACCAGTATGGTCGCGTCAAATTGGATGTTGTTTGGAACACCGTCCAGCAGGATATTCCAGAACGCCTCCGACTGCTAACGCCCCTTTTGCCCCCGCCTCCGCCTTAAGTTGGTGCAAGAATTTGGGCACCTTGCATAGATTTTCAACCTTGCCGTCTGCCCTTTAACCAGGCGAACACATCATTTACAGTGAGCGCTAACGTCAAAGTGGGCAACACTGGAAGCACATCATCACCGACCAATTCCGTCGGTAGCTGCTCTGGGCGAAACACCAAAATTACCCGTTCCTCTGGGTCAATTAACCAGCCCAACTGGGAACCATGCTTCAGGCAGTGCAGAATGTTGCGAATGACCTTGGTTGTCGTTTGGTCAAGCGAAAGGATTTCAATTGTCCAGTCAGGATAGGTTTCAAACGCGTTAGCCACTTCACCATCCGCATCAAACGGAATCCGTTCCCAGTGAAAGACGTTGGCATCAGGCACGATCGACCGACCGCCAAAAGTACACCTTAGCTCTGGAAACGCCATCGCGACTTGATTGGCTTCTGCGATCTCATTGACCTGATCGCAAAATCTGAGTTGTAGACGGGAGTGTTTCCCATGGGGCATCAGTTTTTGCTCCACCCGACCGTCGATAAATTCACTCGCTGGCTTTGTCTCTGGTTGTTGCAGAAACTCTTCAAGCGTGAGGGTGGGTGGCTTAACAACGCCTGTCATAGACGATCGCTCCTGTCGCATCAATCGCCGTTTGTCTTGGGTCGATCATCCTGATCAGCGACTGTCTCTTTATGCTACTACCTCACAAAAGCGCGATCGCCCCTCGCTATGAATTGGGTTGAATACGTCAAGTGCTTGTCTGTCAGGCGTTGGTTGATGCGAATCCCATTGGTCTGCTTTGAGAATGCTGTAACGGGACTAAGACGGTAGAATCTTACACATCGAAGACCGGGCAGAACCACTAAATTGAACGGATCGCGCTTGTTTCGACGTCTATTGCGTTACGCCACAAATCACCGATGTCTAAAACGCTCTACTACCAGCTTGGCTCAGTTGTCCTCTCACTGATCTTCATTGCTGGCATCGTTGCGCTGGTGGGTGCGTCCCCAGTACAGGTGGTCAGCAATATGTGGTCGGGAGCCTTTGGCACATCTGACCAGTTTGCGCGAGTGATTTCAACCCTGGCACCACTGCTGCTGTGTACGAGCGGATTACTGTTTACATTTACCGCTGGCCTTTACAATCTAGGCGTTGAAGGACAGATCATTGCGGGAGCGATCGCGGCTACCTTTGCCATTCGGTTATTTCAGGATGTGCTGCCGGCACCGCTGGTAATTTTGCTGGCGATCGTCGTCGGTGCCGTGGGTGGTCTATTCTGGGGGTTGCTGGCGGGGTTGCTCAATGTCTACGGTCGCATCAACGAAATCTTTGCAGGACTGGGCCTCAATTTTGCGGCACAGGGATTGGCACTCTATCTGATTTTTGGTCCGTGGAAACGACCGGGTGTAGCGTCCATGAGCGGTACAGAGCAGTTTAGCGATGCGCTGTGGCTACCAACGTTTGGCAACACTGAAGCCAGTCCGGTTTCACTGCTGGTCGCGATCGCCGTTCTTGTCCTCACGATCGTCGTCATGCGAGGCACTTACTTTGGGTTACAGCTACGAGCCGTAGGGCAGAATTTAAGGGCATCCTACGTTCTCGGCATCCCATCCGTCCGACAGTTGCTCAGTGCTTTTGCCATTTGCGGTGCCTTTGCGGGCCTTGCGGGTGCACTGCAAGTGCTTGCCGTATTCCACCGCTTAATCCCCAGCATCTCCAGCAATCTCGGGTTTCTGGCCTTGCTGATTGCAATGCTGGTTGGTTTCAACGCCTGGATGATTCTACCCGTTTCCTTTTTCTTCAGCGCTCTAAATATTGGTAGTCTCCAGCTTCCCCTCGCCCTGAACCTGGAATCGTCTTTAGCCGGTGTGATTCAGGGGACGCTAGTGCTCTTTGTTTTACTGGGACGGGGCTTGAGCGATCGCAAACCCGCTAACGCCGCCTCCGGTACACCTCAACCACGCGTAGAATCACCAACCGAGCAGTTGGGAGCGAAGGGCTAGAGGCTGAGGGCTAAAGGCTGAAGGCTGAAGGCTAAAGGCTGAAGGCTGAAGGCTAAAGGCTAAAGGCTAAAAAGTGTGTATGCCAACCAATAGTTAAAGCCAGGATAAACTCAAACCTCTCTAAATCAGCTCCATCAGCCCGACTCAAACCTTTTTTATCCTTTATCCCCTCATCCTGCAATGGACACCGATCAACTCCTTGCCATTCTCGCGACCGCGATCGCCACGGCGACTCCACTTGTCTTTGCCTGCATCGGTGAAACAATCACAGAACGAGCCGGGGTCATCAACCTTTCTGCCGAGGGCACGATTATGCTGGCGGCAATGGCAGGGTTTGCTGTGGCCAAAACGACGGAAGGACTGGGCAACACGGTCAGCGTGTTGTTGGGCTTTGGCGGAGCAGCTTTGGTGGGGGCCGCGATCGCTCTGGTCGTTGCGTTTGGCGCATTGACTTTAAAGCAGTCTCAGGTGGCGATCGGGTTTGTGCTGGCGCTCTTATGTGCTGACCTATCATCGTTTTTGGGCAGTTCCTTCGTCCGTATTCCTGGCCCCACGGTGCCCAGCTTGAAGCTGCCCGTTCTACAAGACATCCCGCTACTCGGCAAACTGCTGTTTCAAAGTGATCTGCTAGTCTATGCGAGCTTTGCACTGATTGCCCTGGCCTGGACTTATTTCTACCGCACCCGCGCAGGGCTAATGCTGCGAGCGATCGGGGAACAGCCTGCAGCCGCCTTTGCTAGAGGCACGAATGTGATTCTGATGCGCTACCTCTATACACTCTTTGGAGGGGCGCTGATGGGCATTGCGGGCGCGGCATTCTCGTTAGACTTTAAGGCTGGCTGGAGCTACCGCCACACGGGTGGATACGGCTGGGTGGCGCTGGCGATCGTCATTTTTGGTGGCTGGAACCCGCTGAGAGTGGCACTGAGTTGCTATCTCTTCGGCATTTTGCAGTCAATGGCCAGCATCGCTCAGAGCGCCATTCCCGACGTTCCGACCCAGGTGCTGACAGTTGCTCCGTTTGTGCTGATGATCCTGTTCCTGGTATTGACATCGAGCGAGTGGCTGGAGCGGCTCTTAAAGCTGTTGCCCCAGGCTGTTGGTCGTGCCGCCGCACAAACCATTCACAGCACCCCACCAGCCGCTTTAGGGCGTGTGTTTGAGCAGGATTAGGAAGACCCAGCTCCTTGATAGCCCTCAGGGTCGATCGTGGCGTTATCGGTAACGGCATTCGATAGATCGGCCTGTTTGGCGCGAAACAAATTTGCACCCGCCAGTCGTGCGTCTACCAAGCTGGCATTTTCGAGATTCGCGCGGCTGAGATCCGCGCCAGTCAGATTGCACCGGCTGAGATTGGCCTGGTAGAGGTCAGCTCCCTGAAGATTTGCACCAGATAAATCGGCGCTTTGAAGGTTTGCAAATCGTAGATTGACGCGTGATAGGTTAGCCCCACGCAGATTCGCCTCCGATAGATTCGCCTGATAAAGTTGGGCGTCGCCAAGCTCAGAATCCTGCAGTTTTGTACTGCAAAGATTTGCCTGACTAAGGTTTGCGTACGGCAGATGAATGCGGGAAAGATCGCTACTTAAAAAGTTAATCGACGGTAGGTTAGCTTCGAATAAATAGGCTTCACTCAGATCAACATCATTGAAATCTCGTCTTCCTTTAGCGTATTGAATCAGTAGTTCTTCGGCGGTCAGCTTCTGCATATCACTCTTGAACATCGTGCCCAAACGAATTACCCGTTTTGAGCCATCAAAACAGTTATGAGCCAGAACAATGAATATAGTTATATTTAGGAATGTAAATCAGTGTGAAGCGTATTGCGCCGACCTTAAACTTTTTTTCAAAATTAGAGCGCTAACATTTTGATTTCAAATTCATCCCATAACTCAGGTTTATCGGTAATCAATCATCGGTTTGGCTTACGAGAATTGAGTAAAAAAATGCGATTAAAACCCTACAGTCCTTACTTTTTGGTCTGTTGAATGGCTGTAGGAATAGCGTCTAATTGATTCACAAAATGCTTGAAATCCGGTTGCTTTTGCTGCTGGGGAACGCGATCGAATTTGCGAAAAGCCATGCTGTAAAGTCAGGCAGCACTTGCTATCCGGCGATCCAGGCCGTTAGCACGATTGAATACAGTCAGGAAATTCGATGGAGACTCCAGGGCTAGTGGCTGCTTTCACTGGACTGCAGCGATCGCGACGGCTTGAGCAAGAGCCAGCACACACCGAAGAAGGCTATGATCAACAACTGAATGCCGTCAACTCCCGATAAAGAGCCATCAGCGAGCAGCGCAATGCTGCGATCGACAATGCCAAACAGCCAGCAGCCAGCGCCTAAGAGCCAGATACGCTGCTTCAAGCTTCGTTGCGGGTTGCGTGTCGGTGTAGGCTGAGCGCGCATGAATCTATGTCCTTTGGAGTGTAAAATGTAAAAAACGATTGCAAGGGGATTGACAGAATTCATCCTTTGCTCACTCTCTCATGCTGTCTATGTTAGGAAAGATTGTTTCTGCTTGCCATAACTCTGAGGAGATATTGCGTTTGGCGCTGTTGCTGAGTGCTGAAAATCCCCAGTTGGCCGGCGATCGATGCCAGACGGGGACGCTCCCGTGCTGGTCTGCTGTGCCAAGAGTCCCCTTCGTAATGTGGCCTGGAACACCATGACAGACGAACAAGAACCCGGTGTGATTCAGCAAGTAGGAGCGTTACCTGTAGGGGTTGTCGCTGGCGCAACCTACCCGCTGCAGGCGTTACTGTTGATTGCGAAAACACCGCAATTGTGGCGCTGTGTTGTGATCCCGATTGGGGTGAATTGTGTGCTTGGGGCGATCCTGTATGCCGGGTTGCTCCTTCCCGGATGGCGGGGCATTGACCAGTGGACATCTGGACTGCCTGAGTGGCTGACGGTATGGGTTGCCAGTCTGCCACCCTGGGCATCGCGACTACTGACCTGGCTGCCAACGGGGGCGACGGTCTTTGATGATGTGCTGCGCTGGCTGGTGGCGATCGCCCTATTTGTGCTGACAGGGCTGCTGCTGGTGCAGTTTGGAGCCATTCTGGGCGCACCGTGGTATGGCAACCTGGCAGAGCAAACCGAACAGTTACGCATGGGGCGGGTGCCGGTTGGCTCACCCAGTCTTAGTCGTGCCGTGCAGGACATCTGGCGGGCGATCACGTTTCAGCTCAAAAAATTGCTGCTGACGATCGCGATCGGGCTACCGTTGCTGGTGCTCAATTTCTTGCCGCCTGTGGGCACCACGATCGCCAGCGCGGGTGGGGTTGTCCTGGCGTCCCTGCTGGTGGGGCTGGATTTTCTCGATGCACCTCTGGAGCGCCGTCGCCTTAGCTTTCGGCGTAAATTGGCGGTACTTGGGCGATCGCTCCCAGCCAGCGGTACGTTTAGCTGGAGTTGCCTGGTGCTTGTCAGCGTCCCGTTTGTCAGCCTCCTGGCGGTGCCGATCTGCGTTGCCGCCGGAACGTTGTTTTGCTGCGATCGGGTTTTGCCATATTTGCCTGCGAGTCAGGACGCTAACGACAACGCCTGAGGCCATCTGGTTCAAATCTTAGTGGGTCGTGAGCTTGCCAGGATCAAGATTGATGAACGGGAGTGCGCCATTGCCGCCCATCACCTGGGGAAATTTGCCGTCCCATTTTTCGATCGCCTGTTTTTGCAAGAGTTCGGGCGTCAGCGTTTCGCGCAGCAGGCGTTGGGCTTCGGCCTGTCCCTTCGCACGGTTCACATTCGCTTCGGCTTCTTGCTCGGCTTCCTGAGCGACGTAGACCGCTCGCTGTGCGCGTTGTTCAGCAATTTGCTTTTCTTCCACCGCCTTGGAAAACTCGGTCGAGAAGGTGAGATCAACCACGCTGGTATCCAGCACGATAATGCCGTATTTGATCAGGCGATCGCCCAGCGCTTTGTCAAAGTCCTGCTTTAGCTCATCGCGTTTGGTAATGGCTTCTTCTACAGTCCGTCGCGCGGCGGCCACCTTAAATGACTCCTGGGTTTGGGGCGCAATGATTTTTGCCACAATGTTTTGTAACGTGCCCTGGGTGCGTCGAATGTGTACAACCTGGGTGGGGTCAAGGCGAAAATTGATGGCAAAACTGGCGGATAAGTCCTGCAAGTCTTTGGTGGAACTCTGGGCGGGCACCTCAAACTTCTGAACCGTCACATCATAAATATCGACTTTCGAGATCAGCGGTGGCTTGATGTGGAATCCTTCCAGCAGTTCGCCATCGCGTGCTTTACCCAAAATGCTGATGACGCCCGCTTCGCCTGGATTGATGATCACAAAAGAATTTAGCCCTAGCAACGCTACGAGGCCAATGATGACCAGGAGCACTGTGGTTTGCCAGGTCTGCGCTTGCGAACTACTCACGTCTCGATCTCCTTTGCGTCTATCACTCTACGACCATAGGCGATCGACGTTGCATAATGCTGGCTACCACCCAAGATGATTGCTGTCGTTTTCGGGCTGTCAGCGCTGATCGCGATCGCCTTCACTCGATCTCTCTACTCTTGACTCCCCACGACTTGCTATTGTCTTAGAAGAGACACGCATTCGGGATGATTCGAGACGGCATGGGCATCGCGATCGACTTTGGCACTAGCAACACCGTAATCGCTCGTTGGAATCGGGCCACGCAGCAACCAGAAACACTGACCTTACCAGGTATTACCTATCGTTCCGGGCAAAATCCACCGCTGATTCCGAGTTTGGTCTATGTCGAAGATGCCACTCGAGATGCCGTCGTGGTGGGACAGACGGTGCGCGATCGTGCCCTCGACCTCGCGGCTGATCCCCGCTTCTTTCGGAACTTCAAACGCGGTATTGGTTCCAGCGTACAGGGGTTTCTACCGGAACTAGACGGACGCACAGTTCGCTTTGAGCAGGTCGGACAGTGGTTCCTGGTGCAGATCTTGCAGCAGTTAACGGCGATCGAGCCAGAGGCCGGCGAATCGCTGGTGTTCACTGTGCCGGTAGACAGTTTTGAATCCTACCGTTTGTGGCTGGGACGCGTGTGCGAATCACTGCAGGTCGAGCAGGTACGCATGCTGGATGAACCGACGGCGGCAGCACTGGGGTATGGACTGGCCGATCGCGAAACGCTGCTGGTGGTCGATTTTGGCGGGGGCACGCTCGATCTCTCCCTGGTGCGCTTGGATGGTAGTCCTGCCCAGACCAAACCGCTGGGCTTTATCTTGAAATGGGGCCAAAAATCCTTTGACGAACAGTCGGGCCAGAAGCCGAAGATTGCCAGAGTACTGGCCAAAGCGGGGCAGAATTTGGGTGGTTCGGATATCGATAACTGGTTGGCCGACCATTTCGCCACGACGCAGGCATTAAAACCGTCGCCCATGATCACTCGGTTAGCCGAACGCTTGAAGATTCAGCTTTCGCTGCAAACCCAGGCCGAGGAAATATTCTTTAACGACGAAACGTTTGAAAGTTACGAACTGCGACTGAACCGCGACCAGTTTGAAACCATTCTGAAGGAACACCAGTTTTTTGAACGACTGGACGATTGCATGACTCAGGTGTTGCAGCAGGCGCGGCGACAGGGGCTGGAGATCACCGATATTGATGCTGTACTGCTTGTGGGTGGGACGGCTCAGATTCCGGCGGTGCAGTCCTGGATACAGCAGTATTTTGATGCGGCTAAAGTGCGATGCGAGAAACCGTTTGAGGCGATCGCGCAGGGGGCGTTGCAGCTCAGTCAGGGGGTAGAGCTAAAGGACTTTCTCTATCACAGCTACGGCATTCGCTACTGGGATCGTCGCCATCGTGCTCATAGCTGGCATCCGCTGATTAAGGCGGGGCAATCTTATCCAATGAGCGATCCAGTGGAACTGCTGTTGGGCGCGTCGCTGGACAATCAGCCCAGCATTGAGCTGATTATTGGTGAGTTGGGCACCGAGTCTGATCAGACGGAGGTGTATTTTGACGGTGATCGCCTGATCACACGGCTCATTGGCAAGAATCAGATGTCGGTGCAGCCGCTGAACGATCGGGACGGTGCCCGCAATATTGCCCGCCTCGATCCACCGGGTAATCCAGGGAGCGATCGCATCAAAGTTCTGTTTCGCGTCGATGAGCAGCGGTTTCTGCGGATTACGGTTGAAGATCTGCTGGCGTTGCAGACCCTCATTGATGACCAACCCGTGGTGCAGTTGAGCTGAATGGGCCGTGACGCTGGCAGGCTGATGGGTGCAGCACAAGTCCGGGAAGAGGGATGGTGCCGTTGGTTCTACCAGCCGATGATGACTTTCCACAGCAGGGAGCCGATGAGCAGTACGGCCAGGTGTTGCGGCAACAGGTTCAGCAGGGGTTGACGGGCAATCTTCTGCGTCAGGACAACGCTCAGCCAGAACGAGAAGATCAGACAGACCGCTTGCAGAAAGGCGATCACGGCAGGATCGGCCACGGCGATCGGAAGATTGGCGGTACCCAGCCCAAACGTCGCAAACGTCACCGGAATGACTCGTCCCGCTTCCGTTAAGCCCAGACGCAGGTAGTGCGCCAGACTGGCACCCAGCACAAAGGGCAAATAACCGTAGGCAAGCTCTAGAAACGGGCGTGGCTTACTGCTGCGCTGTAGGATGCGAACACACCCGTGGGCCGTCAGGGCGATCGCGATCGGCACCAGCAGCGCCATGAGCGAAACGCCGGCATGGATGCCAAAGTGATCCAGGTGCAGATTCCAGCCAAACTGGTGCTCAATTTCGGGCAGGCGATGCAGGAAGACAGCTCCAAACAGCAGGAACAGCAAGCAGATTTCGTAATGCGTCGGGATGTGGGTTGTCCACAGCTCAATGCCGGGTGGGCGCAGGTTTAGCTCGACCGATCGATGCGGACATGCCTTGAGACAGGTCATACAGAGTACGCAGTCCCGGTTGTCTTCTAGCTGCGCCGGGTGGGAGTAGAGGGGGCAACCGTCGGTTTCCTGACCTTCGCCCTTTTGGGGGCCACCCTTGTAGCACTGGTAAGTGGTGCACGTGGCAGAGCAGATGCCCTGCTGTGCCCGTAGCTCGATCATCGATAGTTTGGCAAACAGGCCATTCATGCCGCCGATCGGACACAGATACCGACACCAAAAGCGGCGCTCAAACAGGAGAGAGAATGTCACTGCGCCAGCCGTGATCAGCAGCAGCAGGCAGCCAGACAGGTACGCTGTGTTCTCCAAATTCCACAGCTCTTCCCACAGCAGAATCAGGGTGAACATGCCAAACAGAAACCAGCCACCCCATTTTTCTGCCTGCTGCCGGGGCCAGGGCTGAAGCTGCCGTGGGTAGAGCCAGAGAGACACTTTCTGCGCCAGTTCACCGTAAATCATGAATGGACACACCGAACACCAGAGCCGTCCCACAAACGGAAACGCCAGCAAGATAACAGGCCACCACCACGCCCAAAACATATTGAGCGCCACATTCTCCTGACGGCTCTGTGGCCCCAGCATCAGCACAGCGACCACTACACCGAAAAACCCGAGGGTGAACCCATAGTTGATGCGATCGGGATACCAGGGGCTTCGCAAAAACTGGCGAAACTTGGGCGCGGAGTTGAGCAGGTTCACCCGAAAGCGTCTGGTTTTGGTACTGACTGACCAGAACACTTCTTCAGTCAGTTCGGCGGCTCCGTCCGACTGCAGCAAGGCGCGTTCGACTAAATTTTCCAGCTCGGTCAAATTACCGGGAAAGTCGTAACCCTGGAGACGGCGCAGCGCTTCGGGGGTAATGTTGGGCTTGGCCAGCCCGCGCGATCGACAAAATAAGCTCAGGTAATACTCTACCTGCGATCGAATATCGGCTTTACGAACGCGCAGGGGCGGCACGCGGATAATCTGCCCGACTAGTCCCTTTCGTTCCAATGCTGGCAGCGATCGTTCGGAGGTCAGCAGGAGGCGAGCGCGACACTGACGGGGAGCCGCCGGTGGTTCACCCTCCCGGACGATGGGTTCATATTCGCCTGTCGCCAGCAGTCGCACCAGCTTATTCTGCAAATCGGGCGTTAGCTCCTGGACATTATTGAGCAGCAGGGTGCCTTCCCCCACCCATTCGATCAGTCCGGGTTTACCCCGCGATCGCCCAAACAGCTCGGCTCCACTGGCCTGTAAGGTGTCGCAGTTCACCTTAACCATCGGCTCGTGACGGTATTGGGAGCCAAAGTGAATCAGCGCGGCTGTGTTATCCTTCCCCAGTCCCGGTTCGCCAAATACCAGCACCGATCGCCGATTGTCTGTCGCTCGTTTAATTTCCTGGCGTAACCGCACCGCGTAGCGACTCGACCCCACAATGCCCCGCCGCACCTTGGGCACCAGGTAGGGGCGGAGTGCCGCTTGCCGTTCGCGTTCATAGACCAGTTGCGCCGATACCTGATCCAGCTCAATGGCTAGCTGCCGCGAAAAAATTTGATTGATTTCGGGATACTGCTGCACGATCGCGAGAAAGTCCGCCTTTGCAATCATCCATAGTTCACAGTCGCTCAGCGTGATCACGGTCTGGTCAGCTGGCTGGTCTAGCAGCAGTTCTTTCAAGTGCAGAATCGTTCCGGGCAGCAGACTGGCGGCACTCACTGGCCCGGTACTGCTGGTGTGATAGCTTTCCAGTCGGCCCGATTTGAGAACATATAGCGCACTGGGAGGGGTGTCTTCCAGCACCAGGCGACGATTTTCCTGCACAGTTTCGGCCGTTATTGCCGTTGCAATTGCGTCTAACGCAGCCTCTGAAAGGGAATTGAGACTAGTATTGTTGCGTAACCACATTGCTCGCTGGGCCTGATCCATCCCGTTCCCCCTGGCAGCTAACTGGCACCTTACCGGCTTCGAGTGCGATCGTACCTGAATTTTTCAGCCACGCATGACCGCTCAATATTTCGATGCATCGCGCCCCAATCTGCGATCGGTGACAGATCAAATTTCGCTGACGGGGCCAGAATAGAGAGCGATAGATTAGAACTAGCCCGTTCAGACAACTCGCTGCGTCATGGTGATGAATTTCCGTCGGAAAACCCTTGGGTGGAGCTGTTTGCTACTAGCAACCATGACATTGGCTGGTTGCCACTATCTCAAGTCAGCAGTGCTGAAACGAATGGGATTGAAACAGCATACTCCTCCCATCACAATTACACTCAGCGGTTGGCAAAGTAGCCCCAATGAAAAGCAGCTTTTAGCTCAGGTTCTCCATGATTTTGAGGTTAAAAATCCCGGCATTAAAGTGAAATACGAGGTGATTACCAGCGAGTATATGGATGTGATTAAAACTCGCCTCATCGGTGATGTTGCGCCTGACGTATTTTATCTGGATGCTCTGGAAGCGCCTCTATTGATGAAATATAACGTACTGGAACCTCTGGGAGGCTATATTTCGCCGTCGTTTAATCTGGCTGATTTTGAGCCATCCATGCTCAATGCTTTTAGACATAACCATCAGCTTTATGGACTGCCGAAAGACTTTTCAACCCTGGCGTTAATCTACAATCAAAAAATGTTTGCGGCAGCTGGCATTTCCCAACCGCCAGCTACATGGGATGAACTATTAGCTGATTCTAGAAAGCTCACGATCGCTCAGAACCAAACCGGCAAGATTACTCAGTATGGCTTTGGTCTGGCACCCGAATTGGCCCGTCAAGTGTTTATGATCAATGCCTTTGGTGGTCGGCTCATGGGTCAAAATGGCTATGCTGACTTTGCCGCACCAGATAGTTTGCAGGGATTACAGTTAGTTATCGATCAATATCGCCGCGATCATACGGCAGCCCAGCCAACGGATGTTGGCGCAACCTCGGGGAGCGAAATGCTGGGTCAGGAAAAAGTCGCCATGACGCTTGAAGGCACATGGGCCATCCCTTACTTAAAAGAAACCTTTCCCACGCTCGATTTTGCCACGGCGGAGGTTCCTACCGTGAATGGGAAGCGAGGCACGATGGCGTTTACCGTGGCCTACGTGATGAATCGCAAGGCAAAACATAAAGCCGCTGCCTGGAAGTTGATCGCTTACCTCACTGGACGCGATGGCATGAGGGCCTGGGCAACGCAAGGATTAGCGCTACCTACACGGCGATCGGTATTGGCCAGCCTGGGCTACCGTGAAAATCCGCTTTACGCTCCGTTTGCCAAGGGGGCCAGCTACGCCACAATCTGGCAGGCAGGCGAAAACTTACCCATTGTTCGCATGAATTTCAACAATCAGTTTATTAGTGCGTTATTGGGTGAACAACCCTTACCGCAGGCCATGAAAAAAGCTCAAGAGACTGCAAACCATGAGATTAATTTAGCCAACTGACGGGTGATGAAGACGGCTAGATTGAGACAGAATGAGTTTGCGTTTTAAGCTTTTAGCTTTAAATTTTTAGGTTTTAGGTTTTAAATTCTAAATTTTAGGTTTTGAGGTTTGAGTTGAAGCAGTCAAGGTTAATGGATAAAACTATAGTGGTGAATTGAGCCATGACAGTATCAATAAAGGGCCGTTGGCGAAAACGCAGCTTTGAGGATAGCTGGTCGGGCTATCTATTTATGACTCCCACCATTTTGATTGCAAGTATCTTTTTGATACTGCCGATCATATTTGCGGTTGTACTGGCATTTCAAAAAGTGCAGCTCCTGGGTGAGGTGAGCTATCGATTCACTGGGTTGAAAAACTTTGTGCGGATGGCCCAGGACGATCGCGTGTGGATTGCGCTGAAAAATACGGCTCAATATGTCGCGGTCGTAGTCCCCATTCAAACCGTTCTGGCTCTCGCGCTGGCACTGATTTTGAATAGCCAGATTAAAGGGCGATCGTGGTTTAGAGTGGCTTTCTTTTTGCCTACTGTTACGTCATCGGCAGTGCTGACGCTCATCTTTATGTGGATTTATAACTCTAATGGGCTGCTTAATAATCTCTTGAGCCTTGTGCACTTACCAACCTATAATTGGCTGGGTGATCCAGCGGTTGCCCTCAAAGGCATTATGATCATGAACATTTGGTCAACCGCACCCTTATTCATGGTGATTTATCTGGCGGCGCTCCAGGATATTCCCGACTCACTCTACGAAGCTGCTACGTTAGATGGTGCCAGTCGATGGGAAAAATTACTCCACATTACAATCCCATTTCTCCAGCCTGTCACTTTCTTTGTCGTAGTGATGGGAATTATTGGGACATTTCAGTTATTTGATCAGTCCTACATCTTTTCGGCTGGTTCCGGTGGGCCGAATGACTCAACGCTGACAATTGTGCTGTTGATCTATCAGTATGCGTTCAAGAGTCTCGATATGGGCTATGCGTTGGCACTCACGTTGATGCTGGCTGCGATCTTAATGATTTCAACGATTATTCAACGCACCATCTTTAAAGAAGAACGATTGGATTAACCGCCATCCCATGAAAAGCACTCGCTCGTCAATTAGCTTTTTATATGTTGTTCTGATCGGGTACACACTGATTACGCTGCTGCCCTTCCTTTGGGCACTATCAGCTTCATTTAAACCGTTGGCTGAGATCGCGGCCGGGGGTGTAAATTTGATCCCGGAGCATTTTACGCTCAACAATTATCAGACCATTTTTGTGCAAGAGCCGCTGTTTGCGCGCTGGTTAATAAATAGCGCGATCGCGGCGATTTCAGTAACGATACTCAACCTGTTATTTAACTCAATGGCCGGCTACGCGCTGGCAAGGATTCGCTTTCCGGGGAACCAGTTCTGGTTCTTTTTAATTCTGGCCGTGCTCATGGTACCGGGACAAATTACCCTGTTGCCCAAGTTCTTAATTCTCAAATCATTCGGTTGGTTAAATACTTATCAGGGATTGATTGTGCCATCGGCAGTAAATGCCACATTTATTTTCATGATGCGGCAATTTTTTATTAATTTCCCTAAGGAACTAGAAGAAGCCGCCGCCCTGGACGGGTTAGGTCGTTTCGGCACCTTTTTCAAAATTGTCTTACCGCTGGCAAAACCCGCGCTGGCGGCTCAAACAATTTTTGTCTTTATGGGTTCCTGGAATGAATTTCTGATGCCGCTGGTTATCTTTTCTGACCCCGAAATGTTTACCTTGCCGCTGGGCTTGAATGCCTTTAAGGGGCAATACATTAGCTATTGGAATTACATCATGGCTGCCTCCATGATCTTTACGCTACCCGCTTTGGCAATCTACGCGTTTTTTAACCGCTACTTTATTCAAGGTGTTGCCTTTACCGGCGGCAAGGGGTGAGGGATGAGGGATGAGGGATGAGGGATGAAGGATGAAGGATGAAGGATGAAGGATGAAGGATGAAGGCTAAAGGATGAAGGATGAAGGATGAAGGCTAAAGGATGAAGGATGAAGGCTAAAGGATGAAGAAGGATAATTTTTTGGGTTTGAAGCAGTGTGTGAGTGAATCCGTGATCAGTTGCTGATAGTAGTGGGATGCGGAATGGCTAAAAACTGATGACTGACTCTACTATTTATGTGTTATCCTTCGTCGCTTTAGCCTTTTCCCGCTGACTCCCGATTTCCTCTAACTTTTGTCTATCCTATTGAATGGAGTTAGTTCGATCGACGCGACATGGCAGGACACAGCAAGTGGGCGAACATCAAACGGCAGAAAGCTAGAGTTGATGCGGTAAAGGGCAAAGTATTCACAAAAATTTCGCGAGAAATTATCGTGGCGGCGCGGAGCGGAGTGCCTGACCCAGAGGGGAACTTTCAA
>Ga0070738_10003909_pt1 | contig 18710 bp, 11 predicted proteins | sample Coa_R2_2_FD_66446 | JGI IMG/M metagenome (GOLD analysis project Ga0070738, IMG submission 66446) | Surface soil microbial communities from Centralia Pennsylvania, which are recovering from an underground coalmine fire - Coalmine... | ecosystem: Environmental > Terrestrial > Soil > Unclassified ... | reverse complement strand
AGTACAGAGCATTTCGGTGGCAGGGGGGACAGTTGCTTGGCATTGCCCATCCTGACCGGGTTCAGGTCACAGACTTGGTTGGCTATGAGGCGCAGAAGGACGCCTTGCTTAAGAACACGGCCTTTCTGCTCAAGGGATACCCGGCGCTGCATGTGCTGCTCTACGGCAGTCGCGGGTCTGGCAAATCTTCGCTGGTGAAGGGGCTACTGCACCGCTATGGAGACGACGGGCTGCGGCTGATTGAGGTGGCTAAAGCGGCACTCACCGATTTGCCACTCATTGTGGCCCAACTGCGCGACCTGCCGCAAAAGTTCATCATCTTTGTGGATGACCTATCGTTTGAAGAAGATGAGGACGCATATAAAGCCCTCAAGGTCGTACTGGAAGGCAACCTGACGGCTCGACCGCAAAATGTAGTTGTCTATGCCACGTCAAACCGACGACACCTGATTCGCGAGTTTTTTGGCGATCGCCCCCGTCCGAGCGATGCCGATGAAGTCCACGCCTGGGACACGGTTCAGGAAAAGCTGTCCTTTAGCGATCGCTTTGGCCTGACGCTGACGTTTGAACCTGCCGATCAAAAAACGTACCTGCAGATCGTTCACCATCTGGCGAAGCAAGCCAACATCTTACTCAGCACAACCGAGCTAGAACAGCGAGCGCTGCAATGGGCAACGCGACACAACGGGCGATCGGGCCGTAGCGCCCGCCAGTTCGTCGACTTTCTCCAAGCCGATCTGGCCGTCACAGAGTATTAACGACAGCTAAAAGGTAAAAATGCGGATGGCGAGACTCGAACTCGCAAGGCAAAGCCACACGCACCTCAAGCGTGCGCGTATACCAATTCCGCCACATCCGCACATCTAAACCGAATCAAACCAGGAGCACTGATTTGAGCCACATCCCCGGTCAGGGCACCGCTACCAGGTCACTGGACAGTAACCTCGTTTTGGGCCTAGCCGCTGCAACCTTGAGGTCAGGTTTGCTTTGAGACTTACCTAGCATAGCAAAAAGCGGTCAGAGGTTTGCTGTACCCGCACTAAATTCGTTAAAAGATAGCAGGGAACTAATCGATCGCGGCAGCATTCTATCTGGAAGTAGGTGTCCGGGTGCAAAAAAATCGATACGCTACGGGGAATCGTTGCTGCGTTCTACACATTGGGAGTCAGTATTGTGCCGTTATACAAAGCAATTGGGCTGGGAGCTTTAGGATTAGGCATTGGTTTAAATGTGGCGCTGGTGAGTGGCTGGGGCAGTCAGGCGCTGATGATCGCCCAATCGGCTCCCACCACGACCGTAAATACCCCTTCAAACCAACAAACGAGTGCCTATACGCCAATCCCCGATGCGGTCATTGCCGAAATGCTGAAACTGGCAGGCGTCACTCGCGCGGATGTCGTGTACGACCTTGGCTCCGGGGACGGCAGGCTGGCGATCGCGGCGGTCAAAACCTATAGCGCCCAGCGGGGTGTGGGGATCAATCCTGATGCTGGGTTCATCCAGCAGAGTCAGGCCAATGCGCAACAGGCCGGTGTGAGCGATCGCACCCAATTTATTCAGCAAGACCCCACGCAGGCCGATATCCGCGAGGCCAGTGTCGTCAACCTTGATGCCTTACCCGATACCAATCTCAAGCTGCGCACCAAACTTTTAAACGACCTGAAACCAGGAACCCGGATTATCTCCCGGACAGCCGCGCTGGGAGACTGGAAACCCGATAAGACCGTCGCTGTCGCGGGCACAACGCTTTATTACTGGGTCGTGCCCGAGCACATTGCGGGCGACTGGAAAGGGCAGCTAGAGTTTGCGCCCGGTCGTAGCCAACCTTATACTTTGCGCTTTACGCAACAGTTTCAGCAGGTAAAGGGAGACGTGATCGCCGATGGCAAAAAGTACAATATTCCCACCATCGCGTTAACGGGCGACCACCTCACCTTCAGCCGCACTGAAGTCGTCCAGGGACAAGAGGGTGTGGTTCAGTTCAATGGACGCATTGAAGGGGACACCCTGAAAGGGACTGCTGGTGTCCAGTGGGGTGTGCTGGCAAAAAACTTCCCGATCGTGGCGAAGCGTGCTGGTTCAGCCCGAAATCAGGCCATGAACTAGCGCCCTAATTCAACGATCGAACCGAAGACTTCAGCGCTCGACCCCTCACGATTGGGTAGACTTAGAGGCAGACAGACGTTAATGCACCGGGATGGGGGTGTGCGTCTGCTAAGCGAGTCAGCACCAGTTGCAGGGGTCTATGTACGCTTGTAGCTGGCGTTGACCCTAACGGCAACCTGGGTCAATCAGGGCGTCAGCCGCTCATTTTGGGTTCAATTCAGGGATCCGCGTCAGCGTCCCAGGATACGGCGTATTTGCCGTGGAGCCATCCGATTTTGCTAGTGATCGCATCCCTGTCATCCCCTCCCGTGTCCAGATTTAGAAATGGGCGCTAGAACTTGTATCCCCTTTCTCCAGTCGGAGTGAAGAGTCCAGGAGATGTGGGGTGACGCGACCATCGTTATTTACTCTTCATGCCTGACAAGCGAACAGCACGAATGGTGGCTAGAACAGAAGATTCATCAAAGCCCAGTAACCCACAAGGCTAACCAGGACTCCAATCCAGATATAAAGCGGTTTCATAGCTAACGATCATCCAACGAAGCGTAATTAGTCGTACTTTCAGGATAGAAACAGCCGCGCCGCCGTTCATCTCCTAAAAGATAGGGGTCGCGATCGCTTTCAGCCAGATACTTCGCTGTCCAGACGACCGGATCGGTAGCGACAACTGTGGGTATAGCTTCACTCAACGACGCATTACCGCGCGATCGCCGCTGCTGGCATTTTCTGGGCCGTCGGCAGATGTCAAGGTATGTCTAATCTTTAGGAATCAACAAATTCGGTTGAGATCGGGTGTCTGTGGATTAGAATCCATTGCTATCACTTGCTGAGAAACCTATGTCACCGCTGATTTCGATCGTGATTACGGCATACAATCGGGAGCGCTATCTGGGTCAGGCGATCGAGAGCGTCCTGCAGCAGACCTTTGCCGACTTTGAACTGCTGGTTTGGGATGATGGCTCTCGCGATCGCTCGGTCGAGATTGCAGAACACTATGCCAGACAGGATCGGCGGGTGCGGGTGATGGCTGCCGCCCATCAGGGAAGGGTAGCCGCGCTCAAGGCTGCGATCGCGCATACTACAGGCCCATACCTCGGTTGGGTGGACAGTGACGATTGGCTGGCTCCCACTGCCCTCGCAGAAACCGTGCGGGTGTTGCAGGCTCAGCCCCAGACAGGGATGGTCTACACCGATTACCTGGATGTTGATGGGCAGGGTGAGGTCATCCGCTACGGTAGGCGGTGCCAGATTCCCTATTCCAAAGACCGTCTACTGCTGGATTTCATGACGTTTCACTTTCGCCTGCTGCGGCGATCGGTCTTCGATCAGGTCAGCGGTATCAACGGTGCTTCGGACTATGTGGAAGATTATGACCTGTGCCTCCGCCTCTCCGAAGTCACTGATATTCGCCGCGTCCGGCAGCCACTCTACTACTATCGCAACCACGCTGATAGTGCGTCTCAACGCTGGCAGCTCGAACAGATTTTACGCGCGCGATCGACCATCACCCAGGCACTCAAACGGCGGGGGCTGGCCGACCAACTGGCGGTAGAAGTCCGCTTCCCTGAAGGTCGATTTTTTTTACGCCCAAAGACCGCACCGCGCCCTGCCACGCCATCCTGGATGGCCAGAATGAGTCCGTTGTTGGCATCCCTACCGCTGGTTGGCGTCATCGCAACGGCACCGGCCCACGCGCAATCCATTACACCCGCCGCCGATGGCACCAACACCAGCGTTACGCTCAACGGCAATCGTTACGACATTGGGGGCGGCACACAAGCGGGTCGCAATCTTTTCCAGAGCTTTCAGCGCTTTGGGCTGAGTTCCGGTGAAACAGCTAATTTCCTTGCCAATCCCCAAATTCAAACCATTTTCGGGCGTGTGACGGGTGGAACCCCATCCGTCATCAATGGGCAGATCCAGGTGACGGGGGGTACCGCAAACCTGTTTTTGCTGAATCCGGCTGGTATTGTGTTTGGAGCGAACGCCAGCCTGAATGTGCCCGCATCATTTACCGCTACGACCGCTAACGGGATTGGATTTGGCAGTGGTTGGTTCAGTGCCACGGGGCCAAATGACTATGCAGTGCTGACAGGTACACCGGGCACCGTAGCCTTCACGCTGGCGCAACCGGGCAGCATTGTGAATTTTGGCAATTTAGCGGTGCCCAACGGACAGGCGTTGACGTTGCTGGGCGGCACGATCGTGAGTACCGGCACCCTGTCAGCACCCGATGGGCAACTGGTGGTGGCCTCGGTTCCAGGGCAAAGTCTGGTGACATTGAGCCCACCGGGGAGTCTATTGAGTCTGGAAATTCAGCCGATCGCGGCGTCCCAAGCCAACTTACCATCAGCCTGGACGCTGCCTGTGGCCTCCTTACCCCAACTGCTCACCGGGGGCAATTTGGGGAACGCTACGGGCGTGGCCGTCAATCCCGATGGGACGGTAGCGCTGACTGGCTCCGCCACCCTGATTGGGGCGGGGGACGTGGTGATTCGCGCGGCTAACGCCAAAACAGCGACTCTGTCAGCCGATCGCACCCTGACGTTGGTAGAAAGCCAGCTCCAAACCACCGGCGACCTGAACCTGCTGGCGGGTGATACCGTGTTCATCCGCGATAGTGCGACCAATCCGTTTATGGCGAAAGCAGGCGGAAATTTGACGATCCAGGGCGATCGGGGAATCGACATTCTGGCACTCAACCACCTTCAGACCGCCCCGTTTCAGAGCGGCGGCGATCTAACCCTGGCCAGTGACGGCATTATTTCTGGTGATTCGCATTTCACCAGTGGCGGCAATCTGTTCGTTCGCAATCTGACCAATGGTGCAGGCAACTTTGTCAGCCGTTATGACCCCATTTTTACTGTGGCCGGTGCCTTTACCTTTGGGCCATACACGGGTGTGGCGCTCAAAGTCCAGGCTGGTGGTGACATTACGTTCACCGGGCCAATCACCATCACCGGGCCAGATACGACAGCAACGGGCGACCCCGATTCGGGCTTGCTGACGACTACCCGCGCCCTGATTTTGCGAACCAGTGCGGGCAACATTTCGACGGGTAACATTACGACCAGCAGTGCCACATTAGACAATGGTGGGCCAGTAATTCTATCCGCTCCTGGCACCATTACCACTGGCACGATCGACTCGTCGGCCACTGGTGCCGCCTTTGGTCCGGCTTTACGGGGCGGCAACATTACGCTAACAGCAGGCAGCGACATCACCACCAACGACTTGAGTGCGTTCTACTTTGGTGGTACGGGGTATGGCGCACAGGGGGGCAATATCACGCTGCAATCGGGGGGCAGCATTACCACGGGGGCAATCAATGCCTCGGCTACGACCAATGCGACGTTTGTGGGGCCAACCAATCCAGCCTATCAGGGCGGCGCAGTGAACCTGACCGCAGGCAGCCTTCCCGGCAGCAGCATTGGCTTCAGCAGTATCGACACTCGTGGGTTGAGAATCTTTGCTGGGTCTACAGGCGGCGGCGGCAATGTCGCCCTGATCGCCACCGGGCGGGTGCGGGGAACGGCCACCGGCACAACCATTAACACCCAGGGCACGGATATCGGCGGTACGGTTGCCATCCAGCACGATGGCGGGCCAGATAATCTCCCATTTGTGGTCGGCAGCGCCACCCTCAACGGGACAGCCGGTGCAATCAATCGGGGGGGCGGCATTGCGGTGGCATCCGGCAGTTTCCCGGTGCAACCCACTGGCGGTAGCGTTACGCCTGCGGCTGGAATCACAATTACCTCGGTCAACACCCCCCCTGTCCTCAGCGCCACCACATCCCTATCGGGTGCGGTCAAAAATTCGCCTTTCACAATCAGCTATGCAGCCCTGGCTCCCAGCGTCGCGGACGTTAATAAAGACACAACGACGATTACCATTGCGTCGATCGCGCCGGGTGTCACCCTGACCCTCAACGGCAATCCAGTCATTCCAAACGTCACAACCCTGGCTCCGGGTGCGGTTTTGATCTACACGCCACCGACTGACGCGATCGGCCTCCTCAGCGCGTTTACGCTCAGAGCAAGCGACGGGGTATCCACGTCTAACGCGGTGCCAGTAGCGGTCAACGTCCAGAATGCGAGCAGCAGCAGTTTCCCAAATCCCTGTGTGCTGACTAGCTGTACAAAATCAAGTCTCCCGCTTGAAAGCACCCTTCCGCCAACGTTTGAGCTGGCACCCGATACCCCGGACGATCGCTTTACCCAGACCTTTGAGGCGTATCTGGGCCTATCAGACGATCGGCCCAAATCGCGTGAAGAACCGCGCGCGATTCTCCAGCGAATCGAGAAAGAGACGGGAGCCAAACCGGCCTTTATCTACGTCAGCTTTGTGCCTGCATCCTTAGAAGCGGCGGATACGTCTCAACCAAAGCAGTTGCCCCCGAACGATACGGCCGATCGCAGCACCGATCAACTGGAACTCGTTGTCGTGACGGCCAGGGGCAACCCCATCCGTCGGCGCATTCCAGACGCCACTCGCGCCAAAGTCTTATCCCTGGCGCAGCGGTTTCGCAATGAGGTGTCTGATCCACGCAAAACCCGTGCGACGACTTACATGAGTATGAGCCAACAGCTTTACCAGTGGATCATCACGCCGATCGCCGCTGATTTGCAAACCAGAGGCATCAATAATCTGGTATTTCTCATGGATACAGGACTGCGATCACTCCCGGTTGCGGCGTTGAATGATGGTCAGCACTTTCTGATTGAGCAGTATAGCGTTGGCGTCATGCCCAGCCTCAGCTTGAGCGACACCCGCTACCGGGATATTCGTAACGTCAAGGTATTGGGACTGGGGATCTCCGAGAGCACGCAGGATCAACCACCGCTGCCAGCTGTGCCCGTCGAAGTCTCGACCCTGGTTAACCAACTCTGGTCGGGACGCCTTGCCTTCAATGACAACGTCACCCTCGCAAATCTCAAGGCATTTCGCAAAGAGCAACCCTACGGCATCATTCACCTGGCCACCCATGCAGACTTTTACCCAGGGTCGATCGACAACTCTTACATTCAGCTGTGGAACGACAAGCTACGGCTTGATCAGGTACGACAGCTTGGCTGGAACGATCCTCAAATCGAATTGCTGGTATTGAGCGCCTGTGCCACCGCTCTGGGCGATCGCGACGCCGAACTGGGGTTTGGGGGTCTAGCTGTGCAAACAGGGGTCAAAACAGCCGTCGCTAGCCTCTGGTATGTCAGCGATGCTGCCACCACGGCCCTTATGACCGGGTTCTACAAAGACCTCCGCACCGCCCGCATTAAAGCCGAGGCTCTGCGACAGGCCCAGGTTGCCATGGCCAGAGGCCAGGTCTTCCTCCAGAACGGACGTTTACAGGGTATTGAGACCGGGGAAGGGATTCCGCTTCCTCCCGCCAGTCTCGGTGTCCGCGATCGCCAGTTTTCCCACCCCTACTACTGGGCCGCGTTTACGATGATTGGCAATCCCTGGTAAGTGACGGCCTGTAGACCGGCCCGCTACTCTTCAAGGCGCACCAGCCCCACCGCCCGATCGAAGCGGAGCATTTCCAGGCTGCGATCGCCGTAGACACCCTCAATCTGCTGACGGCAGCAGTCGATCGCAAAGTCATTCAGGTCTTCCGGCTCAACGCCAAACATATCCTGGAAGACGGCGGGTTCGACGCGACAAAAGCGGGGCCGGTCTGAATAAATGCCGCACTCGCGCGTCGTGTGGTCAAAGTGAATGCACCAGCCACCGTCACCCACCAAACTCAAATAGAGCGTGAGTTCATCGGGCGTCAGATAGTTTCCCAAATCGGGGCGATCGCTCGGGTCGAGGTGGCAACAGGCACCACACTGTTTTACACAACGCCAGGTTGCCATAGGAAGATAGAGGGAAGAAAGGACAAGGAAAGAGCCGGGGACGGGGGCGATGGAGACAGGCGGCGGGTCAGCATTGGCCGAACGGGGACAGAGTGGTGATCATACGCCAATCAACCGCTAACCCCTGTCTGCGAACCAGCGGCCTTACGATCCACTGTTGGCGAGCGCCTGCCTGACTCCGACCCATCAATTTTAACTTTTATTAACTTCCTTAGAACTGGTCACTGAGCCAGATAAAATACATATTTGTTACAGAAGCGTTACGGCCGCTCACTCGTTTAACAAACGACCGATTAGGGGGTTAGGGACATGGAATCAATCATTCAACTTACGATGTTAGCAGCGATCGTGATTGCTGGTCCTGCAGTGATCTTTTTGCTGGCTGCCCGTGGCGGCGACCTTTAGAGTCAGCGTTGCCTGATGGTGTTTTGGTAGCGATGCTGTTGTATGAAGTGCTTTGAAGCACTGAGCGCAGGCGCTTTTATAGATTTTTCGAGTATGAGAGAGTAGTGACTAGCCCGATTCACGTCGGGCTTTTTATTTGGCCATCTTTAGGGCTGCGAGGATGGCGCGATCGTGTGCAGAAATTTTCGGATTGCCTGCTCGTAGCGATCGCCAGCCACTTGCTCAACATCATTGTGGTCTGCACCGTCCACCGCAAACAATGTTTTTGGCTGATTGGCCTACTCAAACAACGCTTGTCCATGCCAGAACGGAATCGTGCGATCGTGGGTGCCGTGAATAAAGAGCACCGGACAGTGAACGGCGCTGATTTTTTTGATGTTGGCGAATTTATCAAACGGGAAGAAAAGCGATCGCACAAGTCGCCACCACGAAAGTTTACCCAACAGGAGGCTTCTAAGCCATCGGCGATCCATTGTTGCACTGTCCCGGTTTCTTGCCCGCGAATGTCTTTCCCAATCACACGACCCTAAAGACTGTTTGTACGTTCCAACGCGTTCAAGGCCGCTTTGATCACGTTGTAATAGCGCGGCTCGCAAACGTTTACCTGTGTCGGCTTACCCTGATTCTGGGTCATTGTAGCCATTTTTTGGCCCCGCTGCACGAGGAGTTCTTTGCCCTGGTCATTGCGGATGATCAGTTGCTCACCGCTGATGTGATGGAGTACTTCGCAGTTATAGACGCGTTCCTCGTGCTGAAATTCGATCGACGTCTGAATGGCGATCGGACGACGAACCCCTATTAGCTCCAGCTCCAGGGAAATCTCGCCGTTCCACTCGTTGGTGCGTAGACGATAGGCTACATCAAGGTAGTTGGGCAAGGGATAGTAGTCGCCCCAGCGCCACGCGATCGCGGTAAAGCGGCGCTCCTTGCCTGATGCATCATCCTGGCTGACAGTCAGCTTGATGTGCCCCTTGCCGATGCGTTTTTGCTCGATGACGCGCACATTGGCAGACCAGAAGACCGGATCGGGATTGTCGATGCCGCAGGGATGCAGCGCGTCGATTTGGGCAAAGAGGCTGAGGTCGAGCTGATCGAACGCGGCCTGCGTGTCGATCGTGACGAGTGGCTTCAGGTGTTCCGGTTGCAGGCACTGGTGGGCAAACGTCTGGAGACGCGATCGCAGGCTGTCCAGATTCGCGGCCTCCAGCGAGAACCCGCCCGCCGCACGGTGGCCACCAAATTTGCCCAGCAGGTCGTGGCAAAACTGGAGCGCGTCAAACACGTTGAATTCGGGAATGCTCCGCGCCGATCCCCGAATGTGAGTCCTTTCCTCATCTTCGTAGGTACCAATAAACACGGGCACACCGTAGCGCTCGACCAGCCGCGACGCCACAATACCAATCACGCCATGATGCCAGTCAGGCTGCACAATGACAAGCACCCGTCCTGTCGTTGGCGGCGCAAAGTCTGCCGCGGGATGATTGGCGCGATTGATCACGTCCTCGACCAGCGCGATCGCCTCCAGTTCGATCTGTTCACATAGCTTCTGACGTTGTTGATTGATCTGTTCGCACTGCATGGCACGTTCCAGTGCCGTACCGGGATCGTCTGTGGTCAATAGCTCAATCACAATTTGCGGGTCGGCAAGGCGTCCAACCGCATTAATCCGCGGCCCTAGCCGAAAGCCGATCGCCTCCGGTTTCATCTGTCTGGCTCCCGACAGTCCTGTGACCTGGATGAGGGCCTGTACACCCGCCAGCTTTGATTTGGGGAGCAGTTGCAGCCCCTGTCTGACCCAACGACGATTGACCCCTGTTAACGGCGCGAGATCCGCGATCGTGCCCAGCGTAAATAGCTCCAGCAGCGAATTGCCCAGTTCATGGGTCTTGCCCATGCTTTGCGCCAGCGCGATCGCCAGGATGTACGCCACGCCAACGCCTGCCACTCCTCGATACGGGGATGTCTCCGCAATCAGCTTCGGGTTGAGGATCGCGTTAGCATCGGGCAGTTCGGGCGGAATATCGTGGTGATCGGTGACAATGACGGCCAGCCCCAGTTCGCGGGCACGGGCGATCGGGGCATGCGCCGCAATCCCATTATCAACCGTTAAAATCAGCCCCACACCGTCATCGTAGAATTCTTCCACAATGCGCTGGTTGATGCCGTAGCCTTCGCTCATACGGCTGGGAATCGCATAATCAACCCGTGCGCCAAGTGCCCGCAGTGCTCGAATTAATAGCGCCGTGCTGGTCATTCCATCGGCATCGTAATCACCACAGATCGCAATCTTCTGACGGCGGTTGATGGTATTGATCAGCAGTTCCAGGCTGAGTGGTAAATCAGGAAAATCGTCCAGTGGTGAGGGCAATGACTCCAGTTCGGGATTGAGAAATTGTTGCGCCTGGGCTGAAGACTCGATGCCCCGATTCAACAATACTTGCGCGAGGAGGGGCGACAGGTTTGTTGCCTGGGCGATCGCGGCTGCCTGTTCTACCTGGGGAACCGCAATGTGCCACCGCTGATCGAGCCATTTGGGTGATGCCGTCGAAGCCGGAGGAGAAGAGATTTGCTTAATCACAGAGCGTCTTACTAGTTACAGCCATCAAAGTTCACTGATGAAGGAATGAGAATTTAATCACAAGTCAATTTCTGCTAGGGGCGATCGCCCTTACGGCAGAAGCGTTGTCAGATTATTTAACTCGCAATCCTAAATGCTCACCGAGCTAAGTATTCACTCAACGCTGAATAATTTCTCACTATTCATTGGTTTGGTACAAGGGTATTGCTAAATTTACTGCAAATTGTGGCGATCATCGCTCAAAAGGTAGAAATTTTTTTCGTTGTAAGTCCACCAATCGGTAGTCACCATTGTCAAAGCAGACTGTACTACACTACAGCGGACAATGCTCACGTTCACTGGCACAACTCTGAACTAAGATTGCAGAATTCTTGAGTCTGATTAGACTTAGACTATGAGTTCGCAGCACTTCAGGGTCAATGCTGTTTAGTCTGATGGCTGTTTAGTCTGATGGCTGTTTAGTTTGATGAGCGGGATCTGATGGTTAAACGAGTGGTCTGGCGAATACCATACGCGGCAAACCATACGCGGCAAACAATAGCAAATTCCCATGGTCATCCTCTAAACCTGACACCTGCAAAGGCAGGTTTTGTTTTATTGGAGCCGTTTAGCCTGCTCTCTGTAACCTTAGACCGCCCAGTCTGATTGCGCACGAGCCTGCTTTTGAGCCGATCGTCGCAAACCCAATCGTTTATTCCAGGAATTCACCCATGATGAAACCCATTTTGGCAGGCTGTTCACTTCTGGCGCTGCTGGCGATCGGTAGTCTCCCCGTCAAAGCACAGAGCACGAAACCTGCCCCTTCACCTGCCCCAGCGACGAGTCCTGCACCGACACAGAACACGGCACCCGCACCTGCAGCGACAAGCACCAACGTTAGCCCAGACGAATTGCAGAAGTTTGCCAGCGCGACCAAGCAGATGTTGGCGATCGTCAACGACACCGAAAATCAAATGGTGCAAGCGGTCCAAAAGCAGGGACTCACCGAAGCCCGGTTTAATGAAATCTATCAGTCAAAGCGTAACCCCAATGCCAAGCCTGCAAACCAGATCACGCCGAAAGAAGAGGAGAGCTATAAGCAGGCGGTAACCCAGCTCACACAGCTACAAAAGGACGCTCAAGTCAAGATGGACAAAGCCGTGGAAGCTCAGGGTCTACAGACGGATCGGTTTAACCAAATTTTTGCGGCTGTGCAAAAAGATCCGCAGCTCCGTCAGGAAGTACGGAAACTAATCCAGCAGCATACGGGTCCTTAGGATCAAAGCCAGAAGTCCAAAACATCGATGGCAAAACGGCTTGATCGGTTCGTGGTAAATGGAGCATTGGCTCCCCCAAACACCAGGGTTTTGGTCGTCGATCGTCATCGCGACCAGAGCGATGCCGCACAATAGTGATGAACCGAATGTGGAGGCTATCAATCAACGGTAGCCTCCGCTCATGTCGTGGTTGTCTTGTTCTATGCGTGATTCTCATCTCTTTTTGGTTGGCCACTGTCAGCATGGTGGTGCAGGCGAGTCATTAGGCCGTCGTACAAACGGGTTGCCGCGCACTCGCTCGGCCTGGGCCGCGATCGTGCTGAGTGGGGTCGGCTGGGTTCTGTCGGTTGCTGGTTCGGTGCAGGCGGCTGAGCGGGTATACGTTTCGTATGGCATCTTGGAGCGGTCAATCCCGGTCGCGTCACTCGCCGCCTATGCTCGCAATGGCACCATTGATGAAGACCTCGCTGTTTACGCGCAGTATGGCAATCCCAAGCAGCTCCAGCAGCTTAAAAGCGTGCTGTTGGCCCGCGCCGATGTGAAGCCTGTGGCCGTTGCTCAGTTTCTCTACACGCCGCAAGGTGAGCTGTTGCTCAAGCGGTTAGGCCAGGTCATTCAGCCCGAATCGCGTGATTCTGGATTTAAGGCCATTCGAGCGGCATTGATTTTGGCTGCGGCTGACCGTGATGGGTTAACGTTGCTCAACATTCTGCGCCAGTTTCCGACGCGTGGTTTGCGAATTGACGTTGAACGGAGCCTGCAAATTGCGGCAGCGCTGGAACAGTTGGTCAGCCAGACCAATCAGGCCACGGCGGTTGTGGCACAGGCATCACAAACCGAGCAGGCAAAGGAAACCGTCCCGATCGGCCAACTGCCTGATCTGCGGCAGCGTGGCCCCTTTACCTGGAAAAAGCAAACGATCGCCCTGGTCGATTCAAGCCGTGATGCCGTGGTCAACCCACCCTCACCGACCACAACAGCGCCATCGAATGGTCGGCTTGTCACCGCGCCGTCTACCGATAGCCCCGTACATGGGCGATCGATTCCGGTAGATTTGTACGTGCCCAATCTAGGCCCGGACAGTGCTGCGACGCCTTTGCCCCTCATTGTGATCTCTCATGGTCTGGGATCCGATCGCACCACCTTTGCTTACCTGGCCATCCACCTGGCGTCGTACGGCTTTGCGGTACTGGTACCAGAACATCCCGGCAGTAACGCGCAGCAGCTACAGGCGCTGATCAACGGCGTGGCCAGCGAAGTGTCTGAGCCAGCCGAGTTTGTCAATCGTCCACTCGATATTACGTTTGTACTCAATCAGGTCGAAAGCCTGGTTAACAGTACCCCCAACTTGCGTGGCCGCTTGAATTTTCAACAAGTGGGCGTTATCGGGCAATCCTTTGGTGGCTATACGGCGCTGGCTGTGGCTGGTGCTCCCATCAACCCACAACAGCTTCAGGCCAACTGTCAAAATCTCGAAAACACCTTAGACCTGTCATTGCTGTTGCAGTGTCGGGCGACCGCGCTCAAGCAGCCCATTCCGCCGCTGCAAGATCGTCGGGTCAAAGCCATAATTGCGATCAACCCCATTACCAGCGCCGTCTTTGGTCAAACGAGCCTGAGCCAGATTAAGGTTCCCACCATGATTGTTAGCGGCAATGCGGACACGATCGCGCCCGCCGTGCCAGAGCAGATCCTGCCATATACATGGCTTACCGCTAGCGATCGCTATCTGGTGATGTTGCGGGGCGGCACTCACTTTTCAACGCTAGACTCAACAGATTCACCCAATGCCATTCCCCTGCCTGATGAGGTCGTTGGCCCCAGTCCAGTCATTGCCCGACGCTATATTGATGCCCTGGCCGTTGCCTTCTTCCAGACATATATCGGCAACAAACCGGCCTCTCGCAGCTATCTCAGCGCTTCCTACGGCAGCTCGATTAGCGAACCGCCGATACCGCTAAATCTGGTGCGATCGCTGACGGCTGACCAGTTCACACAGTTCAACACCAGCACCGCACCAACCGCTGTAACCACCCAGCCCGCCCCACCCACCCCGGCAACGATTGCGCCTCAGGTTGCCCCTGTAAACCAATAGTCGGAGTTATCTGGAATGATCTGGAGCGGCATTGATGCCGCGCTAACTGCTACCGATTAGCGTCCGCTCCCGCTGTGAAACTGTAGATCGTCTGCGTTTGCAGCGCATGGCTGATCGTCGATGGCTGCTGGCTGAGGGGAAAGACCTGGCGATCGATCTGCACCTGCAATCCCGTGAGTGGGTCGGTGCCGGGAGAGACAATGAATTCCAGCGCCTGCAAGTTGGGCAGAGCGGCGAGGTGATCCAGAATTTGGGCGATCGCGGTCACATAGGGATGTTCGGGAAAGTGGTACCAGTCAGGTTCCCCCACAAGCGGCTGGTCGAAGCCTAAGTGCACAATCAGCGACGACTCACCAAACAGCGCTTTTGCGACAGGCCGCACTTCTTCTTGCAGCAGCAAATCGTGAACTTTCGCCAGATAGCGCAGCTTTTGCAGGCGATCGTAGCGCTCTGCGACCGAATCCGTAGATGCCTGCCAGCGAAGCGCCAGCGTGACCAGGTAGGATTGCAGGAATAAGTGCCCCAGCTTTTCTGCCTTGGTCGCCAGATAGCCAGAGTTGTAAGGGGTCGCTTCGATAAACAGCGGCACTCGCTCCACCACTTCCAGTTCGTAGCCCTTGAGTCCAGCAATCTTGCGGGGATTGTTGGTAATCAGCCGCATCTGACGCACCCCCAGATCGTTCAGGATCTGGGCACCCATCCCGTAGTTCCGTAGATCAGCCGGGAACCCAAGATGCTCGTTGGCTTCAACGGTATCCAGGCCCATGTCCTGGAGGGAGTACGCTTTCAGCTTATTGACCAGACCAATGCCGCGTCCTTCCTGGCGCAGATAAACCACTACGCCCCGGCCCGCATTTTCAATCATCTTCAGCGCGGCCTGGAGCTGCATTCGGCAATCGCACCGCAGGGATCCGATCGCGTCTCCTGTGAGACACTCCGAGTGCATTCGCACCATCACAGGTTGTTCATGGAAGGTAGCCGGATCGCCTTTCACAATCGCAACATGCTCGGTGTTGTCTAACGTGTGGCGGTACGCGTAGATTTGAAAATGACCAAACTCCGTCGGCAAATCGGCGATCGCCTCCCGCTGAATCAACCGCTCATGCTCCAACCGATAGCTGATCAGGTCAGCAATGCTGATGATCTTCAGTTGATGCTTTTTGGCGTACTGAATGAGCTCTGGCAGCCGCGCCATTGAACCGTCTGGATTCTGAATCTCACAGATCACACCCGCCGGATATAGTCCCGCCAGTCGGGAGAGATCAACAGCTGCTTCGGTGTGTCCGGCCCGCTTGAGGACGCCGCCTTCCCTGGCTCGCAGCGGAAACACATGCCCCGGACGGCGCAGATCGCTGGGGCGAGTCGCGGGGTTAATCGCAATCTGAATTGTCCGAGCACGATCGTCAGCCGAGATGCCAGTCGTAACGCCAGCGCTGGGGGACGCATCAATACTGACGGTAAAGGCCGTCTGGTTACTGTCGGTATTATTGGTCACCATGAGTGGCAGATCGAGTTCATCAAGGCGTGCCCCCAGCATGGCTAAACAGATGAGTCCGCGTGCATCCACCGCCATGAAGTTGATCATGTCGGGTGTCGCGAACTGAGCCGCGCAGATCAAGTCGCCCTCGTTCTCACGATTTTCATCGTCTACCACCACGATCGCCCGTCCTGCCTTCAGGTCTGCCAGGGCAGTTTCAATGGTGTCAAATGGAAAGAAACTAGAACCGAATTGAGATGGATCGACGGAAGCGTTCAAGGTAGGAGTACCGTAAAGTTTTTTGAAGCGAACTACTATTTAAATTGTAATCTGTTTAATTCGGTGCCATGGGAGCGATCCGCCGCAGAATCTGTTATGAATGATCCCAGCCTTTACCGACGGCGATCGTGGTTGCTTCCCTATCGCGGACAATTAGCCCATCGCGATCGGCAGTCGATAAAAGTCAACAATCCCTGGCCGAAGGCGATCAATTTTCCCAAAAGTAGATGCTCTGGTACTACAATGCAGCAAACATCGAGTAACTCGCTCCGCAAATTAAGGTAAATCATCATGGGTGATGTAGGACGCATACCTGTCGGCATCGTTGGTGCGTCAGGGTATGGCGGTGTGCAGTTAGTCAGGCTCTTGATCGATCATCCCCGTCTGGAGCTTGCCTACCTTGGTGGTGAAAGCAGCGCTGGACAGCCCTTCGCTGATCTTTACCCACATTTAGGCCATCGGGTCAAACAAGTGGTTGAGCCACTGGAACTGGATAAAATTGCCGATCGCTGTCAGGTCGTGTTTTTGTCATTGCCCAATGGACTGGCCTACAAAATGGCTCCAGTGCTGTTGGCGAGAGGCTGCAAGGTACTTGACCTGTCGGCTGACTACCGCTTTACCGATTTGGCAACCTACACTTCCTGGTATGGCGGCGATCGCGACGATCAGGCAATCGCAGAAACAGCGGTGTATGGCCTGCCGGAACTGTATCGCGATCGCATCGCTGAAGCGCAGTTGGTCGGTTGCCCCGGTTGCTACCCCACCGCCAGTTTGCTCGGTTTGTCGCCTTTGCTAAAACAGGGACTCGTCGTACCTGAGACGGCCATTATTGATGCCAAGTCCGGCACGTCCGGTGGTGGTCGGCAGGCAAAGGTAGGGATGCTGCTGGCAGAAGCTGACAATTCCTTCTCGGCGTATAATGTCGCGGGTCGTCATCGCCACACGCCCGAAATTGAGCAAATTTGCAGCGATCTCGCCGGGCACGAAGTCCTCATCCAGTTCACGCCACACCTGGTGCCAATGGTGCGCGGCATTCTCGCCACGATCTACGCCACGCTTCGCGATCCGGGACTGGTGCGCGAAGACTTGCTCACCATCTACAATGCCTTCTACCGCAATGCGCCCTGGGTAAAGGTTTTGCCCAGCGGTGTCTACCCCCAAACGAAATGGGCGGCAGGCACCAACCTCTGCTACATCGGGTTAGAAGTTGACCCTCGCACCGATCGCGTGATCGTTATGTCGGCGATCGACAACCTGATGAAAGGACAGGCAGGGCAGGCGATTCAGTGCCTCAACATTATGATGGGCTGGGATGAAATGCTGGGACTACCGCAGTTGACCTTCTACCCATGATGTCGATTAAAGCCGCATTGCATTTTTTGGGGCACTCTAGAGACGTTTGAATTCTCAACGGCATCTAGAGACGAATGAAACGACACCTTTCTCTTATCGTGTTAGCGATCGCGGCTTCAACCTTTAGTGCGTGTATGCCGACTAAAGCGAATGTGATCAGGCAAATTAGCGCACAAGAACCACCGGCTCAATCCGTTAATACCCAGGTACAGGGTCAGGAAGCAGATAAACTTTTTCCTATCTTGCTGCATGGCAAGTCAGGGTATATCGACCAGCACGGCAAAATCATCACGCAGCCAATTTTTGACGGAGCTGGGGACTTCTCTGAAGGGATGGCAGCGATAAAACTTGGCAAAAAGTGGGGTTTTATCGATCAAACTGGAACGATTGTCATCCAACCAAAATTTGACCGCGTATTTGAGTTTTCCGAAGGACTGGCAGCCGTATATATCGGTGGCGATGCTGGTTTTGGGGGCAAAGCTGGTTTCATCGACAAAACTGGAAAAGTTACAATTCCATTGAAATTCGACGATGCTTACGGCTTTAGTGAAAGACTTGCAGAAGTCCGTATCGGTAAAAAATGGGGCTACATTGACTCAAGCGGAAACATCGTAATTCAACCTCAATTTAATAATGCAGGGAGTTTCTGCAAAGAAGGCTTGGCAGTAGTCAGTCTTGCTAAGAAAGATGGCTATATCGATCGAACAGGCAAATTCGTGATCCCACCAAAATTTGATCAGGGTAGCAAATTTTGTGAAGGCTTGGGAATGGTTAAGTTGAATGGGAAATGGGGTTACATTGACAAAACTGGGACGTTAGTGATTCAACCTCAGTTTAATGATGCAATGCAGTTTGTTGATGGTTTAGCTGCCGTCCAAATCGGGGAGAAATGGGGCTACATCGATGTATCAGGAAAAGTAGTGATTCAACCCCAATTTGAACAAACTCAACACTTCATAGAGGGATTAGCGTTTGTTCAAATTAATAATAAGTGGGGCTATATTGACAAAACTGGGAAGATAGCCATTCAAGCCAAGTTTGATAGTGCTGGAAGTTTTTCTGGAGGACTGGCACCCGTATCAAGCAATGAAAAATACGGATACATCAACAAAAACGGCGACTACATATGGGCACCGACAAATTAATAGAACTTCACAATCATATCGACATCGGAACCAGTACTGAAATGGCTTTGGGGATGACGCGAAACCGTGCTGGTGTGGCGGTGGTAATTTCGCCGTCAGTGTTGATGGAGTGATGTCGCCGTGTGTTGATCTCAATCTCCTGACCGGAAAGCGATCGC
>Ga0070738_10003906_pt1 | contig 18731 bp, 19 predicted proteins | sample Coa_R2_2_FD_66446 | JGI IMG/M metagenome (GOLD analysis project Ga0070738, IMG submission 66446) | Surface soil microbial communities from Centralia Pennsylvania, which are recovering from an underground coalmine fire - Coalmine... | ecosystem: Environmental > Terrestrial > Soil > Unclassified ... | reverse complement strand
CCGCTGACAGGCTCGAGGCCCCGATGGCCGTGGTGGCGTGGAAGCGCAGGGGGTGGCCGAGGAGGTCGGCCATCGCCCCACCCGGGAGGACGCCCCTGATCCCGACACCCTCGGGCGCCGCCCCGATGAGGCCGTCGACGTCGGCCAGCGACAACCCCGCGTCGTCGAGCGCTCCCTTCACGCACTCCCAGAAGACCTCGGGGCTCGAGCGGTGGCTCAGGTCTCCCTGCTCGGTCATGTAGATGCCGGCGAACGCGGCGTCGCGTAGCTCACCCACGGGGTGACCATAGCCCGCCGGCGAGCCCGTGGCCTGGTTGGACGCGAGAGTCGGACGCGAGCGTCCGACGCGTCAGCGCGCTCCTGCTTCTTCGAGGGCGCGCCGGACGAGCACGCGCGCGAGGTGGGCACGGTACGCAGCGCTCGCAGCGACGTCGGAAGGCGGTTCGGTCCCCTCGGCGGCGAGCAGGGCGGCCTCGGCGACCGGGCTCCCCGAGGCGAGCGCCTCTTCGACGGCGCGGGCCCGCAAGGTCGTCGGGCCCATGTTGACGAGGGCGATGCGGGCGCGCCCGCCGGACACCGTCGCCGCGCAGCCCACGATGGCCCAGTCCTGGGCCCGGCGGTTGAACTTCTGGTAGGACCAGCCGCCACCTGGGGCCGCGGGCACGCGGACCTCGGTCAGCACCTCGCCGGGGCCGAGCGCGGTCTGGAGGAAGCCGGTGAAGAAGTCCGTTGCCGCCACCTGGCGCGTGCCGCCGGGGCCGGTGACGACGAGCGTCCCGTCGAGGGCGAGCACGGCGGCCGGCAGGTCCGAGGCCGGGTCGCCATGGGACAGGGAGCCCCCGATCGTGCCACGGTGGCGGACCTGGGGATCGCCGACGAGCGAGGCGGCCCGGCCCACGATCGGCGCCTCGGCGGCCACCAGCGGGTCGACCTCGAGGTCGCGGTGGCGAGTGAGCGCGCCGATGGCGATCTCGTCGCCGTCCTTGCGCACGTAGGAAAGGCCTTCGACCCGCCCGACGTCCACGAGCACCGCCGGCCGGGCCAATCGCAGCTTCATGAGCGGGAGGAGCGACTGGCCGCCTGCCAGGAGCTTGGCGTCCTCGCCGCGGTCGGCCAGCGTGCGCCACGCGTGCTCGAGCGACTCGGCCCGCACGTAGTCGAACGGGGCCGGGATCACGCCTGCACCCCCGCGTGGCTGGCAGCGAGCACGGCCTTGACGATGTTGTGGTAGCCGGTACAGCGGCAGAGGTTGCCCTCGAGCCCCTTGCGGACCTCGTCCTCGGTCGGGTGAGGGTTCTCGCGCAAGAGCGACACGCTGGCCATCACCATGCCCGGGGTGCAGTAGCCGCACTGGAGGGCGTGGTGCTCGTGGAAGGCCTGCTGCACCGGATGCAGGCCGTCCTCGCCGGCGAGGCCCTCGATCGTGGTGACCGAGCGGCCGTCGGCCTGGACGGCCAGCACGGTGCAGGACTTGACCGACTCGCCGTCGAGCAGGACGGTGCACGCGCCGCACGAGGTCGTGTCGCACCCGATGGCCGTTCCCGTGAGACCCAGGGTGTCGCGCAGGTACTGCACGAGCAGGAGCCGTGGCTCGACGTCGTGATCCTGCTCGACCCCGTTGACGACCACCGAGATCCGCATGGGCTCCTCTCCTGTGCCTGGTGCCCGATCCTCGCCCTACCCCTGGGCCAGGGCGGCAGCTGCTGCCGGGTCCTGCCCGCCGGTACTGCCCACCCGGCGATGCCTGCCGGTCGCGCCTGCCCGCCCGGCGATACCTGCCGGGTACTGCCCGCCCGGCCACCTGGCCCGCCGCTGCCCGAGCCGGCCACAGGCCTCCACGAGGCCGGTGCCCGTCTGTGGGCCCCGGCCTTCGAGGAGCCCGGCCGGGCCACGGGGACCATTCGGCCCTGAACGGCGGCAGGCCGCCGCGAACACTAGCCCGTTCGGGAGCTGCGTCGAGGGTGTCGAGCGCCGGGTAGCCTCGGGCCATGCCGACTGCACTCGCTGCCTATTCGTTGCGCATCCGGGCCCGCTTCGAGAACCGGCCCGAAGCCCTCGGTGATGTCGCCACCGCTGTCGGCGTCGCCGGCGGCACGCTGATGGCGGTCGACGTGGTGGCGACCGACGGCGCCACCGTCACGCGCGACCTGGTCGTGTTCTGCGCGTCCGAGGCGCATGCGGCACAGGTCGAGGCGGCGTGCCGGAGTGTGGAAGGCACGGCCGTGCTGGAGGTCGAGGACCGCACCTTCGCCCACCACCTGGGGGGGAAACTGCGGATCGACCCCAAGCGCACCCTGACGGACCGCGACGAGCTGGCCATCGCCTACACGCCCGGCGTGGCACGGGTCTGCACGGCCATCGCCGAGGATCCCGCGCTCGTCCACCGCTACACGATGAAGGCCAACTCGGTGGCGGTGGTGACCGACGGCACTGCCGTCCTCGGGTTGGGCGACATCGGGCCCGATGCCGCGCTGCCCGTCATGGAGGGCAAGGCGGTGCTGTTCAAGACCTTCGCCGGCATCGACGCCGTGCCGTTGTGCCTGCGGGTCTCCGACGCGGCCGAGCTCGTCCGCGCCGTCGCGCAGCTCGAGCCCGCCTTCGGCGGCGTCAACCTCGAGGACATCGCCGCACCGCGCTGCTTCGAGGTCGAAGAGCGGCTCGTCGACGCGCTCGAGATCCCCGTCTTCCACGACGATCAGCACGGCACGGCAGTCGTCGTCCTGGCGGCGCTCCGCAACGCGGCCAAGGTCGTCGGCAAGGACCTGGGCACGCTGCGGGTCGTGCTCTCGGGCGCCGGCGCGGCAGGGGTCGCGATCGCCAAGATCCTGACCGGCGCGGGCGTCGGCGACATCGTGGCCGCCGACCGCAAGGGCGTCATCCACCGCGGCAGGGAGGGTCTCGACCCCTCCAAGCAGTGGCTCGCCGACCACGCCAACCCGCAGGGGCGCACGGGCACCCTGCGCGACGTGCTCGAGGGGGCCGACGTCTTCATCGGCGTGAGCGCGCCCGGCCTGCTCACCCGCGAGGACATCGCCACCATGGCCGAGGGCTGCATCGTCTTCGCCATGGCCAATCCCGTGCCCGAGGTCCTCCCCGAGGAGGTCGAGGGGATCGCGGCCGTCATGGCTACCGGGCGGAGCGACTACCCGAACCAGATCAACAACGTGCTGTGCTTCCCCGGCATCTTCCGGGGGGCGCTCGACGCCGGCGCCACGCGGATCACCGAGGGCATGAAGCTCGCCGCGGCCGACGCCATCGCCGCCGCGGCGCCGCCGATGCGGGCGGACGAGGTCGTCCCGAGCGTCTTTGCCCCGGGTGTCGCCGGTCAGGTGGCGACCGCGGTGGCAGCCGCCGCTCGCGCCGAGGGGGTCGTCCGGTCCTGACGGCGCCGCCCTCCCGTTCTCAGGGCAGCGCGCCGGGCACGCCGACCCGCTCCACCGAGGGCCCGGCGGCCGGGTCCAAGGTGACGAGGTTGACCGTCGGCGGACCCCCCACCGCGTCAGTGGGGGACCCCGAGTAGCACGCAAGGACCCCGTCGGTCGACACGTCCACGAAGTGGTGCCAGTGCCCGAGGGCGACGTAGTCGCACAGGAGCGCGCCGATCTCGTCCTGGTGGACCTGCGACGACCGGTAGCTGGCCTCACCCCGGGGGACGTAGTGGCCGTGGGTGAGCACGACCTGCCACCATCCTTCGGGCGCCGCCTCGTAACCGGCCAGTGGTCGGTGGGACGGGTCGTGGTCCTCGATGCCCCGGGCCCATACCGCAAGGCCCAGCTCCTCGAAGAGCACCTGGCGGCCCTCGGGCTCGCCCACGAACACCACGTGGCTGCCCGCGGCGCCCAGGTCCACCCGCTCGTAGATGGAGCCCGCGTCCACGCAGTCGTGGTTGCCCGGAATCACGACGACCGGCTGGCGCAGCCGGCGGAGCTCCGACAGGGTCGTCTCGACGGCCTCCGCCGGCACGCGGGCGTGGTCGAAGAGGTCGCCGGCGATGAGCACGGCGTCGACCCCCCGTTCCAGCGCGAGGTCCACGACCGCGGAGAAGGCCCGCGCCGTCCCCTCATGCCCCGTCAGGTGCACGTCGGAGGTGTGGAGGAGCCGGAGGTGCTGGCGCGGGACCTTCGGGCGCATCAGGGGCGGTCTTGCTCCGCCTGCCACGCCCTGCCGGCGGCGGCGGCGGCCTCGGGGGTCGGCGCCTCCAGGCCACGGCGCCGGACGTCGAGCTGCACGCGCACCGCCGCCTCGTCCGCGCCGCGCTCGGACCTGAGGTACTGGCCGAAGGCGTCGAGGTCGCGGGCGAAGCAGGCGGCAAGGCCCGGCGTGGCGTCGGTAACGGACTCGGTGTCGAGGGCGCCGAAGGTGCCGAAGGCCCGCTCGACGTAGGCCTCGGCGCTCCTGTCGCCCTCCCAGAGCATGAGCATGGACCTGGGCTGGCCCTGGAGGTAGAGCCACCGGTGGAGGACGAGGTCCGCCGGCACGGGGCCCTGCCAGAGGCAGGCGAGGAACTCGCCGAAGCGGTGCGGGTCCGGCGTGAAGCGGCTGACATGGAGCATGGCGCGACCTCTCGTGACCGGGGTCCTCGTCAAGGGACGACGCCGTCTCACCTTAGCGTGCATCGTCCCAGCTCAGCGGTGGGTAGTGGGTCAGTTTGACGGCGGGAGCGCCTGTGATAACGGGAGACGGGTCTGTGCCTCCTTCTCGACCCGCTCTCGACGTTGCTCTCGACGCCCATAAACGAAAACACTCGCCAGGGCAACGACATCGACACCCATACCGGCTGCCCCCGCTGCGTCGTGACCGGTGTAGATGGCGCCGGCCGAGAGGCCGAGAACCACCAACGAGATCACGAAGCCGAGTGCCAGACCCCACCACGAACGGCTATTCCCACCCTCAACAGCGACCTTTTCTAGGTGCTGCCGGTGACGAGCCTGCTCCTCCGCCATTGTGAAGATCCGATCGGCTGCTCCAGGCAGAACATCCTCATACCCCTTCAACTGCTCGGCCGGTGGAAGCGGTCCGTGCCACGATGAAGCGGCAAACGCTGCCTGCGTAATCGACACGAGCTGCGGCGAGATCCCCGGTTGGTTCAGCAGATCGCGGAGCGGACCTGGGATCCCGTTCGCTGGCGGTGTCACTTCAGCGAGAGGGGGTCCTTCCTGGGCGGCTTCCACCGCCTGGCCTTCCGGTTCAGCTTTATCCACTAGCGATCAGGGCCGGAATGATGCCAGCGCATTCCACAGCTCGTCCCCCACTGCGAGCCAGTCCTGGGCGGTAGCGCGCACGTCAGCGTCGCTCGGGGGGTTCGTCACGTTGTATTGGGTAAGGGCGTTGCCGAAATCCACCAGCCTGCCGATGCCCTCCTGCCAGGTCGGCACGGCAAACAAGAACGTCGACCGAATGCTCTGGGCCATTGGGTGTCTCCTCGTCCTCCGAAATCACGCCGTTGTAATTCCCCCGCGCCAGCGAATTGCCAGGCTATCGCCAATTCTTGTCGACGGTTCCAGGCCACCGCCAGCGGCCTGGCGGGGCGGGCGCCCGCGGCTCCCGTGGAGCGCCGATCGGCGCCAGGAGGGCACGGTCCCGGTGGAGCGCAGGGCGCCGGTCGTCGCGCGCACAGTAGTGTGCCGAGGGGAGCTTCCAGGGCTGGCCTCGGCCTCCCCGGTCGACCGGGTGCTCGCGAGCAAGGGAGGAAGGCGATGACGACCAACGGCAAGTCGGGACCGCAGTACAAGTACCTGCAGGTCGAGTCCCACGACGACGGGCGGATCGTCCGCATCATGCTTGACCGGCCGCGGACCCGCAACGCGCAGAACCGGGGCCTGCTCGTGGAGCTCAACGACGCGTTCCTGGCCGCGGAGGCCGACGACAACGTCCGGGTCGTGATCCTGGGCGGGACCGGCCCGATCTTCTCGTCCGGCCACGACCTCGGCTCGTCGGAAGCGGTGGCGGAGCGGACGCCCGGCCCTGACCAGCACGAGAGCTTCCGGACCAACGGCGGCACCTACAAGGGCACCGAGTCCCGCATGCTCCAGGAATGGCATTACTTCTTCCAGAACACGCTGCGCTGGCGGAACCTGCGCAAGATCACCATCGCGCAGGTCCAGGGGACCGTCTTCGCGGCGGGGCTCATGCTCATGTGGGCGTGCGACCTGATCGTGGCCGCCGACGACGCGGAGTTCGCCGACGTGGTCGGCACCCGGCTCGGGATGTGCGGCGTGGAGTACTTCGGTCACCCCTGGGAGTTCGGGCCGCGCAAGACCAAGGAGCTCATGCTGACCGGCGACTCGCTGGGCGTCGAGGAGGCGCACCAGCTGGGCATGGTGAGCAAGATCTTCCCCAAGGACGAGCTCGGCGAGCGTACCCTCGAGTTCGCGCGGCGCATCGCGGCCCTGCCCACGATGACGAGCTTGCTCATCAAGGAGTCGGTGAACCAGACCGTCGACAACATGGGCTTCTACAACGCGCTGACGGCCTGCTTCAGCCTCCACCAGATCAACCACGCGCACTGGGCTGAGATCCACGAGGACAAGTACCCGATCGCCATGCCCGAGGACGGCGTCGCCAGCTGGAAGGACGCCCCACCTGTGGTGCGCGCCGTGAAGGACAAGGTCCGGGCCTAGTTCCCGCCCGGGCCGCCGTCGCGGCGGCCGTCCGGGCACCGGCAGGGGACGATCGAGGACGGGAGCGTCATGGAGCACGTGCGGCTCGGGAGGACGGGCCTTCCGGTGTCGCGCCTGTGCCTCGGCACCATGACCTTCGGGCTGCAGTGCGACGAGGCGACCTCGGAGCGCATCCTCGGTGCCGCCGAGGATGCCGGCATCACCTTCCTCGACACGGCCGACGTCTACCCGCTCGGTGGCGACGCCGGCACAGTGGGGCGGACCGAGGAGATCCTCGGCCGGTGGCTCCGAGGCCGGCGCGAGCGGGTCGTGCTCGCCACCAAGTGCTTCGGGCCGACGGGCCCGAGCCCGTGGGATCGTGGTGGGTCGCGCAAGCACGTCCTCGACGCCATCGACGCGTCGCTGAGGCGGTTGGGCACCGACTACGTCGACCTGTACCAGCTGCACGGCTACGACACCGCGACGCCCCTCGACGAGACCCTGGGGGCCCTCGACCAGGTGGTGCGGGCGGGCAAGGCGCGCTACGTGGGCGTGAGCAACTGGCCGGCCCACCGGGTCGCCCGCGCCCTCGGCCGCACGGAGGCGCTCGGCCTGGTGCGGATCGACTCGGTGCAGCCCCGCTACAACCTCCTCTTCCGGCAGTTCGAGCGTGACCTGTTGCCCATGTGCCAAGAAGAAGGTGTGGGCGTCATCCCCTACAACCCCCTTGCGGGCGGGCTGCTCACCGGCAAGCACCGGCCCGGCACGCCCGAGGAAGGGACCCGTTTCACGCTCGGGCGGGCAGGCTCCCTCTACCGGGAGCGCTACTGGCACGAGCGAGAGTTCGCGACCGTCGAGGAGCTCCGCCCGCTCGCGGCCGAGGCGGGTCTGTCGCTCGCCACGCTGGCGGTTGCATGGGTGCTCGCCAACCCGGCCGTCACGGCACCGATCGTGGGCGCGAGCAGGCCCGAGCAGCTCGCCGACGCCGTGGCAGCCCTCGAGCGTCCCCTCGATGCAGAGCTGCTCGCCCGTCTCGATGCGCTCACCGCCGAGTACCGCAGGGGCGACGCCGAGCGCTGAGGTGCCCCAGGCGGGCGGCCAGGGTCACGACGAGCCCGGGTCCGAGCCGCACCGGCCGGGCTATGGTCCGTGAACGGGGGCCGCCCGAGCGATCGGAGCGATCGGGCGGAGCGGCGACGGGGAGGAGCCCACATGGCCGAGGACGGAGTGGCCGAGGACGGAGTGGCCGAGGACGGCGGCGGGCGGCCGGCAGTGTGGACGGGTCACCTGGTCGTGCACGGGACCGACCCGGCGCGCTCAAGTGCGTTCTATGCCAACCTCGGCATGCGCACGGTCGCGGTGATGGGCGACGTCGCGGTGATGGAGCTGCGGGGCGGGACACACCTCGTCGTGCGCAAGGACCCCGAGGCCCGCGGCGCGCCGGCAGGCTTCGACCTCATGGTGGAGGATCTCGATGCCGCCCATCGCGCGTGGGCGTCGAAGGGGTTGGCGGTGTCGGAGATCACCCGCGACGAGCGGGGCATCCACCGGATCTTCACCGTGTCGGACCCCGACGGCAACGCCATCGTGGTGAACGACAGCCACGTGGTCGGCCCTGTCTGACCGCCGGCTCGCCTGGCGAGGGGGCCCACCCACGTGCCCGAAGGGCTCTCCGGGCGACCTGCAGTAGGCTCCGGCCGTGATCGACGTGGAGGCATTCGCCCTCAAGGCACGGGCGTGGCTGGCCGAGCATGCGGCGGCGTTCAGCGTCGAAGGGCCGCCGGGCACGGCGCCTGACCCAGCCACGAGCCGCGCCTTTCGCAGCGCGCTGTGGGACGCCGGGTTGCTCGGCATCACCCTCGATCCCGCCTACGGGGGCCAGGGGCTGACCGAAGAGCACCAGAAGGCGTTCGCACGCGAGGCGTCGGCATACCGGTTGCCGCCGATCGGCGAGCCGGTGACCACCGGCATCTGCGCCCCGACCCTGCTCGACTTCGGCTCCGAGGAACAGAAGAAGCGTCACGTGCCCCGGATGATCCGCGGCGAGGAGACCTGGACCCAGCTGCTGTCGGAGCCCGGTGCCGGTTCGGACCTCGCCGGGCTGCAGACCAAGGCGGTGCGCGACGGCGACGTCTACGTGATCGACGGGCAGAAGGTCTGGACCTCGGGTGCCCGACAGAGCGACTTCGCCCTGTGCGTGGCCCGGACCAATCCCGACGTGCCCAAGCACCAGGGCCTGTCGATGTTCATCGTCGACTTGAAGGCGCCGGGCATCACCATCCGCCCGCTGCGCCAGATGAACGGCCAGGCCCACTTCAACGAGGTCTTCCTCGACGGCGTCCGGGTCCCGGCCGAGAACCTCGTGGGGCGCGAGAACGACGGCTGGCGAGCGTTGACGGCCATGTTGACCCACGAGCGCCTGGCGCTCGGGGCCGGGACCGGTGCGGGGGGGAGCGGTGAGAGCTGGTCCCGGCCTGCGTCGAGCCGTTTCGTCGAGCTGGCCCGCGCCCGTGGCCTGGCCGGCGACCCCGTGGTCCGCCAGGAGCTGGTCAAGCTGTACGTGGCCGAGAAAGTGCTCGCCTACATGGGCCAGAAGATGCGCGACGAGATAGCTGCCGGCGTGCCCGTCGGCTCCAAGGGCTCGGTCGCCAAGCTGGCGACCGCCATCCTCGCCCGCCAGTCCGCCAGCCTTGGCATGGCCCTCGGCGGCCCAGGGTCCCAGGCGTGGCTGCCCGGTCGCGACGGCGACTTGGCGGCGGCCCTGCTCACCTCCCCGATGATGGCCATCGCGGGCGGCACGAGCGAGATCCAGCGCAACACCATCGGCGAGCGCGTGCTGGGCCTGCCGCGGGAGCCCCAGGTCGACCGCGACGTGCCGTTCCGGGAGATCCTCCAGAACCCGCGCCGCTAGGCCCTGGGTGGAGCGCGGCCGCCGGCGGCCAGGTTGGCGGACGGGGGCAGTCTCGTGCCTTCGCCGGCGTGGCAGGCGGTCAGTAGACCCAGCCGGGAGACGACGGGGCGGGCAGTGAGTCGACGTGGAAGAACTCGAAGCCGGCCAGCTTGGCGTAGTGCTCGTCGACGGTGGTGTCGCCGATGTGCACCAGCCGCGAGCACGAGAAGCGGTCCCGGGTGTCGCCGAGATGGTGCTTGTGGCTGACGAAGTCCACCTCGATGCCGGCCTGCTCCCACATGCGCCGCTGCTCGCGAAGCGTCCGGTCCGACGCACTGCCGATGACGTGACCCCTCCGCTTCGCCTCGGCAACCATGGCGAGGGTGATCGGCCCCGGGGGGTCGCCGAAGGACAGGGTCCCGTCGATGTCGAAGCTCACCAGCACCATCCCGCACCGACGGTAGCACCGCTCACTCGATCCTCCGTTCGCCGACGGGCCCAGCTTGGCCCCCAGGGGCGTGACCGCGTACCGTCAGGGACGGCGGCGGCCCGGCCGCCCCGTGGCGGGTTGTCGGCCCGCCGGGAGGCCGGGCGCGACCGAGGTGCGGCGAGGGCGGTCGCCGGCGAGGCAGGACGAGGAGGATGCCATGGCCGTTGAACGGTTCCCGGTGGACGCGGGGCTCATCCACGTGTTCGCCCAGGCCATCGGTGACCCCAACCCCGTCTACCACGACGAGGAGGCGGCGCGAGCGGCCGGGTTCCCCGGCGTGCTGGCGCCACCGACCTTCGTGCAGGCGAGCGCTCACTTCGACCCCGACTACCCGCTGCGCCCCAAGCCCGGCCAGCCCTGGTTCGGCTCAGGGAGGGAGCCGAGCGGCACCGGCCGGGGCGGGGGCGCCGGTGTGGGCGGTGACGGAGGCGGCGGGGCCTCGCGGGGTACGGGCCTCCACGCGGAGCAGCACTACGAGTACCACCGCCCGCTGTGCGCCGGCGACGTGCTCACCGCCACCGTCACGCCTGGCCGGCGCTGGGAGAAGGAGGGCCGGCGGGCGGGCAAGCTCCTGTTCAGCGAGTCCGTGACCGAGTACCGCGACCAGCGCGGCGAGCTGGTCGTGACCGCTCGCAGCGTCGGGGTCATGACCTCTCGCCCGGTCGAGCAGGAAGCGGGGCAGGCAGCAGGCCAGGAGGAGGGGCAGTGAGCCTGCGGGCGTCGCAGATCGCGGTCGGCGACTGCCACGAGGCGGTGCTCGTCGACGATCTGACCCGGACCCAGATCGTCCAGTACGCCGGTGCCTCCGGGGACTTCAATCCCCTCCACACCGACGAGGTGTTCGCCACCAAGGTCGCCGGCTACCCGACCGTGTTCGGCCACGGCATGCTCACCATGGCCATGACCGGACGGCTCCTCACGGACTGGGTCGGCGACGGCCGCCTGACCCGCTTCGGGGTGCAATTCCGCAGCCAGGTGTGGCCCGGCGACACGCTGACCGGCGCGGCCAGCGTCGAGGCCCTGCGCCAGGAGGGAGGTGAGCACCTGGTCGACCTGGCCATCGAGGTGCGGAACCAGAGGGGCGACGTGGTGCTGACGGGCTCGGCCACGGCCCGGGTCGACCCCTAGGCAGCCCGTGGCACCCGCCGTCGCAGGCGCGACCCGTTCGAGGCCGCTCCCCCCGGTCGAGAAGCTTCGGCCCGGCCTCTGGAGCGTGCCGGTTCCCATCCCGGCCAGCTCGCTCGGCCACGTGTTCGTCTACGTCTTCGAGACCGACGCCGGCCCCTACCTCGTCGACGCAGGATGGGACACCGAAGAGGCCCTCGGGGCACTGTCGAGAGGGCTCGAGCACCTCGGCAGCTCGGTGCGGGAGGTGCAGGGGGTGATGGTCACCCACATCCATCCGGACCACTACGGCCTCGCCGGCCGGGTGCGCGAGCTGTCGGGAGCCTGGGTGGCGCTGCACCCCGCCGACGCCGCCCTCATCCCGGACCGCTATACGGAGCCGAGCGGCCTGCTGGACAGGATGGGAGCCCTCCTGCGGCGGATGGGGGCGCCCCCAGGTGAGCTCGCCACCCTGCAGCACGCGTCGATGCCCGTGCGCGACCTTGTCGACCAGGTCACCCCCGACGTGTTGCTCGAAGACGGCCAGCGTCCCGAGGTGCCGGGCTGGGACCTGCGGGCGATCTGGACGCCGGGGCATTCGCCGGGCCACCTGTGCTTCTGGGAGCCGTCGAACCGGCTCATGCTGACCGGGGACCACGTCCTGCCCCGCATCACGCCCAACATCCCCTTCCACCCCCAGGCCGGCGCCGATCCCCTCGGCGACTTCCTGCGCTCGCTCCACAAGCTGGAGCACTACGAGGCAGACGAGGTGCTGCCCGCCCACGAGCATCGCTTCGTCGACCTCGACGCGCGCCTTGCCGAGCTCGTCGCCCACCACGAGCAGCGCTTCGCAGAGGTGCTCGCCGCCATAGGGTCGGGCTGCACCAGCGCCTGGGACATCGCAGCCCGCATGCGCTGGTCGCGACCCTGGGACCGGATCGAGGGCTTCATGCGCCGTGCCGCGGTCTCCGAGGCCATGGCCCACCTACGTGCCCTCGAGGTCCGAGGCGCGGTGCGCGAGGTGGAGGGCGAGCCGTCGCGCTGGGAGCTGGTGGGCGAGTTGGCGCCGCAGCCAGGCGTGCCTGGCTAGGAGCTCCGCGGCACGCAGGCCCAGTCAGCCACGGCCAGGCCAGTCAGCCACGGCCAGGCCCAGTCAGCCACGGCCAGGCCAGTCAGCCGCGGCACGCAGGCCGAGTCAGCCACGGCCAGGCCAGTCAGCCACGGCGTCGACGAGGCCCCACGCCAGTGCTTCCTCGGCCGCCAGCGCGACCGACGACAGGGCAAGGTAGGCAGTGCGGTGGCGACCGATCCGCGCAAGGATGCTCGCAGTGCCGCCAGCCCCGGGGATGAGCCCCATGGGGACCTCGGGCAGGCGGAAGGTGGCGTCGGGGGCTGCCTGCACCACCGGGCAGAACGCCGGCAGCTCGATCCCCGCCCCCACGCAGGGGCCGTGCACCCGCGCCGTGGCGCGGAGGGCTCGGAGCAGGAGCCCTGGAGCCCGGCTGGTGCGGACGGCGTGGCCCCGGACCGGGTCGGGGGTCGTGCCGAACTGGGAGAGGTCGCCGCCGCTGCAGAACGACGGGCCGCGCCCCTCGAGGCGCACGGGCGGGGGATCGGGGAGCTCGGCGAGGGGCCGCAGCACGTCGATCAGCGCGTCACGCGTGGCAGAGTCGTAGGCATTGCGGACCTCGGGGCGGTTGAGGGTGACGGTCACCGTGCCGGTCGCCTCGTCGGTGCCCACCACCACCGGCTCGGCGGCCGGCCGGTGAGCCCGGCGGGGGGACGACGAGAGCCAGGCCGCGAACTCCGGTCCCGACAGCAGGGTCGAGTAGGCCAGGGACTCCACCACGGTGCCGGCCGCCATCGGGAGGCGCTCGTTGAGGCGCAACACCTGGGCGAGCACGCTCGCCGCCGCCGGTGCCGCGGCGCAGGTGCGGGCGATCGTCGCCAGGGCGCCATCGAGGTCGGAAGTCGCCACCCACGGGCTCGAGGCAGGCTCGGAGCACAGCAGGACGTCGAAGAGGTCGGTCGGCACGCCGTCCGGGGCCGCGTCGGCGCAGCCCACGAGCACGCGCCAGGGCGCGGCGCCGGGGGCGGGCACGTGGCGTGCCCCCAGGGCCTCCAGGGGGGCGGCGCCCGCCGACAGGTCGACGACTACGAGCGGTGTCGCGCCGTCGGTCACGGGGGACTCCCGCCACTCGGGGTCCGACAGCAGCGAGCGCAGCGCAACGGGCCCGAGCTGCATCGTCGAGGGGCGCTCGGCTGGCATGGGCCGCATCGTAGGCGTGGCCCCCGGCGCCCTGCCCTGCCGCGTCCCTGCGGCACCCGCCCGGCGGGTTACCTGCAGTCGGTGCCTGCTCGTTATTGTTGGCGGTCGCCGTCCGGCCGCTCCGGGCGGCGAGCCGGGGGTGCCGAGCGCGTCCGGGGTGGACGGAGACGAGGGGTGAGGCCAGGGTGAGGATTTCCCTGCTGGTGGAGATGGTGAGCGACGCCCTGGGCGACCGCGTCATCCTCGGCCCGCGGACGGGGGGCATGACGGCAGGCGAGCTCCTCGACAGGGCACGGCGCGCGGCGGCGTGGGCACACGAACGCCACGGCGAACGATTCTGCTACGTGGGCGTCAACTCGGAGGCGGTGCCGGTGGCGCTTTTGGCCAGCTCGTTGTGCGGGCGCCCGTTCGTGCCGCTCAACTTCCGGTTGGCCGACGATCGCTTGCGTGACATCGCCGTGCGGGTGGCGCCAGCCGTGGCGGTGGTGGACGAAGGTGTGGCGGATCGGATCGGCCCCGTCGAGGGGCTCGAGGTGATCGAGCGCGACGCCTTCCTCGAGGTGTGCCGCGAGCACCCGGCGGACCTGCCCGAGGAGGAGCCGAGCGAGGAGATCGCCGTCCTCCTCTTCACGAGCGGCACGACCGGCGAGCCCAAGGGCGCCATCCTGCGGCACCTGAACCTCACCTCCTACGTGGTGGGCACGGTCGAGTTCCTGGGCGCCGGCGAGGAGGAGGCGGCCCTGGTGAGCGTGCCGCCCTACCACATCGCCGGGCTCATGTCGATCCTCACCTCCCTCTATGCCGGACGCCGGCTCGTGTACCTGCCGGTCTTCGACCCCGAGCAGTGGGTGGACCTCGCCCGCGACGAGGCCATCACCCAGGCCATGGTGGTCCCGACCATGCTCGGGCGGATCCTCGACGTGCTCGAGAAGCGGGGCGAGAAGCTCCCCGCCCTGCGCTCCCTCTCCTACGGCGGGGGTCGGATGCCCGTGTCGGTGATCGAGCGGGCCCTGCGCGACCTGCCCGAGGTCAACTTCACGAACGCCTACGGCCTCACCGAGACGAGCTCCACCGTGGCGGTCCTCACGCCCGAGGACCACAGGGTGGCGGCGGCTTCGCCGGACCCGGCCGTCCACAGGCGGCTCGGGTCGGTCGGCCGGCCGATCCCCACCCTCGAGCTCGTGGTCCGCGACCCGGCCACCGGCGCGGAGATGCCCCCGGGGGAGGTGGGCGAGATCTGCGTGCGGGGCGACCAGGTGTCCGGCGAGTACATCGGACGCGACGACAAGGACGCCGACGGCTGGTTCCGCACCCGCGACGCCGGCTGGCTCGACGAGGACGGCTACCTCTACGTGGAGGGACGCCTCGACGACGTGATCGTCCGCGGCGCCGAGAACATGTCTCCCGGTGAGATCGAAGAGGTCCTGCTCGAGCACCCGGCGGTGAAGGAGGCTGCCGTGGTGGGGGTGCCCGACGACGAGTGGGGCGAGCACGTGGGCGCAGTCGTCGTCCTCCACGAGGGTGCGTCGGCCACCGACGAGGAGCTCCGTCAGTGGGTGCGGGCACGCCTGCGGTCGTCGCGCACCCCCCAGGAGATCGAGTTCCGCGAGGAGCTGCCCTACAACGAGACCGGCAAGCTCTTGCGCCGCGTCATCAAAGAGGAGCTGAGCGCCCTGGCCGCCGGCGGCTCCCGCTGACCGGGAGCCGTCTGCCGACCGGGAGCCCCATGCCGACCGGGAGCCCCTTGCGGACCGGGAGCCCCGCCGTCAGCGGCCGATGCCCCGGGTGAAGCCGGGGGGCACCACGATGTCGTCGGGGACGAGCTCGGCCACCGACGAGCGTCCGAGGCCGAGGAGCGCCTCGTCGATGCCACTGCGGAGGATGTCGAGGACGTTGCGCACGCCGGCCTCGCCGTTGGCGGCCAGCCCCCACAGGTAGGCGCGGCCCACCATCACCGCCCGCGCCCCGAGGGCGAGCGCCTTGACCACGTCGGCGCCGCGCCGGACACCGCCGTCGAGCAGGACCTCCACCTGGTCGCCGACCGCCTCGACGATCGAGGGCAGCAGCCTGATGGACCCGGGCGTCGAGTCGAGGTTGTTGCCGCCGTGGTTGGACACCGATATGGCGCTGGCGCCGAGGTCCACGGCGCGCCGGGCGTCGTCGGGCCGGCCGATGCCCTTCACGACGAAGGGGCCGTCCCACTCCTTGCGCAGCCACGCCACGTCGTCCCAGGTGGGCAAAGGCGTCTGCATCCACTCGCCGTAGGCGCCGAAGAACGTCGGTGCGGGCTCGTCGCCGACCGCCATGTTGGGCACGGTCAGCTCGGGCAGGGTCCGGGCCCGAAGGTACTCGAGCAGCCAGCGGGGACGGACCAGCACCTCGGGAGCGAAGCGGAGCATGGTCCGCAGGTCGAGCTGTTCGGGGATGGGCGGGCTGCCCCAGTCGCGCCTCGTGGAGAACGTCCAATCCAAGGTGACGATGAGGGCCTTGGCTCCCGCCTTGCGCGCGCGCTCGACCCGCTGGGCGATCCGGTCGCGCGTGCCGGCCCAGTAGAGCTGGAAGAACGTCCGATCGTTGGCGGCCACCACCTCTTCGATCGGCTTGCTCGCAAAGGAGCTCAACCCCATGACGGTGCCTGCGGCGGCGGCGGCCCGGGCCACTGCCACCTCCCCCTCCGGGGTGATCGCCTGCACCCCCGTGGGCGAGATGAGCACCGGCATCGACAGGTCCTGGCCCAGCACCGTCACCGCCTGGCTCCGCTCACGCGGGAGGTCGGCCACGTGGGGCCGGAAGCCCAGCTCGGCGAAGGCCGCCACGTTGTCGCCGAGGGTCACCCCCTGCTCGGAGCCGGCGAGCAGGGCGCCGTAGACGGAACGGGGCAGCCGGCGCTTGGCGCGACGCTGGGCCTCCGCGACCGACTCGAACCATTCCTTCGTTCTCGCCATCCACGTGCTCCTTCGCCGGGTGCCGCCGGCGGACCGATCGCGCCAGGCCGATCGCGCCAGGGCGCCGTCCGTGCCTCGGTGGCGAGCTCGCCGGTGTGCACCCGCCACCGCCGGTGGGGAATGGAGCCTAGCGCCGCCCCGGAGGCGCTTCGGCTGGGCGCGGCGAGCCATGGCGGGTCACCGTGGTGAACGACAGCGACGGGAGGGCGGGCCGCAGCGTCCGTGCCGCCACGCATCCTGCCCAGATCCCGCAGGCGTGGGCGAGGTCGTCGGCCACGTGGCACAGCGCGTAGCGGACGGGGTCGAGGGCGGGCCTCGCCACGACCCAGTCGGCGACGGCTGGCACGAACAGCGCCGCCGCTCCCGCCCGCCGCAGGCGGCGGCTGGCCAGAGCGAGGAGTGCCGCCGGTGCCAGGGTGCGGATCGAGCCGCCCCACAGCGGCAGCGCGGCCCGCACGGTCCCCGGCACCGTCAGGCGTGCCGCTTCGCGTACGGGGTGGTCGGTCACCGTCGCCAGGCGTCGGGCGAGGAGCGCCGTGGCCCCCCCGATCACCGCGAGGGCGCCCGCCGGCCTGCGCCACGCTGCCAAGCCCAGGGCGCCCGCCGTCCAGCCGGGCACCGACGCAGGCGCCAGGGAGCGCCCGTACCGGCGGGCCAGCGGGCCCGTGCTGGCGCCGTAGCCGGCCCGTTGGGCCAGCCAGCCGCCGAGCGTCGGCCGGGGCTCGTGGAGGACGCGGCTTGCGGGCACGTAGCGGACGCTCCAGCCGGCGTTCGCCAGCCGCCACACGAAGTCGACGTCCTCGCCCCTGGCCAGGCTCTCGTCGAAGCAGCGCTGCCCGACGGCGGCTCGCCGGACGACGAGGGCCGCCGCCGGCACGAAGTGGACCGCGGAGCCGGGAGCGACCACCCCCTCGTGCGGGCCGCGGTCGAGCGGGGAGCGGGCGAGCTCGTAGCGGTCGAGCCATTCCCGTCCCGTCGGCGGCCCTGCCACCACCCTGGGAGCGACCGCGGCGACGAGCGGGTCGTCGAAGTGGGCCAGCAGCGGGCCGAGCCATCCGGGGCAGGGCGTGCAGTCCGAGTCCACGAAGGCCACGAGCTCGCTTCGCGCCACAGCGAGGCCGGCGTTGCGAGCGCCAGCCGGCCCACTCCGATGCCCGAGCGCGAGGAAGCGGGCGCCGGCGCGTGCCGCCACTCGGCGGACCAGCTCGGGCTCGGCGGATGCGTCGTCGACGACCACCACCTGCAGCCGGCCGAGCGCGCGGAGCAGGCGCTCGAGCTGTGCCGGGCGGTCCCGCACGGGCACGACGACCGTCACCTGCTCCTCAGCCGGGCCCAGGCCCCCCGGCCGCGGGTGGACGATCCCCGTGGCGACGAGGCGCCGGGCGACGAGCCGGGCCCGCTCGCTCCCTTCGACTGGCTCGCCGTGGAGCCAGGTGGCTGCCAGGCGGGCCGCCTCCGGCCCCAGGCGGACGAGGCGAAGAGGGGTCCCGCCCACGAGCGCCCGTCCACCGTCGAGCACCCGGGTCGAGCGATCGAGGACGAGCCGGAAGCCGGCAGGGAGGGGGACGGACGCCGGCGCCCGCGGGAGGGGAGCCGGCGGGGGGGTTGGCCGTGCCATGCCGGCTCGCACGACGGCCATTGTGCCAGCGGCAAGCGATCGGGCTGTCCCGCCCGAGGCTGTCCCGCCCCGCGGGTGTCCCGCCCCGCGGGTGTCCCGCCCGAGGCTGTCCCCCCCGCGGGTGCCGCTGCCCGGCTGGTGCCGCGGTCCGGCTGGTGTCCCGTCTCGGCTGGTGCCATTGCGGGCCCAGGGGTGATAATGCCGCTGACGAGGCCGGGCGACCGGCCGCCGCCAGGAAGCGAGGATCGCGATGACCGAACCCGCGGTGACCGAACCGGCGCAGGCAAGCAGGCAGCGAGCGTTTCGCGGCGCGACGCCGGCCGGCGGGGCAGCCCTCGGTGGCCACGACAGCCGGGGCTGTGGCGGCTCGGCTGGCCTCGCTCGCGGAGGCGGCGCCCTCGCTCCCCCCGGCCAGGAGGCCCTCGCCCACATCGGGGATGACCACGAGGACGACCTCCCCGACGACCTCCTCGTGGAGGAGATCTCCATCGACGGCATGTGCGGGGTGTATTGAGCCGCCCGGTCAGCGCGCCGAGCCGGGACGCGACTGCAATGAGGCAACCCGGCGCGGTGCCCCGCTTCGACGCCGGCCGCCGCTGGGCCCGCCACCCCAGGGTCGCGCTGCGGCCCGAGCCCTTCGGGGCCCTCGCGTACCACTACGACAACCGGCGGCTGGCCTTCTTGACGTCGCCAGTCCTCGTGGAGGTGGTCCGGAGCCTGGGCGAGCACCCGACTGCCGCCGCCGCGGTGGCCGCGGTCGGGCCGGCGAACGAGGCCCAGCTCCTCGGGGCGCTGTCACGCCTGGCCGAGATGGAT
>Ga0070738_10003904_pt1 | contig 18739 bp, 26 predicted proteins | sample Coa_R2_2_FD_66446 | JGI IMG/M metagenome (GOLD analysis project Ga0070738, IMG submission 66446) | Surface soil microbial communities from Centralia Pennsylvania, which are recovering from an underground coalmine fire - Coalmine... | ecosystem: Environmental > Terrestrial > Soil > Unclassified ... | reverse complement strand
TTCCGCGTCGGCTTTGTGGCCTATGCCGACCAGCCCATGAAGTGGGAATCCGGCGGTGGCGGCCAAGTCTCGACCCTGCACGACATGGGGCGCTTTGCCCAGATGATACTCGAGGGCGGCAAGCTCGACGGCAGGCAATATCTCAGCCCCAAGGCCTTTAAGGAGATGACCACGGACCACGTTGGGCCCGGCTCCGGCGTCGAGCGCGACTATCTCTATTTCCCCGGCGACGGCTTCGGCTTCGGGCTCGGCTTCGGCGTCCGCACCGATCCCGGCAATGCCAAGCCGCCGCCGCCCGGCTCGCTCGGCGAGTTGAAGTGGGACGGCGCCAGCGGCTGCTACATGGTGGTGGACCGCAAGCAGGACATGTTCTTCGTGCTCTTGGAAGAAACGCCGTCGCAGCGCCAGATCATCCAGCCGGCGGCCAAGAAGCTGATCTATGAGGCGATGGAGAACTGAGCTCAGGCGGCGCGCGCGATCTCCCTGACATGGCCGATCATCTCCTCGATCATCGCCGCCGTGACATCAAGATGAGTGCAGGCGCGGATGCGGCCGTCCATCACCGCGATCAGCACGCCACGCTTGCGCAACTGCGCGACCATGGTGTCGGCGGAGATGCCGCAGCCGTCCGGCGTGAAGAAGACGAGATTGGTCTCGGGCTCCTGCACGGTGACGCCTGATATTTGCGACAGTCCGCGTGCGAGTGCGCGGGCATTGGCGTGATCGTCTGCCAGCCTGTCGACGTGGTGATCCAGCGCGTGGATGCAGGCGGCGGCGCAGATGCCGGCCTGTCGCATCGAGCCGCCGAGACGCTGCTTCCACTGCCAGGCCGCGTCGATGAAATCGCGCGAGCCCGCCAGCACGCCGCCGATCGGCGCGCCGAGGCCCTTGGAGAAGTCGATCCAGGCGGAATCCCATCCCTTAGCCATGTCGCGCGCGGCGATGCCGGTCGCGACCGTGGCATTCAATAGCCGCGCGCCATCCATATGGGTGGCAAGGCCTGCGGCTTTAGCGATCTGCGAGACCTCGTCGAGCGCGGCCTTCTTCCAGATCGTGCCGCCGCCGATATTGGCAGTCTGCTCGACGCTGACCAGCGTCTGCGGCGGCTGATAGCGCGTGCGCGGATGCAGTGCCTTGCGCAGCATATCCGGCGTGAACTGGCCGTCCGCACCTGCAAGCGGCGTGATCTGGAAGCCGCCAAGCGCCGCATGGGCACCGCCCTCGCGGGCGATCAGATGCGCCGTCTCATGCGCGAGGATCTCCTCGCCCGGCCGGCAATGCACCAGGGTTGCCGCGACATTGCACATCGTGCCAGACGGCATGAACACCGCGGCGTCCTTGCCGAGCAGGTCAGCGACGCGCGCGCAGAGCGCGTTGACTGTCGGATCGTCGCCGATCTGCTCGTCGCCAACCTCGGCGCGCGCCATCGCCTCGCGCATCGCGGGCGTCGGGCGCGTCTGCGTGTCCGAGAGCAGGTTGATGCGGACGGGGGGCGCGTTGGGATCACGGGGAGGAGGGGTGTAGACCATGACGAAAACTCCTGATCTCGCCACCATACCAAAAGGCCCCGGCAAAACCGGGGCCTTTGAACTTCAAATCTTGCAACCGATCAGCGCGAATAGAATTCGACGATCAGATGCGGCTCCATCTGCACCGGGAACGGCACGTCGGAAAGCCCGGGGACGCGTGCAAACTTCGCGGTCATCTTGGAATGATCGACCTCGAGATAGTCGGGCACGTCGCGCTCGGGGAGCTGGCTCGCCTCCAGCACCAGCGGCAGCTGCTTGGAGGCTTCCTTGACCTCGACGACGTCGCCGACCTTGAGCTGATAGCTGCCGATATTGACCTTGCGGCCGTTCACCTTGACGTGGCCGTGATTGATGAACTGGCGCGCGGCGAAAATCGTCGGCACGAACTTGGCGCGGTAGACCACGCTGTCGAGACGGCGCTCCAAAAGGGCGATCAGGTTCTCGCCGGTGTCGCCCTTGAGGCGGCTTGCCTCGACATAGATGCCGTGGAACTGCCGCTCGCTGATATTGGCGTAATAGCCTTTGAGCTTCTGCTTGGCGCGCAGCTGCACGCCGAAGTCGGAGAGCTTGCCCTTGCGGCGCTGGCCGTGCTGGCCGGGGCCGTATTCCCTGCGGTTGACGGGGCTCTTCGGGCGGCCCCAGATATTCTGGCCCATGCGGCGATCGATCTTGTACTTCGCCTCACTGCGCTTAGTCATCGCGTCCTCTTGTGTCTGACACCGCGGGTCTCGGCCCTCGGCGGTTTTGATGGTTCGGGTCTGAGGAAACGCGCCCTCCTGTGCACCGGAAATCCCGGGGCCGACAGATCCGTCCCTTAAGCCTAAAGGCAGGACCACGGGTCGCGAAACGCTTCGCGGGCCGAAACCGGCCCGCGAGCAGGCGGCTTTTGGGCCAATTGGCGGGGATTGTCAACAAATTCTCCGTCGCTCCGGGGCGGTGCGTCAGCACCGAACCCGGAACCTCGAGATTCCCCGGTGCGCAGTTGCGCACCTGAGGTTCGGTCCTTCGGACCGCCCCGGAATGACGGGCAACAATTCTCACTTGACCACCGCCCGCACCGGCTTCGCCTCGATCTGCCGGATCCCGCGCAATTCGGCGGCAATGTCCCCGTTCAGGACCTGTTCCAGCCGGGTCAGGGCCCGGGCGATCGGGGCGGCGTCGGTCACGCGGTGGTCCCAGCGCAGCACCACCTCGATGGTGGTGGGGCCGGCCAGCCCATAGCTCAGCACATAGGGGCCGGGGCCGATGGCATGCAGCTCGCCGCCGCCATGGGCGGCCGCCGAGGTCACGCCATAGTTGCCGAAATTGGTGGCGTGCCAGCGGGCCCGCCGGCCGGCCAGCCAGTACCCAAGCCGGCGCAGCGGCAGCGGCAGGCGGGTGATCCGCATGATCCGGCGATAGCCCGGAATCTCGTCGATCGGAGCCTCCTTCGCGCGGCGGAGCTGGGCGTCGATCGCGTCCAGCGCGATCTCGTCGGCGCCGGTCACCCGCTCCATCAGGATGCATTCTTCGCCGTCCTCGATGCGGGCAATGGCGACCATCGCCGCACAGCGCGGCAGCTCGTAGAGATGCGGCCAGGGCAGGGGCGCATAGAGCGTGCGCAGGATCGGCTCGTCGCAGGCGGCCAGCGCAAACGCCTTGACGAAAATCGCGGCCCAGCCGGGCGGCTGCGACAGGCTGCCGCGGGCGGCGAGCAGCTGGCGGATGTCGAGCGGGCGCGACAGCGACACGAAGGGCACGCCCATCGAGGCGTGCATGAGATCGATCACAAAACGGCGCGGCAGCGAGATTTTACGAAGAGTTCCGCGCATTCCCTCAGCTCAGGCTCCCTGCCGGTTGTTGAAACGGGCCCGGCCGAGCCGGGGCAGCCGCTTTTGATCTAGCATGATCCGTGCCTGATGACGTCCAGTTTGTGGCATCGGGAGGGCGCCGTCCGGAATTTTCAGCAAGAGCCCACCCCCGATGGCCCGTCAAAGCGCTACCTCTTGATTCCGGCAAAACTGGCGGCAATGCCGCGCTGGAACAGCGACCAGTCAAAGCCCAGCGCAATGGCCAGGTAGCCGCGCGCGATCATGGCATTGGCTTGCTCGGCCGTGCGCGCCGCGCCGCCGATCGGCACGCCGCTCTTCAAGATGCCTTCCTCGGCGCGCGCGATCAGCGCCTGCACTTCCGGATCGTCGAGCAGGCTGCGCTTGTTGATGGAGGTTGCGAGATCGCCGGGGCCGATCACGGCAACATCAATGCCGGGCGTGGCCATGATCTCGTCGATGTTGTTGACGGCGTCCACATGCTCGATCGTGATCATACAGATCATGTCGTCGTCGGCGGTCGCCATGTAGTCGGCCATCGACACGCCCCAGCGGAACGGCGCGTGGAACGGCCCCCACAGCCTTTCGCCGCGCGGCGGATAGCGCAAGGCACGCACCGCCTTCTCGGCATCGGCGCAACTCTGGATCATCGGAAAATTGATGCCGAGCGCGCCGATATCCATCGGCGCCTTGGCAAGCCACGGCTCGTTGGAGGCGATGCGCGCCAGCGGCACGCAAGGCGTGCCGCCGGTCGCCACGATCATCGCATGCGCGGTTGTGAGATCGATCGGCCCGTGCTCGAGATCGACGATGATCCAGTCGAGGCTTTGCGCCATGATCTGCACGGTCTGGATCGAGGGGATGGTTGCGATGGCACCGAAGGTCGGGCGGCCCGCGCGCCACTCTGTCTTCAGACGATTGAGGGAGTTAAGCGGTTCCGGCATCGGCACAATGGCTCCCAAGAGATATCAGGCCGGCACGCGGCCGCCGAAAAACGGGATGAGCGTCGTCCTCAAGCCATGCGACCGCTTCGAGGTGAATATCATCTCCGCGCCGGCCTCGTCAGGTCCCTCGCGCGGCGGGCCCAGTAAATCCGAGGCGCGGCGCGCGATCGCCGGCGCCGGATCGATCCAGTCGACCGGCCAGGGCGCGAGCTTCACGAGCCGATCGAGCAGCAGCGGATAATGCGTGCAGGCGAGCACGACCGTGTCCGTGCGCGTGGCCACCTCATTCGCATCACCGACGAAGCACGGTGCCAGCTCGGCCGCGATATGCTCGTCGCTGACCGCGTTGCCGCTCAGCGCGCGTTCGGCGAGCGAGGCGAGCTCGGGCGAGCCGACCAGCGTCACTTCGCAGCCTTGAGCGAAATCGCGGATCAGCGCGCGGGTGTATTCGCGCTGCACGGTCCCCCTGGTGCCGAGCACCGAGACGCGCCGGGTCTTCGATTGCGCGCAGGCCGGCTTGATCGCCGGCACCGTGCCGACGAACGGCACTCCGTAGGCCGCGCGCAAATGCGACATCACCAGCGTGGAGGCGGTGTTGCAGGCGATCACCACGAGATCGGGCGCGTGGCTCGCGATGAGGTCACCGACCAGCGGCACCACACGGGCGATGATCTCGTCCTCGCTGTGGTGGCCATAGGGAAAAAACGCGTCATCCGCGACATAGACGAAATGCGCATCCGGCCGCGCCGCCACGACCTCCCGCAGCACGGTGAGGCCGCCAAGGCCGGAATCGAAGACGAGGATGGTGGGACGCGCAGGCATGAGTGGATTGTAGCTGGTTAAGGGTTATTAATCAGTTGTTTTCCATGGCTCAATCCTGTCCGTCATTCCGGGGCGCCGCGAAGAGGCGAACCCGGAATCTCGAGATTCTCAGGTGCGCAATTGCGCACCACGGTTCGATGCTTCGCATCGCCCTGGAATGACGGAGTCAAGCCACGCATTCGTGTCCTCGCGACGGAATTCGTCCGAGTTATGCCAGAGATCTCGTCCCTCGAAAATGCCGAGGGCGCAGGGAGGGCCGGGTGGCCGCTGCACCCGGGGCCTTGCGCAAAAGGAATTTGCGCAAGCGCAAGAACCACAGGTACAGGCGGTGATCACACCGGCCCTCCCTGCGCGATGGTTTACGGCTTATGGCGCGCTCTCCTCGGTGAACCTTGCCGATTGCCACCGTCCGCCGCGATGCGCTTGCGCATCGTCGGCATTAGCGCCGAGCCTTTGGGGCGCCAGGACCACACGCTTTCGCCGTCCGCGCCGATGCCGCGTCTGACAGCATCGACCCGTCCACCGCATTCCGCCCCACGTTCGTGACGACGCGTACGCCCCTCGTGCCGGCGCGGAACGGGGAGCGTTAAATCATGATTTTCGGAAAAACGAAAGGCAAATATTTTTCGCGCGAGGGCTGGACAAGCGGAAAAGATCGGAATCGGAAAAGTCGAAGTGATTTGTCCGACGGGCAGCAGCTCTTCAGTCCGAAGCAGGCGGCCCGCCTCGTCGATATGGTCGTGAAGGGCTAAGAGCAGACGAGAGACCGACCGGGTGTCTCACTTAGTCCTCGCGAGGAATGATGTACAGGAGGTGAGGCAGTACGGTTTCCGGCGAGAAGTAAAAAGGCCCTTCGCCGATCCTGATGGCTCCCATCCGCTTGTAAAACCCTTCCGATGAGGGTTCGGCATAGATCATGAGGGCGCCGGCTTTCATCCCTTTCGAGCTCGCTACGGCATCTTCGAAAAGGACTCGGCCAATCCCGCGTTTCCAATGCGCCGGATCAACAAACAGGCCGTGAAGCAGCGCAATTCCTTGCAGCCCCGTCGGCAGCACCCAAACGACGCCAGCGACTTTGCTCGAGGCGTCTTCTGCTACTCGAACATAATTCGAATTGATCAACGGCAGCGTTATCGTAAGCGCGGGCATGCTACGGTCGATGAAATCGTCGTCGTGCCCCGCGTGAATGGTGGCACGCACACACAGGCGCGTCAGCTCACGTTGTTCCTCAGGCCTGGCTCCTCGAATTTTATAGGCGTCCATTGCACGGCCTGCCGTTCCTCAGCCGCAATCCCGTTTGGACCGCTTACCGCAGATCACAAGCTGCTGGGAATACGCTTCATGCACTGACCCCGCCGGTCCCGTCGGTCGCAGCACGTCAATTTGGCTTCTGTCAGGCACGACGCGCGCACGTCCTGCATCAGATCAGCCGGATTGAACAAGAAAACATGGAGATCCGCCAGCCCCAGGTCTGCGTCGGCTCGGACCGAGGCCTCGCAACAAGCGGCACTCCTGCGAGTGCCGCTTCAGGTCGTTGATGGTTGCGGCCGGCTTGACTAGGCCGCCTTCTTGATCAGGCCGAGCTGGGTCAGGGCTGCCACGCCGTCGTCCAGGCCGATTTCCTCGAGGATCTTGCCGTCCTTGAGCCTCAGCACAGTCGTTCCCGTGAAGGTCATCTTGCGCCCCGTGTTGGCCGGCAGGCCTCCCATCAGGAAGTCGTTGAAAGCGGGGCCGGTGTGCGTTCCGCCGCCCGCCCAGCGACCGACGACGTAGTCACCTTCCGCAATCAGGTCGGCGACGCCCCAGAAATTGAGATCCGGAAATGCCGTCCTGAAGTCGGTCATGAAAGCCTTGATGTCATCGCGACCGCGGCGGGGTTCATGCAGCGAATAGTGCAACAGCATGTCAGGCGCTGCCAATTCGTCGACGATGCCGAGATCGCAGGTCTTGCCCCAGAAATGCGTGAACCATCGACCCACGATGGCCTTGTTGTCGTCTTCCTTCGCCATGTTTGATCTCTCTGTTGTTGCCATTTGTCACAGGAAGCATCGCGCTTCCGGCCTGGACGCGTGTGCGCGCCGACCCACATCGATCGCGCTTTTCTTTGCATGGGACCACCCGTTTTCCGTTTCTGTCGCGAGCCGCGGCGATGCCGGAAACCGGCCAATTGCGCGACCAGCTTCGCAAGGCGCTTGAGCACCGAAACGGCTGATCACAAGTTGATGGGAATGCGCTTCACGCATTGACGCGGGCGGCACGGTCGCCGCAGCCCATCGATTGGGCGGCCTTCAAGTGCGATGCGCGTGTGGGGAGCAAACTGGGAGCCTTGCGATGGCCAACGTCGGCGAAGGCTGCTTTGGCTCAAAATGCGAGCTGCGAGAAAGGGCCGTCTTTGGCGCGAAGCGGATCGTCGTCTCGATCCCAGTTTCTGGTACTGCCGAGAGGCCGTCGTCCGACCCCGATAGCTGATCAGCTCGCCGGGACGAAGCGGAGTGTGCCTGCGCGACGCGTTGGCCTGCCGGTGTCGCTGGTGTGATTGACGCCATCCATGACCGGCACCTCGGGGAAATCGAATGGGCTTACCCCGTCGAGACAAGCTACGTTCACAGCATAGAGAGTCTGGTCAGATCGCCGTTGATGATGGGTGTAGATTCCGCAACGAGAGCAGAAGAAGTGCTGCGCTGATCCGGTATGGAAGCGGTAGCTTGTCAACGCGTCCTCGCCGTGCAGGATCTTGATGCCACCCATTTCCGCCATGACAACCACGGCGCCTCGCATTCGGCAGTAGGAGCAAGTGCAGCGGCGGATAAAATTGAAGCCGTCGCTGAGAGTCACCTCGAAACGCACCACACCGCAATGACACTGGCCAGCCCGAACGTTCGCGTCGCCTGCCATGTTGCCTGGACCTCCTGTTCAGATCACGCTAGCCCGGTGTTGTGCGCAATGGGCAAGCACGGGCTTCGACCACCATCCCCAAACGCTCAAGTTGTCTAGTCATACAGACAACTTTGTCAAGTCGCCAAGCCATCAAGGCATCATCGCCGCAGCCGAGGACGAGGGTTGCGATCTCATGGTCATGTCATCGCATGGGCGCAGCGGACTTTCGATGCTCCTGATCGGCAGCGTGACCAACAAGGTGCTGACCCAGGCGAAAACCCCGGTACCAGTGTCAGTGAAGGTGCGGCCGGGTTTGCCAGGCTCTCTCGCCTGCGATCCGTGCGACAGGCGTATCCGCAATCGGCAAGCCGTTCAGTCTCATGCCTCGGGCCGCCGCGGCGTTGGCGCTGTATAGTGGGCGTAGAATGTCTCGACGCGGTTGCGCCACATCGCAACGAACGCGGCCGAGGTGAGGTTATCAACCGACTTCCATTCGCGTTTCACCGCCGGCAGCGTGTTGCCCCAGATCGCGAGCTTGCACCATCGCTCGCCCTTGGCCATGCCCTCGTGGGTGGCGCACATCGACTTCCAGGCGATCCGCTCCGGGTGGCTGAGGTGTTCGGCGGCGCCTTCCCAGCCCTGCTGGTGGATCAGGTAGCGATTGGCAAAGGTCAGCTTCTGGTGCGTCACCGCTTCGAACAGCGCGGCCTCGTTGACGAACTTGTAGGCGGCGGCCATCGCGTTGTCGCGCGGATTGAAAATGTCGCCCGAGCCGTATGTATTGAACTCGGACTTGCTCAGCTGGAACAGACCGAGATAGGAGCCGGTGCGGTCCCTGGGATTGAAGTCGGATTCGATCTTGGCCACCGCCTTCATGAAATTCACGTCGACGTCGAAGGCTTTGGCCGCGCGTTCGATTTCCTCGACGGGTGTTCCGAGCGGCACGTTCTTGAGCGCTGCCAGGGCAATCTTGGCCGGCTTCTCCGGCGGCGGGACTTCCGAATAGGCGTAGTACTTCAGATAGGACTCGTCGCCTTTGTCTGAACTGGGCGCGGCAGCGGGCGGATCGTCCTGCTGCAGCGTGGGCTCGCCCACTAGCGGACCAACTTCCAGGCTGGCCAGTTCAACCCTGGCCTGGTCACGGCTGGGTTGGCTCAGCGCGCCCGTAACCTCGGACGGCGGCACGGAGGTCGGTGCCGCGTCGTTGAATTCCGCCGCCACAATCGCATTGGCCGAGCGTCGTTCGAAGCTCGCCTCGATGGCGGCGGGAGCCGGCAACTCAGCCCGGAGGTTTGCAAGTACCGTCGTCAGCTTTGCGGGGTAGGCGCTGAACGCATCAGCGACGCGCGCATTCGGCGTGGCGACGCTCGGCCCCGATGCCGCAATCTGGGAGATTGCGGCAAGCGAGCCTGCGCTCAGCGCCCCGGCAAGACAGCTGATTTGCCAAATCTTCAATATCGTCAGCCGCGGTGCACCGCGGTTTCCCCATTCAAGTCCGAACTACCCATCCCGAGTTTGCACGCAATTAAGGGCACGAAGCGAAGAGAATGAGGCGCAGCTGTGGCGCAGATGCGGTCAGTCTCGGCCCGCCCCAAGCTCGCCCAAATTGGTGGGCGGTCCTGATGCGCCCGCGACGAGCAGCGGGACGATTCGCGATGGTGGGCGAGAATTGGTGAAAAAAGGATTCACGCGCGGTGCAGCCCGGGCGGCCTCGGTCGGATGATCTCGGCGAGAGGACGGTTGGACCGGGCGGGCTCAATCGACGGAGAATTGGGCAGCAGCCAGATACGTTTGCGAATTGCGGCAATGCGCATTTCAGATATGGTTTGCGAGCAGCTGGCTGACTGCGGTTTCGGATGTCTGTTTCAGAACGAATTCATGATGGAGATAGCATGGGCCACCGATATCAAAGCATCCTTGAAACGGTCGGGCGCACGCCGGTCGTGCGGATCAACCGTCTCGCTCCGGCGGGCGTGAATCTGTTCGTCAAGGTCGAAGCCTTCAATCCGCTCGGTTCAGTCAAGGATCGGCTGGCCCTCGGTGTGATCGAAGCGGCGGAGAGATCAGGGGAGCTCAAGCCCGGTCAGACCGTGATCGAGGCGACCAGCGGCAACACGGGTATCGGGCTTGCGATGGTTTGCGCCGCCAAGGGCTATCCATTGGTGGTCACGATGGCCGAGACCTTCAGCATCGAGCGGCGCAGGCTGATGCGGTTTCTGGGCGCGAAGGTTGTGGTGACACCCGCAGCCGAGCGGGCGGTCGGAATGATCAACAAGACCATCGAGCTTGCCAGGACGCACGGCTGGTTCATGACGCGGCAATTCGAGAACGAAGCCAATCCGGACTATCACTCGCGAACCACGGCGCTCGAAATCCTGGACGATTTCGCTGGAGAGCGGCTGGATTATTGGGTCACCGGGTATGGCACCGGCGGGACGCTGAAGGGTGTTGCGCGGGTGCTCGCCAAGGAACGCCCCGAAACCAGGATCATGGTTTGCGAGCCCGAAGATGCGCAGCTCCTTGGCAGCGGCATTGAGCAGAAGCGCAACGCCGATGGCACGCCCGCGGCACCCCACCCGACCTTCAAGCCGCATCCCATGCAGGGCTGGACGCCGGATTTCATCCCGAAGCTGACCGGCGACGCCGTCTTGATGAACGTCATCAGCCAGGTTCTGCCGATCCCCGGTGCGGAGGCCATCCGGTGCAGCAAGGAGCTCGCGACCAAGGAGGGGATATTCGTGGGCATCACCTCCGGCGCGACGTTTGCGGGAGCGCTCAAGGTCGCTGCACAGGCAGAGAAGGGCTCGAATATCCTTTGCATGCTGCCTGACACCGGGGAGCGTTATCTGAGCACACCGCTGTTCGCCGATGTCTCTGTCGATATGAACGAGGAGGAGCTCAGGATTTCCCGCTCCACGCCCTCGGCTCAATTCAAGACATAGTCGAGCGCAGCACGCATTCCGGCACGAATCCCGCGCGATGGCCGGCACGGCCTGAATGGTGCCGGCGCCGACCGGCACAGGCGTCATTGTGCGAGGGTCAGCAGCGGCTTGCCTTCTTCGACGATGTAGGTGGCGAGCTCGCTGGCGGTGACATTGCCCACATTCTTCGCCGAATGGATCATTCCGGCGGGAATAAAGAGGACATCGCCAGCCCTCAGCGTCGCCGCAGGCTTGCCCTCGACTTGATACTCCAGCGTGCCGGCCAGCACATAGATGATCTCCTCGCCGGGATGGGTATGGTTGGGAAAAGCCACGCCCGGCGCGATGTCGACGCGCACCTGGACCGCCTCACGGCCGGCAATGCTGAGAGCGTGGCGCTGCAGGTCAGTGCGCGCAATGCCTGCCGGCTGCGCCTGCGCCGCCGGCATGGTCCACGCATTTGCCGCGAAGAGAGCCGCGAACGCGAGCGCGCGCGTCGTTCTGCTCGAAAGCTTGCTCATGTCCAACTCCTGTTGTTGTGCAGATGTCATTGAACTGCGCGGACCTCGCCGGACTCGGCAGGTCCGCCAGTGCAGTTGCTGAACGCATGCGGTTATCGCTGCGCTGTCAGACCAGCGTGGTCGTGACCTCGATGTTGCCGCGGACCGCCTTGGAATAGGGACAGATGCCGTGCGCCGCATCGATCAGTTGCTGCGCCACCTCGCGGTCGACGCCGGGCAGGCTGACATTGAGGCGCGCACGCAGGAAGAAAGCGCTGCCGGCGAGGTTCAGGTCGATCTCGGCGTCGACGGCCCGTTCATCCGGAAGCTTGACCTTGCGCTGCGCGGCGGCGAGCTCGACCGCGCCGAGATAGCAGGCCGACCAGGCGGCGCCGAACAGGTTTTCGGCGGCCGGGTGCGGCTGCGGCAGCTTGATGTCGAGCTGGCCGTCCCTGGACTGCGCAGCTCCGTTGCGGCCGGCGGTGACGTGGGTCTTTCCGGTGAAGAGAACTTTTTCAGTCGCGGGCATGGCGTAATCCTTTGGTTGATGATTTCAATCGTATCCGCTCTAATCGGACGCGAGTTGAAATAAACCGGCGTCGCGGTCACGTCAAGCACTTCCGATTTAATCGGATACGATTTATATGGGACCTGACTTCACAAGGTCTGGAGGTTGCCGTGACCCGTTCCCCAAAGGCCGCCGGCAAAGGGCGAAAACTGTCGAATTTCCTGTGTTTTGCAATCTATTCGGCCAATCTGGCCTTCAACCGCGCCTACAAGCCGATCCTGGACGCGGTCGGGCTGACCTATACGCAATACATCGCCATGGTCGCGCTGGCCGAGCAGGACGAGCAGACGGTCAGCCTGCTCGGCGAGCGATTGTTTCTGGAATCCAATACCTTGACGCCCATTCTCAAGAAGCTGGAGCAGCTGGGCTACGTCCGCCGCCAGCGCGACCCCGCCGACGAACGGCAGGTGCGGGTCAGCCTGACTCCGGCCGGCCGGCGCTTGATCGAACGCGATCTTGGCGAGCAGCTGATCGACGCCACCGGGCTCGGCGAGGAATTCCCAATTGTGCAGCAGACCGTGAGCAGGCTGCGCGACAATCTGCTTCGGAACACGAAAGGCTGAAGCGCGGGCACGCCACCGCGGCGTCCCGCTCATTCCGGCAAAGCTGATGGCGCGCGCTCGAGCGCGTCATCATGGTGAAGTACGAGCGCGGTCCCCATCGCAACGATGCCGAGCGCGGCGAGCAGCAGCAGGCCGTCGGTATAGCTGCCGGTATGATCCCGGAGCCAACCCATCGCGAACGGGCCTGCGAAGCCCGCGAGATTGCCGATCGAATTGATGACCGCGATGCCTGCGGCGGCCGCCGCGCCCGACAGGAAAGCGGTCGGCAACGTCCAGAACACCGGCAGGCAGGCGAAGATGCCGAAGCCTGCAATGCAGAAGGCGAGCATTTTCAGGCCGGGATTTTCGACAAGCGTAGCCAACACGAGGCCCGCCGAGGCCACGAACAACGGGATGGCCGCATGATAGCGCCGCTCCGCGGCGCGATCCGAGCGCCGGCCCCACCACACCATGGCGATTACGCCGACGAGGTAAGGCGCTGCCGACACCAGCGTGGTCAGGAAGGTGTTGAGGCCGAACGCCTTGACGATTTGCGGCAGGAAGAAGCTCAGGCCGTAATTGGTCGCGACCGCACCGAAATAGACCAGGCTGAGCGCGAGCACGCGCGGATCGAACAAGACCTCGGACACCGTGTACATCCGCACCGCCTCGCGCTGGCGACGCTCGATCGAGAGCCTCTGGCTGAGCCAGTCCCGCTCGTCGCTCGCGAGCCAGGCTGCATCTTCCGGGCGGTCGGTCAAATAGAAGAACACGACGACGGCGAGGACAATGGCCGGGATCGCCTCGATGAGAAACAGCCATTGCCAGCCGGCGAGCCCGAGGCCGCCGTGCAGATAGAGCAGGAGCCCTGAAACGGGCGCGCCGATCACCGTCGAGAGTGGAATCGCGGCCATGAAATAGCCGACAATCCTGGCGCGATACTCCGCCGGAAACCAAAGTGTCAGATAGAAGATGATTCCCGGAAAGAAGCCCGCCTCCGCGGCACCCAGCAACACCCGCAACAGGTAGAAGGTGTTCTCATTGCCAAGTCCCGTCACCCGCGCAATCCAGGGCAGGCACGCCATCAGTCCGGAGAGGATGCCCCAGCTGAGCATGATGCGGGCAATCCAGGTGCGTGCCCCGAGACGTTCAAGCAGGAGGTTGGAGGGCACCTCGAAGATGAAATAGGCGATGAAGAAGATGCCCGCGCCGAAGCCAAATGCCGTCTGCGACAGGCCGAGATCCTGGTTCATGGTGAGTGCGGCAAAGCCGACATTCACCCGGTCGAGATAGGCGACGAAGTAGCAGACGACCAGAAACGGAACGAGGCGCCTGGTGACCTTGGCGATGGTTCTGGATTCGACGTTCTGCAACATCTCAGTCGTCCAATATCGGACTTGAACTCGCCGTCCCGCGCGGGCTTCCTTGAGCGCAAGTTCAGGAAGGGCCAAGGGGGATTCGCTGATCTCACGCCTCGACCGGGGGGCAAACCGAGGAAATGCTTGAACGTTCCTAAATTGCAGCTAGTCGATCGCGCAGCAGGATGGAGGTCGCGCCATGGCCTTTGGTCGTCACCGCTCGATCAGCTGGGGTCTTGAGTCCCACGCAGCCGGAACTATCATGAACAAACGCTCGTTGATGTCGGCACCAAGGAGGCAGACTGCATGAGGATGATGACCGTAGCGTTCGCTCTCGGAACGGCCCTGCTGTGCAACCTGGGGACGTTTGGGACCGCAGCCCATGCGCGGACTGCCAAACTCCTTCATGAACCCCGCGCCAGGCTCGTCGTCACGGCGCCGGTGGTCAGGCCCTACTGGGATTCCTACATCGTTCCGCGCTATCGCTATCGACCCGAGGACGACCGGGTCGATCCATATGGCCCGCCGGTGGTGCCGGTGATACGCTATGGCGACCAGGAGATCATCGTTCCGCCCTGGCTCTGGTGAGGGCGCCGGGTCAGAACGCGACGGCGGAGCGGGCGCTACACCGTGCGCCCCGCCCACATCCAGCCGGATCGGGAGAGCGGCAGCATGTCCAGCCAGCCCTTGCGCAAAGACGATGACCGCAACCCACGTACGCCAGCGGACGCACGCGCCCTGGTGCAATATGTGGAATCGCTTTTCATGCCCTGGAACATCGACGCTTTGGTCGATGGCTTCACCGATGATTGCGTCGTTCGTTTCGGCACCCTGCCTGAGTTTCGCGGCAGGGAGGCGTTGCGAAAATTCTTCACCGCGCGCAGCGCGAAGCAGAAAGACTATCGCCTGACCAAGCAGTTTCGCAGCCTGATGGACGACATGATCACGAACATCTGGGACGGCGAATGGGAGGACGTGGCGACGGGCCGCAGGATGAAGGGCTACGGCGTCGAGGTCTGGAGGATGCGGGATGGCAAGATCGCGGTGTGGGAGGCGGCGTTCAATTCCGCTCCCGCCGACGAAGCGCTTGATGTCGCGAAGATGCTCGGTTGATGGACTGCTGGCGAAGCGGCTAGCGCTTTCCGGATGTCCTGCTTGCCTTTGTAGCGGAAGAGGGCGCGTTGATATCCTCGGCCAATTGCAGGCAGCTGAGCAGATCGACATAGCTCAGGGTGCCCAATGCGACGGCGTCCGCCCGGCAGCGGGCACGAATTGAGCCTGCCGCGGCCGGCCATGTCGTCCCGAGCTTGTCCTTCGAGTTTTTTTCGTCCTGGATGCAGTCAGCGACGCTCTGGGCTTCCGGAAGCTTCATCAGCCTGTCATCGGCGGACCTCGCCCTGCACAGGGACTCGATGTTGAGCCGCGGGACGCCATCGGCGGCCGCGATCGTCATCTGAGTGCCGAGATACGCAAGTGACAGAAGCCAGGTTTTCATCGGGCTTCGAACAGCTGCATGCCAAGGAGACGGCGAATTCCGGTGGGGCCGTTGCGGCGAGCGGCGCGACTCTTGATGAGCAAATTCAGCGGCGGCTTCGGTGCTGCCGGGAGCCGTCGCGATCGTCATACGCACGCTCGGGGAGCTGGCGGGCTGCAGGCTCGTTCAACATCTCCAGGAAGGCCTGGAATATCATTGCGGGCAAATAGGCTAACAACATGGCGCGTCCTTTCAGTTCACGCACTCTCCAGCGACTGGCCGCGTGCGGTGACATAGCCGTTCTCGCGGAATTCAATCTCGCGGACCTTGCGGGCGTAGGTCAGGTATCTGTCGATCAGATCGTAGTCATTGCGATTGAGCTGGATCTGCTGCTCCATGGCGGCAAGATCTTCGCGCAGGGCTGCGGCGTCCAACCTGATCGCCCGATAATGTTGCATTGTCGTCTCTCCTTGTAGGGTACAAACCATTTCATTCGGGTCGGCGTTCCCCCTCGCCACCGCTTGGTGCATGAAACAATGCATGGAACTTTCTTGGCTTCGCTCGACCGGGGAGGTTAAGCGTTCGTGCTCAGACTAGGCGTGATCTCGGACACACATGGCCTGCTGCGCCCAGAGGCCGAGCTGCGGCTCGCGGGCGTCGACCATATCATCCATGCCGGCGACATCGGGCGCCCCGAGATCATCGAGCGATTGCGCGCGATCGCGCCGGTCACCGCAATCAGGGGGAATGTCGACAAGGCCCCGTGGGCGAACATGTTTCGCGAGACGGAGACGGTCAGGCTGGGCGGGCACGCGATCCACATCCTGCATGACATCAACGATTTGTCATTCGATCCAGCCGCGCGCGGAATCGACATTGTTGTTTCCGGCCATTCGCACAAGCCGCTGATCGAGAGGAGGGGCGACGTGCTCTATCTCAATCCCGGAAGCGCGGGGCCGCGCCGGTTCAATCTGCCGATCACGCTGGCGACCTTGGAGCTGACGGCAAATGGGCCGGAAGCGCGGCTGCATCATCTTGCGGGTGGCGGATAGGCGCGAGGGATGAAGTCCACTTTGTCGCGGCGTGAAGCTGCCGCGGCGCTCTTGCGCCAGCCCAACAGACACGAGGTTCGATTGAGGGCGCGTTTCCGGCGCGACGCAACGCCAGCAACATGTGGTGCATTACATTTGGTAATGCAGGGCCTTCAGATCTCCTCGGCGCCCGACCCGTTCTCCGAATTGGCCTTGGGACCCTTGTGTCCGTCCGGGCCGCGGTTGAAGACGCCGTAATCGCTCGACTTCACGCCTGAGGCGCCGTCGATCCCGCCGGCTGACAGTCCAAGCTTCAGCAGCTCCCGGATCGCGGCCGCGCGGGTCGGCATCCGGTGCTCGAAGCGAAAATCGTCAAGCGCTGCAAGTTCTTCCGGTGACAACATCACCTGCAAGCGCTCACCACGCACTTCGCTCATGTTGACCCCTCCCTGAGTAACTTACTCAACTGTCCAAAGGGGCGCCGGTTCCAGCGCCTGCGTGGATGTTGTGAAGGGTGCAGAATGAGCAAAATATTATAGCAATTTCAAAGGTTTACTATGTTGAATGAAAGGAGTAGGGTAGCTTCAATGGGGCGCAGGGAGTTGCGCCATGATCGACAAGAGTGAGAAGACGGAAGCCCCGCGGCAGGCCATGCAGCCGTCGCTGCCCACGCGGCTGAGCTATGGCAAGGTTGTCGAGGATATCGACAAATGGACCAGCAGCGCGGGCTTGCAGAGGCCGAAGTGAGGGCGGTGGGTGCGATGACAATCTGCCGCCTGCTGCAATATGCCCCGCTCGGCCCCGATGACATCGGCTGTCTGGTGGTGGCCTACGAACAGACGCTGCGCGCCCTCGGTCTCACGCCGCGCAGTGACCCGATCACGCGCCTGGTCGCAAGCAAGATCATCGAGATCGCGCAAACCGGCATACGCGATTCCGGGCAGCTCGCGAGCATCGCAATCAAGGAGCTGGGCTCGGCCTCGCCTTGAAGCGGCCGCGGCTTACACGCCGGCCGGCTCGATGCGCTCGAAGCGCTTTTTCTCCGCATCGAAGATCTGCACCTGTAGCGCGGGGTAGCGCCGCTTCAGGCTCTGCGCGTGACTGAGCGCCGCATCGTGGGTCTTGAACTCGCTCTTCATCTGGCGGTCGACCACCAGCGCATAACCGCTGGTCGGTGCCTCCGGCGTCGCCCGCGTGGTGCGGCGCTGGGCCGGCGCTGGTGTGAATTGTTGCTTCCGGACTCTCATGTTGGGCTTTCGCTGCATGTGCGATCCTCCTGACGGCGGGCCTCGGGCGTTTCCGTGGGGCCTTTGGGATCGCTCCCCCGTTGCGCGGCGCTTGCCTCGCGACGTTTCATTGTTTGGCTGAACTCTGCTCGCTAGCGTCCCTGCGCCTGTACGCGACGCTGCGACAAGGTGTGCACGTTGCCGGTTGCACGCAGATAGCCTTGCTCCTGGCAGCGGCACTCCGGACAACGGAACCGGATCTCCTGGCGCGCGGCGCTTGACTTCGGCAGGCTCGCCGCCATCGGCCAGGCCCCACAACGTGGACACTTGACGAGCAGGCTATCGGTTTCGATCACGGATACGACTCCCTAAGCCCCTGCTGCCAAAGCAACAAAACAGGCGGGGAGATGTTCCGGGGGTGTGGTGTCTTCGCGGAGTCCGAACGACATGCGGCGACGCCATCCTACTCCGCCGTCATCGTCCGCGAACGCGGACGATCCAGTATTCCAGAGACGCTGGAGTTCTTGCCGAGAGGCCTCTGGGATACCGGATGCCCCGCCTCCGCGGGGCATGACAGCGGATGAGGGTAGCGCGCGATTCGAGTCTCACACCTCGCCGAACACGCGCTTGAAGATGGTGTCGACGTGCTTGAGGTGATAGCCGAGATCGAACTGCTCCTCGATCTCCTTGTCGTTGAGATAGCGCTTCACGTCGGCGTCGTTCTTGAGCAGCGTCTGGAAGTCGCCTTCGCCGCGCCAGACCGGCATGGCGTTCCGTTGCACGAGCTTGTAGGCCTCCTCGCGGCTTGCGCCCTTTTGAGTGAGCGCGAGCAACAGCCGCTGCGAATGCACGAGGCCGCCCAGGCGATCGAGATTCTTCTGCATGTTCTCGGGGTAAATCAGCAGCTTGTCGATCAGGCCGGCGAGGCGGTTGAGCGCGAAGTCGAGGGTGACAGTCGCATCGGGACCGATCATGCGCTCGACCGAGGAGTGCGAGATGTCGCGCTCGTGCCAGAGCACGACATTTTCCAGCGCCGGCGTCACATAGCCGCGCACCATGCGGGCGAGGCCGGTGAGGTTCTCCGACAGCACCGGATTGCGCTTGTGCGGCATGGCCGAGGAGCCCTTCTGGCCCTCGGA
>Ga0070738_10003900_pt1 | contig 18744 bp, 15 predicted proteins | sample Coa_R2_2_FD_66446 | JGI IMG/M metagenome (GOLD analysis project Ga0070738, IMG submission 66446) | Surface soil microbial communities from Centralia Pennsylvania, which are recovering from an underground coalmine fire - Coalmine... | ecosystem: Environmental > Terrestrial > Soil > Unclassified ... | reverse complement strand
GCGCTGACGATGGACTTCCACCGCGTCTACGACCTGGACGTGCGGCTCATCCGTATTTTCAATACGTATGGACCGCGGAGTCAGCCGGACGACGGCCGGGTGGTCCCGAACTTCATCTGCAACGCGCTCCGCGGCGAGCCACTGCCGATCTACGGGGCGGGATCGAAGACCCGCAGCTACTGCTACGTCGCCGACCTCGTACAGGGCATCCTGAAGGCTCAGTTCACGAAAGGCACCACCGCCCAGGTGTTCAACCTGGGCAACCCCGACGAGTTCACGCTGGACGAGCTCGCGCAGCTCGTCCTGCGGCTCACCGGCTCCTCCTCGTCGGTCGAGTACCTCCCCGATCGCGAAGACGACCCCAGCCGGCGCCGCCCCGATATCAGCCGCGCCCGCTCGCACCTCGGCTGGGAGCCGCTGATCCCGCTCGAACAGGGCCTCGGCCCGACGATCGATTGGTTCAGGAGCCAGCTTGGCTCCTAGCTCCGGACGGCACCAGGGGTCCGGGGCCGGAGGCCCCGAGCACGGGTGGGCGGGCGGGCCAGCCGCGCAGCGAGTGTCGCCGCGCAGCGGCGCTGTGTCCCGGCAGAGCCGCGCCCGACCGGTGGCGCCAAGAGCGCAGGGGTACTCGGTACACAGCGGAGTGCGCGCGTGGTAGCCCTCCCGCTGCCCGGCTGGCGGCCGCGGCGGCCGGCGGATCTCGCTATCGGCCTGGGGCTGGCAGCGGTGGGGATCGCGGCGGTGCTGGCGCCAGTGCCGTGGGGGGCAGCGGGCGTGCTGGGAGCGCTGGCGCTGGCAGCAATCTTCGTCCGGCCGGAGATCGGCCTTTACCTGCTGGCCTTCAGCGTGCCGTTCCAGAGCCTGCGCGACGCGGACCCTACCGAGGTCAAGATCACTGTCACTGAGGTGGCCGTGGCGCTGGCGGTGGCGGCGTTCCTGGTCCGCCAGCTCACGATCGAGCGCGGCACGTGGCGCAGCGGGCCGCTGCTGCCGTCCATGGGCCTGCTCATGGCCGCCATGCTCGTGTCCGTCTTCAAAGCCGAGAACGGGCTGCAGAGCCTGAAAGAGATCGCCAAGTGGTGCGAGTTCATCGCCGTCTATTGGATGGCGCTCAACGAGTTCCGAGGACGGCCGCGCAAGCTGGGCGTGTTCCTATGCGCCCTGGTGCTGGCGGCGCTGGCCGAGACGGCCATCGGCGCCGCGCAGGTGGTGCTGCGGTTGGGGCCGGACGAATTCCTCATCGGCGGCGTCATCCTGCGCGCCTACGGCACGTTCGGCCAGCCCAACCCGTTCGCTGGGTACCTGAACCTCACCCTACCCATCGCGCTGGGCATCGGGCTGTTCGCGCAGCAGCGCGCGCTGAAGCTGGTGGCGCTCCTCAGCGCGCTGGCCATCGCCACGATCATGGTGACGACGCTCTCGCGCGGCGCCTGGTTGGGCTTCGCCGTGGCCCTGGTGGTGATGGGCATCTTCGCCAGCCGCAAGCTGGGCGTGTTCATCTGGGTTGGGCTGCTGGCGCTGGCGATCGTGATCCTGGCCGCCGTCTTCGGCGTGATCCCTTTCGGCATAAGCGAGCGCGTGCTGGCGGCCTTCGGACTGGCCGGCGTGAGTCTCGACAGCGTGACCGCGGAGAACTTCTCAGCGGTCCAGCGGCTGGCGTTCTGGCAGGCGGGCTACAACATGTGGGACAACAACCCGCTGCTGGGCGTCGGCATCGGCAACTACATCGAGGCCTACCCCAAGTACGCCGCTCAGGGCTGGGAAACGGTTCTGGGCCACGCCCACGACTACTACCTGAATGCCGCGGCCGAAACCGGCGTGATTGGCCTGGCGGCCTATCTTGTGCTGCTGTTCAATGCATTCAAAGAGGTGGGGCGATCGATCAGGCAAGCTCCCGCGGGCGTCTGGTACGGTGTGGCGCTCGGCTTCCTCGGCTCTCTAACGGCTCTCTCCGTTCATAATCTGGTGGACAACATGTACGTGCACGGCATCCCGGTGCTGGTCGGCCTGCTCCTCGGAGCCGCCGCCGTGGTCCCCACCTTCCGCGAGCTGAATGACTGAGGCGCCGCCGGTCCCAGCCGGTGGCGAGCTGACCGAGCCGCTGGAGCGCGAGCCCGAACCCTCCAGCGTGTCGCTCGCCAAGCGACTCCGCGACCCCAAGACCATCGTCTCGTTCGTGATCGGCGTCCTGCTGCTGGTCACCGTGTTCAAGAAGCTTGGCGGCGACCTCAATGCGGCGGTCGGCTACATGGCGGGCCTGAACCCGTGGCTGTATCTGCTGGCCTTCGTGGCCTACGCGCTCACCTTTCCAGCGCGCGGCCTTCGCTGGCAGCGGCTGCTGCGGAACGTCCAGGAGCCGCAGTCCGGCGGCAAGCTGACGGAGTACCTGTTCCTGTCGTGGTTCGTCAATTGCCTGGTGCCGGCCAAAATCGGCGACGTGTACCGCGGCTACCTGCTGAAGAAGAACGACAACGTGTCGATCTCCAAGTCGATGGGCACCATCTTCGCCGAGCGCATCATCGATACGCTCACCATCTTCGTAGCCTTCGGTTTGACCGGCCTGGCCGTCTTCCACAACAGCATCCCACCGCAGATCCGGCCGTACTTGATTGCCGGAGTCGTGCTGGGTGTGATCTGCGCCGGCGCGCTGCTGTTCATGCGGCATCTGGGCGAGGCAGTCTTCGCTCGCTTCGGCTCGCCGCGCGTTCAGCGCATGTACAAGCGCTTCGAGGAAGGCACGCTCGGCTCCTTCAAGTCGATGGAAGTCGTGCTGACGCTGACGTTCGCGGCCTGGCTGTTCGAGTCGCTACGGCTGTTCGCGGTGGCCCATGCGCTGGCCGGCGGACCGCCCGAGCTCGCCAGCTTCAACCTGGTGACGGCGATCTTCGGAGCGGTGGCCGCCTCCATTCTGACCCTGGTGCCCACGCCAGGCGGGCTGGGCGCGGTCGAGGGCGGGGTCACCGGCGTCCTGATCCTGGCCGGCTACCGCACGCCCGGCCTGGCGCTGGCCATCGTGATCATGGACCGCATCGTGAGCTACTGGACGCTCGTCCTGGGCGGCGCAGTGGCCTACTTCGTCTCCAAACGAAAATAGGTCCTGCGCGGGCGGCGAGCACCATTCGCGTCGGCATCGACTTCACCGCCGGGCTGAACCAACGCGCCGGCATCGGCCGGCTGACGCGCCAGCTCTTTCAGGCGCTGTTCGCGCTGGATCACGCGACGGACTACCGGCTCCTCTACGCGGCATCGCCAAGCTCCGACCTCGCCGCCGTTCCCTCCCAACCGAACGTCGTCCTGCGGCGACTGCCGTTCCCGGAGCGCTGGCAGACCATCGCCTGGCACCGGTTCGGCCTGCCGCTCTACGCCGACGCCGCGGCGGGCGGGGTGGACGTCTTCCACTCCCCCAACTTCGCGCTGGCGCCGGTTCGGCGCGCGCGCACCGTCGTCACCGTCCACGATCTCACCTTCGTCGTCCGGCCGGAATGCGCGGTGCCCAGCCTCCGCCAGTTCCTCGGCCGGGTTGTGCCCGCTTCCGCCCGCCGGGCCGATCGCGTGCTGGCCGACTCCAAGGCGACGGCGGACGACCTGGTCCGTCTCTACTCGGTTCCGGCCGAGCGCGTCGAGGTCGTCTATTCCGCCGCCGACGAGCGTTTCCGTCCGATGCCTGAGGCCGAAGCCGAGTCGGTGCTGGAGGGCCTGGACATTCCGCGGCCGTTCATCCTTACCGTCGGCACCCTGGAGCCTCGCAAGAATGTGGCTCGGCTGGCGGACGCCTTCCTTTCATTAGATATCCACCACCACCTGGTGGTCGCCGGCGCGCGTGGCTGGCTGTATGAGGACATCCTGGCCCGCCTCGCCCGCGAGCCACGCATCCATGTCCTCGAAGGCGTGTCCGACAGCCAGCTCGTGGCCCTCTACAACCTGGCCGAGGTCTTTGCCTTTGCGTCGCTGTACGAGGGCTTTGGCCTGCCGGTCCTGGAAGCCATGGCCTGCGGCACGCCTGTGGCCAGCTCAAACGCCCCATGCCTGCCGGAGATCGCGGGCGACGCCGCCCTCCTGTTCGACCCTGAGGACACAGCCGCCATCGCCGCCTCCGTCCACCGCCTCGCGACCGAGCCGGCCCTTCGGGAGGAGCTCCGCGCCGCCGGCCTCGCCCGAGCCAAGCGCTTCAGCTGGCAGGCCTCGGCCCAGCAGCTCAAGAGCATCTATGAGAGCCTGGCGTAGCCCAGGCGTCGCGGTGCAGGCGGGAAAGCGCGAGGCGATTTGAACGTTTCCCTGAATGGCTACTTCCTGGCCAATCCACACACCGGCAGCGGCCAGTACACCGTTCACCTGCTCGACCAGCTGCCCTGGCTCCAGGTCGCCAATCCCGCGGCGCCGCTCAGCAACGTGGGCAAGCTCCGGTGGGAGCAGCTCGGCTGGCCACGGGCGGCCGCGAAGGCTCGCGCGGACATTCTTCACTGCCCCTACTTCGCCCTGCCCCTCCGCCGGCGGATGCCGGCCGTCGTCACGATCCACGACCTCATCCCGATGGTCCTGCCGGCCTACCGCGGAAGCACGCTCGTTCGCGCCTACACTCGCCTCCAGGCGCTCGCTTGCAGGACGGCCGAAGCCATCCTTGTGGACTCCGAGTGCAGCAAACGCGACGTTCTTCGGTTGCTGAACATCCCCGCTGAGCGCGTGCACGTGATCTACCTCGGCGTGGACGAGCGCTTCACGCCCGACGCAAGTGGGGAGCGGCCACTGGAGAGGCCGTACGTCTTCTATATCGGCGGCTGGGACGTCCGCAAGAACGTCCCAGCGCTCATCCGCGCCTTCGAACAGATCGCCCCCGAGGACCCGGACCTGGTCCTGGCCATCGCCGGCCAGCCCGGCTCCGCGAGCGCGATGTTCCCCGACCTGCGCGCCATCGCCGCTCCGCTCGGCGACCGCGTCCGATTCTTGGGCCGCGTGAGCGACGAGGAGAAGCTCGCCCTCTACCGGCACGCCGAGCTGTTCGCCTTCCCCTCCCTGTACGAAGGCTTCGGCCTCGACCCGCTGGAGGCCCTGGCCTGCGGCTGCCCCGTCGTCTCCTCGAACGCCAGCTCCCTGCCCGAGATCGTTGGCGACGCTGCCCTCCTGTTCGATCCGCGCGACGAGCAAGCCCTGGCGAACGCCATGCGCCAGGCGCTGAATGACCCCGAGCCGCTGCGGACCCGCGGCCCCGAGCAAGCCGCCAAGTTCCGCTGGCAGAAGACCGCGCGGGAGACTGCTGCGATCTACGAGGGCATTCCGATCACCCGCTAGCATCAGGAACCATGGCAGCGAAGCGACAGGCCAAACGTCGCCGGCACAAGCACACTGGGCCAAGCGCACCCAACCTCGAGGGCGCGATCGATCACATCTTGGATCTGTGGGACAGCGGCGAGACCGATGCGGCCCTGGAGGCGGCTTCGCGGCTCTACGAGCAGCGCGGCCGCGCTGTCGCGGACCTTTACGCCAACCTCCTCCTCATGGACGAGCAGCCTGAGGCGGCTATCGCCATCCTGGAGCCGCTGGCCGATGCAGACCAGCTGAGCGGCGATGGCTGGGGCCAGCTCGGCGCGGCCTACTCGGCCGTGGATCGCGTGGCGCATGCCCGGCGCGCCCTCCAGCGAGCGCTCGACAAAGGGGCACCGCCGGCGCTCGCCGACACGGCGCGAGAGCTGCTGGAGCAGCTGCCGCCGCCGGAGGAGCTCTGGCAGGACGATCCTGGCCCCCGTCCTTTGCCACAGATGGCCGAAGAGGTTGCGCTGCTCGTGGAGGCCGCCGTCGTCCGGGAGGTCGAGGGTGACTTCGCGAGGGCCCTCGAGCTGGCCGAGCAGGCCGTCCGCCTGGCGCCTGGCGCGGGGCTCGCGAGGCACATCCATGCGGCCGAGCTGTTCGCCTACGGCCGCTATGAAGACGCGCTCCAAGCCATGGCCGATCTCGGAGCAACTCAGGGGTGGCGAGGGTTCTCGGCACGCTGCGAGCTGGTCTGCATGCTGGCACGCCTTGGCCGCTGGGATGAAGCCGCAGCCGGGGTCGCTGGTCTGGAGGCGCTCGCCGCCGGCGATTCCGAGCGCTGGGAGCTGGCAAAGGCCCTGGCCTACGTCGGCGATCACGACGGCGTTTACCGGCTGCTGTCCGCCGTCTCCGAAGATGCCGTCGACGACGAGTTGAGGATCACCCTCGGGCTCGCCGCGGCCAATCTGGGGCGACCGGAGGAGGCGCGCCGCATCCTAGAGGGCTGCGAAGTGAAGGATGACATCCAGCACTGGCTCGACGGACTGCCGCCCGGCCGCTATGAAGCGCTTCGGGGGCACTTCCCGTACTACGCCGACGGCTTGTTGCTGCCGCCGGGCAAGTGGGTGGCCGCTTTGACGGCGATCAGCCAGGCCAGAGATTTGCCGGCCACCGCTCGCGAATGGCTGGCAACCTTTCCACCGTTATTGCAGGCGTTCGAGCAGTGGCTCTACTGGGGCGATGAGGAGCACCCCGTCGTCGCTGCCGACGTGCTGTGCGCATCCGAGCTGCCCCAGGCCAGATCTATCGTCGAGCGATGGCTCGCCTCCGGGGCCGGCCGGCCGCGCCAGCTGGAACACGCCCGCCGGCTATTGGCTGGCGAGGACGCTGAACCGGAGACTGTGGCTTGGGAGCACACCATCTTCACCCTCGAGGATCCGCTGGATGAAGCGCCCGAGGAGTACGTCGATGAGCTGTTGGACGCCACGGAGCTTGCCGCGAGTGGCAGGCTCCGCGACGCGGAGCGGGCGCTGAGTCGTGTCATCCGCCGCTGGCCCGATTATCCGGAAGGCTGGTACTGGCGGGGCAACGTGCGCCGGCTGGAGGGTGACACCGCCCGCTGCCGGAGTGACCTCGTGCATGCCCTCGATCTGGATGAGAGATGCCTGCCACCCCGAACCCTGCTCATCGCCATGCGCGTTGCGCAGAACCAGGTTGCGTACGCGGAAGAGCTTATCGGCGGCCTGCCTGAGGATGTCACGGCGACCGCCCGGCAGGTTGGCGAATATCTGCGGACCGTCGCCGGCTGCGCGATGTTGGAGATGGACGTGCCGAAGGCGAGGGAGGCGCTGGCGCTATCGGAGGATCTCGCGGCGCCAAGCGCCCAATCTGCCGCGGCCATGGCGCTGTTGGGTGGGCGGGCCCAAAAGCTGGATGCCTAGGCCAAAGTACCAGCCAGCCGTTTGACAGGCGTGCTAATGTAGTCCCCGACATGGCAGCCAAGAACCTCGTCGTGGTCGAGTCGCCGGCTAAGGCGCGTACCCTCGAGAAGTACCTGGGCCGGAACTACAGCGTGAAGGCCTCCCTCGGGCATGTGCGCGATCTGCCCAAGAGCTCCCTCGGCGTGGACCCAGATCACGACTTTGAACCGAAATATTTGGTGCCGCTGGACAAGCGCAAGCTGGTCAAAGAGCTGACGACCACCGCCAAGTCCGCCGGCCAGATCTACCTCGCCACTGACCCTGACCGTGAGGGCGAGGCTATCGCCTGGCACCTTAGTGAGGCGCTCGGCCTCGACCCCAGCAAGGTCCGGCGCGTGGCTTTCCACGAGATCACCGAGAACGCCGTCAAGGAGGCGATTGCCCAGCCGCGCCAGATCGACATGGACCTGGTGAACGCCCAGCAGGCGCGGCGCGTGCTCGACCGGCTGGTCGGCTACCGCCTCTCGCCGCTCCTGTGGCGGAAGGTCCGTCGCGGGCTCAGCGCCGGCCGCGTGCAGTCCGTGGCCGTGCGCCTGGTGTGCGACCGTGAGGCGCAGATCGACGCCTTCAAGCCGCAGGAGTACTGGACCATCGAGGCCGACCTGGCCAAAGCCGGCCGGCACACCAAGAAGGACGAGTTTCGCGCCTCTCTGCTCCAGCGGGCCGGCAAGAAGATCTCGCTCAAGAACGAGGCCGAGGCGACCGGCATCGTCAACGCCCTCAAGGGCGCCAGCTACGCGGTCTCGGACGTGCGGGTCAAGCGCACCTCCCGGGCGCCGGCGCCGCCGTTCACCACCAGCACGCTCCAGCAGGAAGCGGCCCGCAAGCTCGGCTTCACCGCTCGGCGGACGATGGCCGTGGCCCAGCAGCTGTACGAGGGTGTGGAGATCGGCCGGGAGGGTCCGGTGGGCCTCATCACCTACATGCGTACCGACTCGCTCAACATCGCCACCGTGGCGCAGGCGGAGGCCCGCGATTACATCGGCGGACGATGGGGCAAGGAGTACGTGCCCGACAAGCCGCGCGTGTACAAGACCCGCGCGCGAGGCGCCCAGGAGGCCCACGAGGCCATCCGCCCGACTTCAACCCGCCGCGACCCGGCGGCACTGAAGGACGTGCTGCCTTCCGAGCAGTACCGTCTCTACAAGCTGATCTGGGACCGCTTCGTCGCCAGCCAGATGGCCTCAGCCGAACTGGACCAGACCGCGGTGGACATCACCGCGGGCGAGTTCCTGTTCCGGGCCAACGGCTCGGTGGTGGTCTTCCAGGGCTGCATGGTCCTGTACACCGAAGGGCGCGACGATGAGGAGGAGAAGGAGGGCCGCTTGCCGGTGCTGGCCAAGGGCGATGCGCTCGACCTCATCCAGCTCCTGCCGGGACAGCACTTCACTCAGCCGCCGGCGCGCTACACCGAGGCCAGCCTCATCAAGGCGCTCGAAGAGCTGGGCATCGGCCGCCCCAGCACCTACGCACCGACCCTGGCCACGATCCAGGAGCGGCGCTACGTCGAGCGCGTGACCGGTACGCGCCAGCTCAAGCCGACCGAGCTGGGCAAGGCTGTGAACAGCCTGCTAGTCGATCAGTTCCCGAACATCGTCGATCCCGAGTTCACCTCCAAGATGGAGGAGGAGCTGGACGACGTGGCCTCGGGTGAGCGCACCTGGGTGCCGGTGATCGACAGCTTCTACCGTCCCTTCGATCAGCGCCTCAAGGAGGCGGGCGAGACGGTGGAGCGGGTGAAGGTCGCCGACGAGCCGACGGACCAGAAGTGCCCCGAGTGCGGGCGCAACATGGTCATCAAGCTGGGCCGCTTCGGCCGCTTCCTGGCCTGCTCCGGGTTTCCGGAGTGCAAGCACACCGAGAAGATCCAGAACAAGACCGGAGTTCGGTGCCCCAAGTGCAAGGAGGGCGAGCTCGTGGAGCGGCGCTCCAAGAAGGGGCGGGTCTTCTACGGCTGCAACCGCTATCCGCAGTGCGATTTCACCGCCTGGAACCGCCCGCTGCCCATGCCGTGCCCCGTCTGCGGCGGCCTGCTCACGCAGGCGCGGGACCGGGTCGAATGCGTCAACGGCGACTATCGCGCCGACCCCGCCGAGCTGGGATCGCCCCCGCCCGCCGAGCAGCGCGAAGAAGTCGCCCGGGAGCCCGTCGCCGTCGGGTAGCGGCATACTCTAGCCATGGCAGTCGCGAAGAAGGCCTGGACATACGCGGACCTGCTCGACATCCCCGAGGACATCTCCAAGCGCTACGAAATCATCGACGGGGAGCTGTACGTGAGCCCATCACCACGCTTGCCACACCAGCGGAACCTGGTTCGTCTGGCGGATTTCCTGCGGCCGGCGGAGGAGGCTGGAAAGGGTGTCCGCTACACCGGCCCGGTGGACGTCGTGCTCGACGACGGCAACGTGTTCGTTCCAGACCTTGTGTTCATCTCCACCGAGCGGGTGGCCATTGCGCAAGAGACGCACATTCACGGAGCGCCAGATTTGGTCGTCGAGGTGCTGTCTCCAAGCACGAAGCATCGGGACCTTGGGGTCAAGCTGGAGACGTACGCGCGACACGGAGTGCGCTTCTACTGGGTGGTGGACACGTACTCCCGTTCCATCCAGGTGTTTGAGCTGCAGGAGCAGGGCGGGTTCGCCGAGCCCAGGCTTCTCGAAGGGGACGACCTGCTGAGCTGCCCGCTGTTTCCTGAGCTGACGATCCGCACCGCCGAACTGTTCTCTTAAGCACTGCGTAGGGCAGGGAAATCCCTGGCCCCTGCTTCTCTGCGTCCGAGCCAGCGCCATAACTTGACATGCGTTCACTCAACCTTTATAGTTGAGGCATACGCATCCCTAGGTGGGAGGAGAAGGAACATATGGCAAAAGTTGTCGGCATCGACTTGGGCACCACCAACTCGGTTATCGCCGTGATGGAAGGTGGCGAGCCGACCGTTATCGCGAACGCGGAAGGCAGCCGGACCACTCCGTCTGTCGTCGCGTTTACCAAGTCCGGCGAGCGGCTGGTTGGCCAGCTGGCGCGCCGGCAGGCGGTCGTGAATCCGGAGAACACGGTGTTCTCGATCAAGCGGTTCATGGGCCGCAAGTTCAACGAGGTCGAGGGCGAGCGCGCCCGCGTCCCCTATAAGGTCGACGAGGACAAGAACGGCGGCGTGCGAGTGCACCTCAGCAACGCCGGCCGCGAGCTGACGCCCGAGGAAATCTCGGCGATGATCCTGCAGAAGCTGAAGGCGGACGCCGAGAAGTACCTCGGCGAGCGCATCAACCAGGCCGTCATCACGGTGCCGGCCTACTTCAACGACTCGCAGCGTCAGGCCACCAAGGACGCCGGCAAGATCGCCGGCCTCGAAGTCCTGCGCATTATCAACGAGCCCACGGCGGCCTCGCTGGCCTACGGGCTGGACAAGAAGAAGGCCGAAACCATCCTGGTGTGGGACCTGGGCGGCGGCACGTTCGACGTGTCCGTGCTCGAAGTGGGCGACGGCGTGTTCGAAGTGAAGTCGACCAACGGTGACACGCACCTTGGCGGCGACGACTACGACCAGCGCATTGTGGACTACCTGGCGAGCGAGTTCCAGAAGAACGAAGGCATCGACCTGCGGAAGGACCGCCAGGCGCTGCAGCGACTCCTGGAGGCTGCCGAGAAGGCCAAGATCGAGCTGAGCTCGGTGGTTCAGACCGAGGTGAACCTGCCGTTCATCACGGCCGACCAGAACGGCCCCAAGCACCTGCAGATCAATCTCACTCGGGCCAAGTTCGAAGAGCTGACGCAGGACCTGACGGACCGGCAGATTGGCCCCTTCAAGCAGGCCCTGGCGGACGCCAACCTGTCCGAGAAGGACATCGACGAGGTGGTCCTCGTCGGCGGATCGACCCGCATGCCCGTCATCCAGGCGCTGGTCAAGAAGCTGACAGGGAAGGATCCGCATCAAGGCGTGAACCCTGACGAGGTCGTGGCGGTAGGCGCGGCCATCCAGGCCGGCGTGCTGAGCGGCGAAGTCAAGGACGTGGTCCTGCTCGACGTGACCCCGCTGTCGCTGGGTGTGGAAACGCTCGGCGGCGTCATGACCAAGCTGATCGAGCGCAACACGACGATTCCGGCGCGCAAGAGCGAGATCTTCAGCACCGCTGAGGACAGCCAGAGCGCGGTGGACATCCACGTCCTCCAGGGCGAGCGCGAGATGGCGGCGGACAACCGCACGCTCGGCAAGTTCCGGCTGGACGGCATCGCACCGGCGCCACGCGGCGTGCCGCAGATCGAGGTCACATTCGACATCGACGTCAACGGCATCGTCAACGTGTCGGCCAAGGACATGGCGACCGGCAAGGAGCAGCACGTGACCATCACGGCGACCACCAACCTGAGCAAGGACGAGGTGGACCGGATGGTGCGCGAGGCTTCGTCCAACGCGGCCGAAGACAAGCGGCGGCGCGAGCTGGCCGAGGCGCGGAACCAGGCCGACAGTCTGGTCTACCAGACCGAGCGCACGCTCAAGGAGTCCGCGGACAAGGCGACGCCTGAGACCCGTGCCGCGGTCGAGCGCTCGCTGGAGCGGGCCAAGGAGGCCCTTCAGACCGAGGACACGGCGCGTATCAAGAGCGCGGCCGAGGAGCTGCAGGACACGCTTCACCGCTTCTCGGAGGCGATGTACCAGCCCGCGGGCGCCACGGCTGGGGCCCCTTCCGGGTCCGGCTCCGGGGGCGACCACGGCGAGGGGTCTGGCGGCGACGACGTCATCGACGCGGAGTTCAAATCCTCGGATCGGTAACCGGTGATGATGGATTTTGAAGCCGAGGCCCGCATTCAGGCGCTTCGGGACGAGCTGGAAACAGTTCGCAGCCAGGCGGCGGAGAACGAACAGAAGTATCTCCGCTGCCTGGCTGAGATGGAGAACTACAAGAAGCGCCTCGAGCGCTCACACACCGAGCTGGCGCGCAGCAACAAGAAGGCGTTGTTCGTGAAGACGCTCAACGTCCTCGACAACCTGGACCGCGCCATCTCCTACGAGGACACGGCGCGGGAGGACCCGGAGAACCTGATCAAGGGCCTGCGGCTGACCTACTGGCAGCTCAGCGATCTGCTGGGCAGCGAGGGCGTGAAGCCCATCGAAGCCCTGGGCAAGCCTTTTGACCCACACCTGCACGAGGCGGTGGACATCGACGTAAGCGGGAACTCCGCCCCCGGGGTGGTCACCTCCGAGCTCCAGAAGGGCTACTACTATCAGGACGAAGTGCTCCGCCCAGCCAAAGTCCGCGTTGCCGCCGCGATGAAAGGAACGACCCTCTAGTCCATGGCTGTCGAGTACAAGGACTACTACAAGATCCTTGGCGTCGACAAGGGCGCCTCCGAGAAGGAGATCAAGCAGGCCTACCGCCGGCTAGCGCGAAAGTATCATCCCGACGTCAACCCCGGCGACAACAGTGCCGAGGACCGCTTCAAGGAGATCGGGGAAGCCTACGCCGTTCTGAGCGACCCGCAGAAGCGCAAGAAGTACGACCAGTTCGGGCCAAGCCTACGCGACGGCACCTTCTGGCGGGGCGGCACGGGTGCTCCTCGCGGCGGCACGCGCGTGTACACCACAACGCGCGACTTCGCCAAAGACTTCGACGCCAGCGGGATGGGCGGCGGCTTCTCGGACTTCTTCGAGGCGCTGTTCGGCCAGGGCTTCGGGCGGGGCCGGGCTGGGACGGCGGAAGCCGGCCCGAACGGCTCGGCGGGCGGCCCAGCCGGTACGCGGACCAGAGTGGAGCCGGCCAAGGGCAGCGACGTCGAGCAGAACATCGAGGTCACGCTCGAGGAGGTGGCCAGCGGCGGGAACCGTGTCTTCAGCGTGCAGGTGCCAGAGGTCTGCCCCACCTGCCGAGGCTCGGCCCTGGTGAACGGCAAGCTGTGCAGCACCTGCCAGGGCGCCGGCTCCGTGAGCAAGTCCCGCCGCATCGAAGTGAAGATCCCGCCCGGCGTGCGGGACGGATCCCGCATCCGCATACGGGGCGAGGGCAACCCCAGCGGCTCCGGCGGCCCCAAGGGCGACCTCTACCTGGTCGTAACGGTGCAGCCGCACCCCACGTTTGACCGCAAAGGAAACGACCTGTATGTGGAAGTGCCCGTGCCATTGACCAAGGCCATGCTTGGCGGCGAGGTCAGCGTGCCCACGCTCAAGGGCACGCAGCTGAGCATGAAAGTGCCGGCGGAAACGCAGAACGGGCGGGTATTTCGCCTTGGCGGCCAGGGCCTGCCGGCGCTGCGCGGCGAGGAGACAGGCGACCTGTATGCAAAGGTCCGCGTGATCCTGCCGACCAATCTTTCGGCGCGCGAGCGCGAGCTCTTTCAGGAGCTCAAGCGGCAGCGCGAGACGTGATCGAGGCAAGGACAATGGCAGTGGTACGCAGGCGGCGCGCGGCGGAAGGCCAGCCGCAGGCCAGCAACAATCAGGAGAAGCCCTCCGACCTCCACCACTACGTCATCAGCGTGGCGGCACGGATGTGCGGGGTCCATCCCCAGACCCTGCGCCATTACGAGCGCATCGGGCTGGTGAACCCCGCACGAACCGGGGGCAACATTCGTTTGTACTCCGACGAAGACATCCAGCGCCTGCGGCAGGTGCAGCGGCTGATCGACGAGCTGGGCGTAAACCTCGCGGGCGTCGAGGTCATCATGAACATGACCGACCGCATGGAGCGCCAGCAGCGCGAGTTCGAACAGCGGCTGCGCCAGGTTGAGGAGGAATACCAACGAGATCTCGAGCGGTTCCGGCGGATCATCCGCAAGATGGACAAAATAGCGACTTCGTGATACATATGTTCTACGTATGGAAGTGACTCCCCCGTACGCGCTGCAAGGCGTGCGTCCGAATGAGGAGGATCTGAGCGACAAGCAGGCGCGCATCCTCGACTTCATTCAGACCTTCCACGCCAAGAACCAGCGCCCGCCGACGAACCGGGAGATCGGCCGCGGGGTGGGCATCCGCTCCACCAGCCACGTGAACTACCACCTCCGCATCCTGGAGGAGAAGGGTCACATCGAGCGCATCCGCAACACCTCGCGCGGCCTGCGCCTGACCTCGCCCATGCAGGCGGAAAGCGAGCTGCGGAAGGTGCCGCTGTTCGGGCGAATAGCCGCCGGTGCGCCCATCGAGGCGATCCACAGCGAGGACGAACTCGTGCCGGTGCCGGGCGACTTCGCGCCCGGCGAGTCGTACGCGCTGAAGGTGCGCGGCCAGTCGATGATCGATGCGCTGATCGACGACGGCGACATCGTGATCGTGCAGCCCACGGCCACGGCCGAGAACGGCGACATGGTGGTGGCTCACCTGCTGGACACCCGCGGCGCCAACCCGGAGGCGACGCTCAAGCGGTTCTACCGCGAGAAGGACAAGGTCAGGCTGCAGCCGGCCAACAGCCAGATGCAGCCCATCTACGTCGACCCAGACAGGATCGAGGTCAAAGGCAAGGTCGTAGCCGTCCTCCGCAAGTTGTAGAGCCCCTGTTCGTGGGGAGGCGGGCGGGGCCCAGCTTCCAGCCTCTAGCTTCCCGCGACCATTTCTCGTATACTCGGCCCCATCCATGAGCCTGTGGATTATTCAATCCCTTAACGGCGTCTCATACGGGTGTCTCCTCTTCCTGTTAGCCGCGGGGCTGACGTTGACCCAGGGCCTGCTGCGAGTCGTGAACCTCACGCATGGCTCCTATTACCTGCTGGGCGGCTACTTCGGCCTGATGGTCGTCAAGTCCACCAACAACTACTGGCTGGCCATCCTGGTCGGGGCTTTGACCATGGGCCTGCTCGGGACGTTTATCCAGGCCATCTTCCTCAGCCGCTACCCGCACAACGAGCTGGCGCAGGTGCTGCTCACGTTCGGCTTCCTGTTCCTCATTGGGGACCTGGCGCTGTGGAAGTTCGGCGGCACGCCGCAGACGATTCCCACTCCTGAGATATTCCAGGGCGCGGTGTCCATCGGCCCCGCCCGCTTCCCGACCTATCGCTTCGTGCTCATCGCCGCCGGCCTGATCATCGGGCTGTTCCTGTGGTGGTTCATCGACTTCACGCGCGTGGGCATGCTGGTCCGCGCCTCGGTGGACGACGCCGAGACCGCGTCTGGCCTCGGCGTGAATACGCCGGTGCTGATGACGAGCGTGTTTGCGTTGGGCGCGCTGCTGGCCGGCGCGGCGGGGGTCATCGGCGGGCCGTTGGTGGGCATGTATCCAGGGGCGGACCTGGACGTGCTCTTGCTGGCCATCGTGTGCGTGATCCTGGGCGGCCTAGGCAGCTTGCGCGGCGCGTTCGTGGCGGCCATCATCGTCGGGCTGCTCGATACCGCGGGGCGGACGCTCTTCCCGCAGTTCTCGCTGTTTGCTATCTTCGCCCCCATGGCCATCATCCTCATCGTGCGGCCAGCCGGCTTGTTCGGCCGGGAAATCGCATGAGGGGCAGCACGAAGGCCATCCTCGGAGGGCTCGCCTTCTGTGTCCTGCTGGTCATCCTCTCGCGGGCGCTGAGCAGCTACTACCTGGTGCTGTCTACCCGCATCCTGATCTTTGCCATCTTCGCCATGAGCCTGGACCTGCTGGTGGGCTACACCGGCCGGTCGTCATTAGGGCACGCGGCGTTCTTCGGCTTCTCCGGCTACGCCACGGGCCTGTTCGCCCTCAAGGTGTCGAACAACCTCATCCTGACCATTGGCGCGGCCGTGCTGGTCACGTTCCTGATGGCGTTGATCTTCTCGGCCCTGGCGCTGCGGGCGCGGGGCGTCTACTTCCTGATGCTGACGCTGGCGCTGTCGCAGGTCATCTGGGGCATCGCCTTCGAGTGGCGCGCGCTCACCGGCGGCGACGACGGCCTGCCGGGCGTGCCGCGTCCGGTGATCGGGCCATATCACCTGACCGACAGCTCCAGCTTCTTCCTGTTCACCGGCGGGATGTTCGTGATCAGCGCGGCCATCCTGCTGCTGATCGTCCGCTCGCCGTTTGGGCTGACGCTGCAGGGCATCCGGGAGAGCGCCTCGCGCATGTCGGCGCTGGGCTACAACGTGTGGCTGCACGAGTACCTGGCGTTCCTGATCTCGGCGATCTTCGCCGGCGCCGCCGGCTCGCTGCTGGCCTACCAGAACGGCATCGTCAGCCCGACGCAGCTGTTCGTCGTGAGCTCGGCCGAGGCGCTGCTGATGGTCATCCTGGGCGGCGCCGGCACGATGATCGGGCCGTTCTTCGGATCGGTGGTGGTCGTGCTGCTGGAGTACCTGGTGAGCCAGCACACCGAGCGCTGGGTGACCGCGCTGGGCATCATCTACATCATGGTGGTGGTCGGCGCCCCACGCGGCATCTACCCGCCGATGCGTGACTTCGTCATACGCCGGCTGCGGCGCGGCAAAGGTCCCAAGGCAGCAGTCTCGGTACCTCTGCCGGAGCCGGCGCCGGGCATCACCATGGGCGCCGACACGTAAGGATGGCTGTCAGCACACCGGCGCTGTCGTTGGAGCGCATCAGCAAGCACTTCGGCGCGCTCAAGGCCGTGGAGCAGGTCTCCATGCAGATCCAGCAGGGCGAGCGCCGCGCTGTGATCGGGCCGAACGGCGCGGGCAAGACCACCCTGTTCCACGTCGTGAGCGGCGTGCTGCCGCCAACGGCCGGCGCCATCCACGTGTTCGGGAACGACGTCACCAGGCTGCCGACGCACCGGCGCATCCGGCTGGGCATGGCTCGGACATTCCAGATCACCAACCTGTTCCGCCGGCTGACGGTCGAGCACAACGTCTACCTGGCGCTGCAGGGTCTGACGCCCACCAAGTGGCAGATGTTCCGGCCGCAGGGCTCGGTCAAGGAATTGGTGCAGCAGGCCGACCGGCTGCTGGAGGAGTGGAACCTCGAGGACCGCCGCCACGCGTTGGTGACGGAGCTGTCCTACGGCGAGCAGCGGGCGCTCGAGATCATGCTGGCGGTGTGCCAGAAGCCGAAGCTGCTGCTGCTGGACGAGCCGACCGCCGGCCTCTCACCTGCCGAGACGGCGACGGCGGCGGAGACCATCCGCCGGCTGCCGCGAGACATCTCGATGCTGCTCATCGAGCACGACATGGACGTGGTGTTCGACCTGTGCGACACCATGACGGTGATGCACCTCGGCGAGGTGCTGGCCACCGGCGACCCGGCCTCCGTCCGAGGCAACCCGCAAGTGCAGGAGATTTACCTCGGGGAGGCCATCGAGGCTTAGCCCAGGCCGATCGCGCTGCGCGCGAGCGGCTATCTGAGACAGAGGGCTTTCTGGGGACACCCCAGACCCCGCCAGGGATGCCGCCCTGGACCTGCCGAACGTAGGTAGGATCTATTGCGCCGGGGCGGGCGAGGTCGAAGCGGGCTGGACGGCGTCGCCGTCGGCGAGGTCGATCGAGCCAGGGAGGATCACCTGAGCGCCGGCGTCTACGCCGCTCAGGATCTGGATGTTCTTGTCATCCGAGAGGCCCGGCTGAACGGGAGTCATCTTGGCGCGGCCGCCCTGGTCCAGGAAGACGATCTGCTGCCCGTTGCGCTGAATGACGGCGTCCTTGGGGATGAGGACCGCGTTCGTCTGCGTACCGGTCTGGATCTTCACCGTCGCCGACATGCCGGCTCGGAGCGGGCTGTCCGCGACGGCGGGCGCGACCTTCACCAGGAACTTGCGCGTCTTCGCATCGGCTGACGGCGCCACCATCAGCACCTTGCCATCCACAGGCTTGCCGCCCACGATGTTGATGCTGGCGGGCTGCCCCTCCTTGAAGAGCGCCACCTGCGTCTCCTCGACGTTGGCGTCGACCTCCAGGTCGGGCGAGATGAGGGTCGCCACAGGCGACTGCGGGCTGACCAGCGAGCCCACGGCGATCGGCACATCGCTCAGGATGCCCGCTGCCGGCGCGGTGATGGTCGCGTCGTCGAGCGCGGTCTGGGCCGAGCTGACGCTGGCTTGCGCGACCTGGACGGCGGCGCGGGCCTGCTGGATGTCCTCCGCGGTGTACGGCTTGGCTGTCTTGGCGGCATTCGCCTGCGCGGCGTTCACCTGCTGCTGCGCCTGAGCAATGGCGCCAGGTGTACCGGGCTGCTTGGCCATGTCCACAGCCTGCTGGTCGGCAGCGACGGCGGCCTTGGCCTGGGCAACGTCCTCGGAGCGGGGTGGGGCCACCAGTTTGGCCAGCGCCGTGTTGGCCTGGTCGATGGCAGTCTGGTCCACGCTGAGGGCCGACTCGCGCTGGTCCTTGGTCATAGTGCCGCGGCTGACCTGGGCGTCGTAGTTAGTCTGGTCGGCCCAGAGCTTGTCCTTGGCCTGCTCGACGGCCAGCCTGGCGTTGGTGATGTCCTGCGAGGTTGGGCCATTGAGGAGCTTGTTGAGGGCGGCCTGATCGGCGTCGAGCTTGGCCTGAGCCTGGGCCACGGCCTCGGTCCGTCCCTGCTGCAGGTTATCGACTGCTGCCTGTGCCGCGGCGACATTGGCCTTGGCAGCGGCCACGTCTTCCGGCCGAGCGCCTGCCAGCAGGCTGTTGAGCTTGGCCTGGGCC
>Ga0070738_10003898_pt1 | contig 18752 bp, 12 predicted proteins | sample Coa_R2_2_FD_66446 | JGI IMG/M metagenome (GOLD analysis project Ga0070738, IMG submission 66446) | Surface soil microbial communities from Centralia Pennsylvania, which are recovering from an underground coalmine fire - Coalmine... | ecosystem: Environmental > Terrestrial > Soil > Unclassified ... | reverse complement strand
AGCGGTGGCATTAGCGCGCGTAGAGCTTCTGACGCGGAGCCTGTGTTGGTCGCTAGAGCCTCGGGGCCGATCGGCTCCAGTTGCACTGCACACGCTTTTAGCTCTGGCTGTGATGAGTCAGGGCAGGACTCGGGATGGGTGAGCGCGTTGGCTTCGGCGTTGGCGGCCCAAAGTGCGCCCCAATGCATGGGTACAAAGACGGTTTTGGGCGCGATCGCCGTTGTGATCTTTGCTGGAAAGCGGGTAACACCCCGGCGCGATCGCACCATCAGCCAGTCACCGTCCTTCACGCCAACGGTCGCGGCATCGCGGGGATGAATTTCAATAAATGGCCCATCATACATCTGGCGGATTTTATCAACCCGTCCGGTGCGCGTCTGGGTATGCCAGTGGCCGTAGAGCCTGCCCGTTGTCAGGACGTAGGGATAGTTGTCGTCCGGTGGTTCGGCCAGCCCACGCGAGTGATAGGCTGCAAACCGGGCGCGGCCATCGGGGGTATGAAACTGGCGATCGCTATACAAACGCTTGGCCGCAAACCGGGAAACAGGCGGCTTGTGCGGGTTGCGAATGAAAGAGGGAAAGCGCAATCGTCCCTTATCATCGCGTGTGGCTTCGCTGTCGTCTTCGCCTTTGGGGCACGGCCACTGCAACGGCCCTTCGTGACGGAGGCGATCGTGGGTGATGCCCGTCATATCACAGGGGCGTCCACGGGTGAGCTGCACAAATTCTGCATGGACATCGGCTGCACCGTTGAAGGTAAACGGTTTGCCAAAGCCCAACCGCCGCGCCACTTCTGCAAAAATAACCCAGTCAGCCCGGGCTTCCCCAGGGGGCGTCCGAAACTGCGGACAGAGCGTGACGCGCCGTTCTGAGTTGGTCATCGTTCCAGGTGCCTCGCTCCACTGTGCTGCCGGCAGCAGTACATGGGCGTAGGCAGAGGTTTCGGTGGGGTAATAGGCTTCCTGGTAAACGGTAAAGGGCGATCGTCGCAGTGCTCGCTTGGTCCGTTCCAGGTCGGGCATACTCACCACGGGATTGGTTGCAGCAATCCAGAGAAAGCCAACAGCACCCTCTTCCAGTCCCGTAATCATTTCCCAGGCATGGCGTCCCGGCTCCGGCGAAATTTGCCCTGGTTCCAGCCCCCAAAATTGCTCCACTTCCGCCCGGTGCTGCGGGTTTTTGACCGATCGATACCCTGGCAATAAATGAGACAATCCTCCGGCTTCGCGTCCGCCCATCGCATTGGGCTGGCCTGTAAGCGAAAACGGCCCCGCACCCGGTTTGCCGATTTGACCCGTCATCAGGTGCAAATTGATGATCGATCGCACCTTTGCTGTGCCCTCGCTGGACTGGTTGATCCCCATTGACCACATGGACAGGACGCGCTTGGATTCGCCCCAATAGCGAGTAGCTGTTTCTAGATCCGTGACGCTAATGCCGCAGCGTTTGGCAACCACGTCAGGCTTGTAGTCCTCAATGACTTCTGCAAACGCGGTGAAATTGTTGGTGTGCTTGGCGACAAAGACGGAGTCGAGGTACCCACGGTAGAGCAGCAGATACGCGATCCCATTGAGTAAATCGATGTCTGTTCCTGGATTGATGGCCAGGTGTAGATCGGCGGCTTCAGCCGTTTGGGTTTTGCGTGGATCGACCACAATCAGCTTGACATGCTTGTTTTGCTTGTGGTGCTTGCGGAGTCGGTTAAAAATAATCGGGTGACACTCAGCGGTGTTAGTGCCAATCAAAAACGCACAATCGGTCAGATCCAGGTCGTCGTAGCAGCAGGGTGGGCCGTCGGCACCAAAGCTCTGGATGTAACCGGCAACGGCGGAGGACATGCACAGGCGCGAGTTGGCATCAAAATTATTGGTGCCGAGGAAGCCTTTCATCAGCTTTTGGGCGACGTAGTAATCTTCTGTATTAAATTGTCCGGAGCCATACATGCAGAGCGCATCGGCTCCCTGTGTGGCCCGGACGGTTTGGATGCGATCGACAATCCGTTCCAGGGCTTCGTCCCAACTGACGCGGCGGAATGGCTCATCCAGCGAATCGCGCAGCATGGGATGCAGCAGCCGTTCCTTGTGTAGCGACTCGGTGATCGTGGCACCTTTAACGCAAACCATTCCCTGACTGGACGGATGGGCGCGATCGCCCCTTGCCTGCCAGATGGGTGTGCCCTGTTTGTCTCGATTAACCTGCTTGCCTGGTAAAGCTGGTGGCAATACTTCCAGGCCACAGCCAACGCCACAATAGGGGCAAAGGGTTCTAATGGGGTTAGTCATCGGTGCTATCCATCCATTACATCAAGGCCAATCCGATCAGGCCGAATGCCTTCTCTCACTTGCAGCCGCAGACACGGAATTTGAGCCAGGAGCGAGACATTAGCGGCGGTGCTGGTGCGAATTTCCAGTAGGGCATCGGGCAATGCTTCAAACAGCAACCGCTGTCGGGGAAACACGACCCGCTCAAACAGCCAGTTGGGAATGTTGGCAATTCGGGCCACCTGAAGCTGATTGGTCGCGTTTTCGTAACAACAGAGAATGCGATCGGACCAATCTCCGGGTAGAGAGGTGGATGTCTGAACCATAGGTATTGCTGACTATGCGTCGCTGTAAAAGGGCATCAAGCGCGAACAGGCAAAGACTAAGCAACAGGTGCACACGCTAATTGACATACAGGGCAAACACTCAAAACCTAGATTTGTTCAGCGCTGATAGCGGTTCTCACGCTCATGAAGCGCATAACACATCCCATCCGTGGATCGCTGATTGGCTAATTGCTGGTTGGCTGATCGCTCACGTCGTAGCCAATACTCCGTACCAGTTTCCATCGTCTGCACCTCACTTGCGAGAGAACGGCTAGCGTTATTCGACATCATCATGCGCAAAGCGATGGTAGAGAAAGTCCAGCGCATAGTTACGGAGTTCGTAGTATCGGGGGTCTTCCATGACGTGAGCACGATCGCGCGGACGCGGAAATGGAATGGACAGAATTTCGCCGACTTTCGCCGCCGGGCCGTTGGTCATCATCACCAGGCGATCGCCCAGCAGCAGTGCCTCATCAATATCGTGTGTAATCATCAGCACCGTGACGCGATGCTCAGTCCAGATTTTGAGCAGTTCTTCCTGTAACTCTTCGCGTGTAATAGGGTCGAGGGCACCAAACGGTTCATCCAGCACCAATACCTGCGGACGCAGCGCTAGGGCACGGGCAATACAAACGCGCTGTTTCATCCCGCCCGAAAGCTGCCCCGGTTTTTTATGCGCGGCATCAGTTAGTCCAACTAACGCCAGGTGATCGTGGGCAATTTGCTCTTTTTCCGCCTTTGGCTTGTCAGGGAAAACAGAGTGAATGCCCAGATAAATATTTTCAAACGCGGTCATCCAGGGCAGCAGCGAATAGTTCTGAAAGACCACCATGCGATCGGGGCCAGGTTTGGTGATGCGCTGGTTTTGCAACCGTACTTCACCGCTAGTCGGCTGTCGGAAACCCGACACCATATCCAGCAGCGTGGACTTGCCACAGCCCGAATGGCCAATGACGCAGAGAAATTCGCCTTCATTGACGGTGAGGTTGATGCCATCCAGGACCACATAATCTTCCCCACTGGGTGTGGGATAGGACTTGGTGAGATTCTCAATCACCAGGAATGGTTCCGATGTGAGCGGTGGCCTGGGTTCGAGCGTGGTGCTGTTGCGTATTTGCATAAATGAGGAGGCAGGGGGGAGGGATAGACAAGGGCAGGGAGAGAGACCGTTTTACGTCGCGCTTTGCGTCGCTTCGCTAAAGAGTTTTGAGCAGTGAGCAGTCATCCGTGAAACAGTGAACTAATCATTGAAGACTGGTTTCTGGCTTCTGGCTGCTAATTTTCAACCTTGAGCTTTGAGCCATTCACTTTCGTTCCTGCCCTCAGACGTTTGCTATGACCAGGCTATCGATCGCCACTTCTTCGATGTGAATGTCGCGCTTGATTGCCAGACTTTGGAGATAGCCGATCGGATCATCGGGATTGAACACACTGCCATCGGCGAAGTAGATGGGACCGCGATTAGGTTCAATATCTAACAACCCAAGTTCGCGTGCTGCTTCACCGAATACATCCACTCGACGAACGCGATCGAGAATCTCAAACCAGTTACGGGGGAATGGCGTGAGTCCCCAGCGGGCGAACTGGGTCATGATCCATAGCCCTTCGACGCGATAGGGACAGTTGGTTTGATCGACGTAAAATTGGTTAAAGCGCAGCAGTTGCTCTGGTTCGGAGTCAAGGCTGCGGCGGTAAGGATCAATCAAACCGGGGCGAATGTACGCAGGGTTCGCACCGACGTATTCGGGACGGCTCAAGAGGTCAACCAGTTCTTCGCGATTACGGCGATCGTCGCAATATTCACATGCTTCTAGCAGCGCTTTGACCAATGCTACGTGCGTCTGGGGATATTGAGTTGCCCAATCCTCGCGCACGCCCAAGACCTTTTCTAGATGTCCGGCCCAGATGTCGAGGTCGGTAGCAACGACAAATCCGAGTCCTTCGCGAACGGCGTGTGAGTTCCACGGTTCGCCAGCGCAGTAGCCGTCGATACTACCTGCTTTCAGCGTCGCGACCATTTGGGCGGGTGGGATCACAGTCAGACTGACATCTTGATCAGGGTCGATGCCGCCCGATGCCAGCCAGTGCCGCAGCAGCAGGTTATGCATGGAGGATGGATGCACAACGGCCAGCGTTCGCACTTGATCGGGAGTCTGAGCGATCGTGGTCTTAAAGTCTGCCAGCGTTCTGACACCAGCGTTGTACAACTGCTGGCTAAACGTCACCGCATTGCCGTTGCGACTGAGTACCAGTCCCGTTACGGTGGGTAGAGGTGCTTTCCCGCCCATGCCCATCGTCATGGCCAGTGGCATTCCTGCGGTCATCTGTGCGGCATCCAGCCGTTTTGATGCAACACCCTCAGCAATACTCTTCCAGCTTGGTTCGCGCGACAGGGTGACATCTTCCAGGCCATATTTCTGGAAGAACCCTTTCTCTTTGGCAATGACCAGCGGTGCACAGTCGGTTAAGGGGACAAAGCCAATGTTCAGATTGACTTTTTCTAACCCGTTGCGGGCGATCGCGGTGAACGCTGCAACCTTGCGCTGTTTTGTTTTCTTCTGCTGGTTGAGGAAGTAAACGATCTCTGCTCGCAGCGCGTAGTAGTTGGGATGGTTAACGACCCCCAGGCGATCGCGCGGACGGGAAAATGGTACGTCAATGATCTGACCAATATAGGATTCAGGGCCGTTGGTCAACATGACGATGCGATCGGACAGCAGCAGGGCTTCATCCACATCATGGGTCACCATAATGCAGGTGAGCTGGTGCTCTTCAGCGATCTGCATGAGCTGATCCTGCAAACTGCTGCGGGTCAGCGCATCGAGTGCCCCAAACGGTTCATCCAGCAGCAGCAGCTTGGGACGGATTGCCAGTGCCCGCGCGATCGCAACGCGCTGTTTCATCCCGCCTGATAACTGTCCTGGCTTTTTATCCGCGGCAGCGCGCAGTTTTACCAGGTCAATGTGGCGTTCCACAATCGCCCGTCGTTCGCTGTCTGGTAAGTCTTTCAAGACCCGATTCACGGCCAGTGAAATGTTTTCGCGCACTGTGAGCCACGGCAGTAGCGAATAGTTTTGAAACACGACCATGCGATCGGGGCCGGGTTTTGTCACCTGCCGCCCTTCCAGAACGATGCCTCCCTGCGTAGGGCGATCCAGTCCGGCAATGATGTTGAGCAGCGTGGACTTGCCGCAGCCGGAATGCCCTAGCAGCGATACAAATTCACCCTGCTTCACCTTCAAACTAATATTTTTCAGCGCGGTGTAGGTACCGCCGTTGGGGAGGTCAAATGTGCGGTCGATGTGATCAACTTCAACGAAGAAAGACATAAGGGAAAGGGTATAAGGATGAAGGCTGGGAGAATTTTGAAGGATGCGTTTGAGTTCAAAATAATGGCTTGAAAGCTGACTGCTGACTGCCGATCGCTCAACTCAAATCTATTTATCCGAACTCACCAGATTGGCGATCGCCCCAACCAGCTTATCGAGCAAGAAGCCAACGATGCCGATGTAGACGAGCGCCAGGATCACTTCACTGATGTTGCCGCTGTTATACGAATTCCAGATAAAGAAGCCGATGCCAGTGTCGCCGCGCAGCATTTCTGCAGCCACGATCGCCAACCACGCCAGACCAATGCCCAACTTCAGCCCGGTAAACATATAGGGCACGATCGACGGCAGCAAAATTTTGAAGAAATACTCCTGACTGGACAGCCGCAGCACTTTGGCTACGTTTTTGTAGTCCTGGGGCATTTGCTGTACGCCGACGGCTGTGTTGTAGACAATCGGCCAGATGGCAGTAATGAAAATGATGAACAGACCAGCGGGGCCAGAGTTCTTGAAGATTGCCAGCGCGATCGGCAACCATGCCAGTGGCGGCACAGTGCGCAACACCTGGAACATGGGATCAAACGCTTCGTACAGTACCGGAATTGCGCCGATTAACACGCCTGCCAGAATGCCAACAACCGCCGCGAGCGAATAGCCAATCGCTACCCGCTGCAAGCTTGCCCAGGTCTGCCAGCCCAGCCCTTTATCATTGCCATCTGACCAAAAGGGGTTGATGATTAAGTCCCATGTATCCTGCACGACCTGGATCGGCCCCGGCAAGGTGTCCTTAAAGACTGATGACCCGATCTGCCAGAGGATCAGAACGACGACCAGCGCAATAATTGGCGCGATGATCTTGCGGATGTTTTTCCGAATATAGGTGGCGATGTTTGCTGGAAGGGAAGCAAAGAAATTACTGTTCGTTGCTCTAACTGCCATTTCAGGGTTCCTTTGCGACATTGACAGGCGAGTGGACTGACGTTGATTAAAGGTCGGATCTCAGACAAAAACTGTCTCCAGTGCACAGTCCCGATGCACCGTCTGGGATCCGACCGGACGATCGCTAGACCGCTTTAATCTTGAGGCTCTTGAGATATGCCTCTGGGTTTTCAGGGTCAAACTTGACGCCATCAAAGAAGGTTTCAACCCCGCGCGAGGTGCTCTTGGGAATCGCAGCGGTTTGTCCAATACCTTTCGCTGCTTCCTTCCAGAGGTCTTCGCGGTTCACCTTGTCCACCAGCTTCTTCGCGTCAGCATCGGCTGCCAGATAGCCCCACCGCTTGTGCTCGGTCAAAAACCAGAGGTCATGGCTCTTGTAGGGATAGGACGCGTTGGCGTCGCCCGCCGCCCAGAATTTCATGACGTGGGGACTGTTATCAACCACTTTGCCGTTGCCGTAGTCAAACTTGCCGGATGCGCGATCGACAATGTCCTTTGCGGGTGCCTTGAAATACTCGCGTTTGGACACAATCTCGGCCATTTCCTTCTTGTTCTCTGCTTTGTCGCACCACATCTGGGCTTCCTGCACCGCCATCAGTAATGCTTTGGCTGCCTTTGGATTCTTATCAACCCAATCAGCCCGGAGCGCAAATGCTTTTTCGGGATGATTGTTCCACAGTTCACCCGTTGTCAGCGCTGTAAACCCAATTCCCTGATTCACCAACTGGGCATTCCACGGTTCACCAACACAAAAGGCTGCCATCTGCCCTTCCTTCATGTTGGCCACCATTTGTGGGGGGGGAATCACAATCAACGAAGCATCTTTGTTGGGGTTCAGACCACCCGCGGCCAACCAATACCGCATCCAAAGATCATGGGTGCCACCGGGAAACGTGACCGCACACTTCGTTTGTTTGCCCGTGGACTTGGCTTTAGCAAAAGCATCTTTGAGCGGGGAACTTTCTAACCCAACTTTGGCATCCTTGTAGTCATTGGCCACAGAAATGCACTGACCGTCCACATTAAGTCGCGCCAGGATGTACATTGGCACAGGCTTGCCGTCGGTGATTTTGCCGGTGGTGAGCAGGTACGGCATGGGAGACAGAATATGGGCACCGTCAATGCCGCCACCTTGAGATCCTGTGGCAATGTTGTCGCGGGTGGTTGCCCAGGAGGTCTGCTTGACCAGCTTGACATCCTTCATGCCATATTTTTCAAAGTAACCCTTCTCTTTGGCAACGATCAGCGGAGCCGAGTCAGTGAGCGCGATGAAACCCAGGGTTGCGGCTGTGGTTTCGGGCGTATCCGCAGCGCTGACGTTAACTGCTGGAGCTGCACTCGGTGAACTGCTGCTAGTTGAAGCCGAGTTTGAACCTGAACTACAGCCGTGCGCCAGGAGGGTGCTTGCTGCTGCAACACCCGAGGTGATGATGAACTTCCGTCTCGAAAAATTGGTCATGACTCGCTATTCCTGATACCTCAAAAAATATTGGGTTGTGATGAATGCAGGGCTGCTTCCTGATCCTGAGCGGGTTTAGCCGGACGGACACACGAAGCAGTGCCCGGTTTCGGGCTCGATACAGACGATACCGAAATTTAGTTGCCAGCGACTGCTGGGTTAGTTGCTCGCCGTCACTTCTGAACGCGGTTGCGCATCAAAGTGTTGGATCAACAAATCTTTCAAAACGGGCTTGAGGTCGCTACAGGGAATCCCTTTCATGACACAGGTGCCTAGTTCGGCATCCTTCCCGACTTTGCCACCCATGTAAATATCCACGCCTTCGACCGTTTTCCCATCCTTCCGAACTTTAGTGCCCATCAAGCCGATGTCTGCGACCTGTGGCTGGCCGCAAGAGTTGGGGCAGCCTGTCCAATGAATCCGTACGGCTCGTGGTGAATCGAGTTCGGCTTCCAGTTCTTGGATCAGCGCCAGCGCACGATTTTTGGTTTCAATCAGGGCAAAGTTGCAAAACTGGCTGCCAGTGCAGGAGACGAGCGATCGCGACAGTGACTTGGGCGCAACCGAAAACTTCTCCAACAAGGGTTCTTGCAGCAACGGTTCCAGGCGAGAATCGGGCACATTGGGCAGAATTAGGTTCTGTTCCACCGTGAGCCGGAGCTCACCGCTGCCGTAGACATCGGCGAGACGCGCTAGGTCGAACATATCGGTAGCAAAGAGACGACCGACCGGGATGTGCAGCCCCACATAGTTCAATCCGGGCTGTTTTTGAGCGTACACGCCGATATGGTCGCGCTTGTCCCAAAGAATTTCGTCTTTAGGGGCAGCGGTTTCGAGTGACCGCCCCATTTTCGCTTCCACTTCAGCGCGGAGTTTTGCCACGCCCCACTCGTCGATTAGCCACATCAGACGTGCTTTTTGGCGATTGGCCCGCAGTCCGTGATCGCGATACACGATGAGGAGTGCTTCGCAGAGGGCGACAACATCCTCCGGCGCAACCCAGACATCAAAGGGAATAGCGGCTTCACAGCGCTTGCCCGAAAAGAAACCGCCAACCAACACGTTGAAGCCGAAGGTGTCATTCTTGTAGGCGGGCACGAAGGCAATATCGTTGATCTCGGCATGGACGGAATTGTCCCGACAGCCCGCGATCGCAATATTAAATTTGCGCGGCAGATTTGAAAACGCTGGATTACCTTCACCCTTGTTGGTGATGAGATCCTGCACCTGGCGGATCAGATCCCGTGTGTCAAAGAGTTCGTCGGCGTCCAGTCCGGCCACTGGAGAGCCTGTGATGTTCCGCACGTTGTCCATACCCGACTGGATGCTGGTTAACCCAACGGATTCAAAGCGACGAAAGATATCGGGTACGTCTTCGATCCGAATGCCGCGTAGCTGAAGATTTTGCCGGGTCGTGATATCGGCGTTGCCATCATCGCCATAGCGCTGCACAACTTCTGCCAATACGCGCATCTGGTCACTGGTAATAATGCCGTTGGGTAGCCGCAACCGCATCATGAATTTACCGGGCGTGACCGGGCGAAAAAAGATACCCATCCATTTCAGCCGATGGTCGCGATCGGTTTCATTCATCGCTTCCCAACCGATCTGGGCAAAGTGTTCCAGTTCTGCCTTGACGGCTAGACCATCTTTCTCGGCTTTAAATTTTTCAAACTTGTTGAGACTGGCTGCCGTGGGGACTGTGCTTGTCATAAATGTTGTCCTTCCGAGGACGATAGCTCAATCAAAATGAGGGACAATCAAATGGTGCATCGGTAGCCGATTTGCTGCCGTGACGTAGTGATTGCCGTAACGCTGACCAGATGACAACGGGGATTACACACCGTTGAAGTTACGTTAAACGGAGCCATCGGAAAGATTCGTATCTCTAGTTACAAAATATTTCTAACTATGAAGTTTTTGCATGGGTACGATGCGCTCTTTGCATGGAAGGCGGCTTGATGTGTCAGAGTGCCGGTCTGTGATCGCGCCAAAGCCACGCCATCAGCCCATTGCAATCGCACCACGGCTTTCCCAAAAGTGTAGCCGTAGCCATATTCAGTGGTGGCAGTGGCGACTCAGCCAGCCGACTCAGAATCGAGTACCCGGCGATTGTCCCTGTCCACCCAGTATTTCGTTCCGCATGACAAACGGGATGGGGTCAAAGCTTTCGAGTCTCCAATGGGGAAGCTCACTGGTTCGTTAACTTCACCGTCTCCTGGGCGTAATTGGCCCCTTCCAGCATCAGGGCGGTAATGACTGTGTAGGCTTCAATCCACGCTTGCTCTACCGCTGCTGTCCATTCCGTGTCCAGATGTGCGGCAAATGTTTTCAGCAAGCTGTTGCCGACGAGGGGGTAATGTTCAGGCAGCGCACCATAATGGACATGCCTTGCCCCCAGACCCCGTAGCGTTTCTGCTAACACAGTCGGCTGGTGGAGGTTATCGACCACAAAGATCAGCGATCGCAGCAGCAGGTCTTCCTGCATGGCCATGTTGGTGTGGTTAAACAATGGCGATGCTTCTGGATAATCTGTAAATAAGGTGCGATAAAAACTATCCACAAATGCCTGGGCCTGCGGTCTGATAAGGGCGAAACTTTGTTCTAGCAACGGGACATTCAGCGTCATAGATCAATTCTGATTCGATTGCGACACATAATTCTGTATCGATCTACGGAGTTATCGAAATGGATTAAAGTTTTTTACAGAAAAAGTGCGATGGGATGGAATGCAGGTTGCCGATTTTAGACGGAAACGAACCATTCAAAACCCTATTCTTTCGTCTCAACTTTGAGATCTTGACAGGAGATGTGATCAGACAGAATAGCGCTAGCGATCGCGCCACTATGAATTTCAAGCTGAGCGGCAGGAACCGCTTCAAACAAGAGACGCTGTCCTGGAAAAACGACGCGCTCGAAATACCAATTGGGGATATTGGTGATGCGCACCACTTGAACGCGAGGAGAACCATTGACATAGCAGCAAATGATGCTGTCCGGCTGACCCTCTGGCAATGGGTCTAAAATCTGGGGCATTTTTCTATGCTGGTGGCATAAGAGACTCTATCCGAGTGTAGTCGAGTGGTTTTGCCTTTGTCGTGTATCAAATGGCGCTTTTGTTGGCTGGTTCACGAACTCGATCGCTATGCGGCAACTTGCTCCGACCTGCCCGCAAAGGAAACTATGGCCGGAAGCTACGGCAGGCAAACATGGCTTCTGGCACCGTCATCAGTCAGATTTCCAGGTTTTGGTTTTGGTCAGCAGTCCTGGTCGTTAATATTGCCACTTGGCATCACGGTATTGCAGAAGCGGGCTCCGGTTAAGTTGGCGTGCTCCAGATCGGTCTCTCGCAGGTAGGCTGCACTGAGTTCTGCTTGCGCCAGATCGGCACCTCTGAGATCCGCCTTGTTGAGGTTGGCGGCTCTTAAGTTTGCGCCTTTGAGATTAGCGTTGTTAAGGACGGCTTCGCTGAGATTGGCGTTGTTGAGCACGGCTGTACTCAAGTCAGCGGCTTTGAGATCAACAAACCGAAGATTGGCTTTTTTCAAATTTGCTCCTGCCAGATCCGCGTTGCTCAAATCGCCTTCTGTGAGGAGTGCCCCTTCAAGATCGGCACCGTTGAGCGTTGCACCCTGTAAGTTGGCGCGTTTCAAGTTGACGCGTTTCAGTTCACACCCCGGACAGCTATTGGTTTTCGTCAGGACTGACAGGTTGCTGATCGCTTCTCTGGTCAACGGTTGCATGGTTAACTGCGCCATCACAGGCGTTGTTGGCATCGCCAACCACCACATCATCGCGACCAAAATGACCCCTTGAATCACTGATTTGAGCATGGTGTTGCCCTTCAGTTTGCTAAACGCCATAAACAAAACGCCATAAACAGCTGAATCTGTGCTGTTGCGCGATCGAACTCCACGCCTGGATTGAAACAAACTGCCAGGACGTCAGTTCAGCGACTCTGAGGGCTGGTTTGTTGCTCACCAGACGATATCGAGTCACCCCTGACCGTCAGACACAGTCATCAGGCATGGTTAAACGGTTGCGATCGCAACGGCACATGAATTCAGCATGACAGAAAGGCTGTCCCTCACTGTCACCGTTTGGTAATTTTTAACGTTCGGTATGGGCGATCGCGATCAATGGTCGCTCCAGGGCATCAACGCCCTACCTTAAAGCTCACATCGCCTGGTATCGACAAACAAGAGGGGCCTTATGGCGTCAGCGCTGTTGGCAACTTCTTGAGACCCCTCCCTGAGGCTATCGGGATGTTAACGGGACGCTAGAACAAACCCCATCGCTTCTTCCGCGCTGGCGGTGGGGGCGGTGGTTCCACGGCTTTAGCAGCAGGTTGCTTGCCCGTTGGTTTCGCCGGTTTTGCAGCCGCCTGTTTAACGGGTTTCGTTGCCTTTGCCGGAGGTGGGCTGGCGGGCTTTGTCGCCGTCTGCGTCACCTTTCTTGCGGCTTTTGCGGCGGGTTTTGCCTTGGCTGGCGGCACCGATTTCACTGGCTCCGTGGGTTTGACCTTCGGCAGTCGGTCAACCTGGGACTCTAGAGCGGCATACCAGGGGTTGCCGGTTGTGGCCGCCTGCTTGTCTAACCAGGCTGCGATCGCCGACTGCTTATTCGGCAAATCCGCCACGGGAACGGCTGCTTTGATCGCACTACGTGCCCGCACGGCATGCCAGGTATGGCCCAAAAGCAACAAGAACCCCAAAATGAACTGTGTTGCCGCGATCCCACCCTTATCAGGGCCGTAAAATTGCGGCGGATAGGCCACGTCTGAATTCAGCACAAAATAGCCTGACAGGATGCCCATCCAGCCTAATGCCGCCAAACTGTAAGACAGAATGGCCTCCCCTGTAAAGGGAACCCGCTTCTTTACCCAGTTGGCAGGCTCAGTCAAAATATGCCAGACACCGCCAGCAATCAACACGATGCCGATCCAGATATGGCCACCAATGAGATCTTCAAGGTTATCTACGGCCGTCATCCCCTTCCATGAAAAGCCGCCGTGAACATAGCCTGCGATGTAGCCAAAAATGGTGATCGGGTCGATCGTCGGCGACGTTACAAGCCGCGCTTTACCGAGGTTGGCATCAAAAATGCCACCAAATACCATCGCTTTGAGCACGAGCAAAAAGGCACCCAATCCCAGTAAGATCAGGTGGTGCCCAAAAATAAAGGTCATTTTTTTGCCGTCGTTCCACTCGTAGTGAAACTTGGGTGCACGGGCAGAACCGTCTTTCAGAACTTCTGGCCCTTTGAAGGTGTGATAAAGCCCGCCCGCGCCTAAAACAGCCGACGATACAATATGTAAGATCCCAATCACAAAATACGGGTAAGTATCCACCACCGTGCCATCTGCTCCCAGGCCCCAGCCCAGGCTTGCCAGGTGTGGTAATAGCCCTAATCCCTGCTCATATAGCGGTATACCGGGCTGAAAGCGAGCAACTTCCAGCAGCGTGATGGCTCCCGCCCAAAACACAATGAGCCCAGCGTGAGCAACGTGTGCCCCCAGCAATCGACCAGATAATTCAACGAGACGAATATTGCCGACCCACCACTGTGAATCGTAATCAAATGCTTCTGTTCCGGTGTTAACCGTTGTCGTCACAGCTAAATCTCCCTAATGTCCACAACATACCCTCAGCTATCGTGCTCAGCCATCAGGTCTTGAGTTAAACGGACGTTAGGCTACTGGCGATCGACCGTTAAAGATTCAATCCTGCCGTCTGGTCAGGTTCAAATACGATGTCGTCGAACCGGCAATAGCCTAAACGATTCGTCGGGCAATGCAGCTTGAAAATCAGCACCTAGAATTCCTGTTCGGCAGGGATTCTGACGCAAAGCCAACTAAGCTTCCGATGCCTCAGATGCAACGGCACCCAGTGCTTGTGGAATTCGCTTGAAGTCAAAACCAAGCGCCCGGAGCGCGTGCCACAGATGACCCTGCAAAATGAAGAATGCGAGGAAGAAGTGCGTGTTGGTTAACCAGGCGCGAGCCGTGTGAGCACCGTTGGGTAAATCAACCGTATCGACAAAGTAGGGCGCAACACCCAGCTTGAACTCCAGCGGTGGCCCGTAGAACTCAACCGGGTAAGCCAGCGTGTTAACGGCGCAGTAGTAGGAGGCGGTGAACCCTGCGATCGCCAGCCCCCCCAATGCATAGGAGAGCAACGCTTCGCCCGAAAAAATGAGGAGGCGCTGTGCCCACTCAAATGGAGCCTTGAGAATGTGCCAGATGCCGCCACCAATGAGCAAAATAGCTACATACACATGCCCCCCGATCAAATCTTCGAGATTGTCTGTTTCCGCAAAATGGGTCTGATAGCCATAAATTGTCAGTGGGTTGAGTGTCGGACTTGTGACCTTGCGGACTTCACCGATCGTGGAATCATAAATGCCGTGGGTCGCCGCCCAGATGACCAGCAGCAGTGCACCCAATCCCAGCAAAATCAGGTGGTGCCCCAGGATAAAGCCCAGCTTTTTGGGGTCATCCCACTCAAAGTGAAACTTGGGTGCGCGAGCGGGGCCATCCTCCAGCACAGCCGGCCCTTTGAGCGCATGAAATAAACCACCCGCACCCAGAACGGCGGATGAAATCAGGTGGACAACGCCCACTGCAAAGTAAGGATACGTATCAACAATTTTGCCGCCTGACCCAACACCAAGCCCCAGTGTTGCCAGGTGCGGGATCAAAATTAAACCCTGTTCACCCGTTGGTAATGCTGGATTAAACCGGGCGACTTCGAACAGCGTGATCGCTCCCGCCCAAAAAACAATCAAACCAGCCTGCGCTACGTGAGCTGCCAGCCATTTTCCAGACAAGTTCGCTAGACGAGCGTTGCCTGCCCACCAGCCGTATTCAACATCGGGGTTACCGTATGATTGCATTGTGTTTCCCTTTCAGAAATCTGAGAAAAATTAACGATTTCCAAGAAATTTGTAAATTTAATTACTAAAAAGCAGCCGTTAAATTTACAAACTTCGCGATAGAAGAATCCAAGTATTCATGGGAATTTATAGTATTTTTTGGGTGGGTTTTGTGTGCCAAGCTACTTAATAAATAAAATTGGTTTGCTTCACAAAAAGCAATGAAAACTGGCAAAGCTTAACTAAACCCTGCAGTAGGGGTTGATGCTGCGAAAACGCAACCCGAAGTCCAGAAGAAACGTTGCTAAAACTTATAAAAACTTATTAAAACGTGGTGTCGATTTGGGCATGCGTAATTTCCTGCCAATCCATGATTGGAGCAGGCTTAATGTGAATTGAGACACTCGGGTTACCGGTTAGACTGCACCATCAGGACGGCCGCCGATCGCGCTTCCATTGGATACCGCTTGCGTCTGACCTGGGGGGCAACAGACGGCTCAGAGAAATCTTTGGGTGCTGGTAGTGCTGTATCGATAATTCTGTACCAGCGTTCGCCTTTGCCCAGTGGCGGTAGCTCAAACGTCAGCGCGTCCCAGTAGGCGTTGAGCATGATGTAGAGATATTCTTCATGCTCAGGGTGGCGCAACGTAAACGCGAGGCAGTGAGAATTTTCGCCCCAATCAGGCTGCCCCAGTTCAACGCCGTGCCAAACAATGTGGGGGCGTTGACTGGCATAGGTAACCTCAAGCAACCGCTCCTGGCGCAAAATTTCGAGCGATCGCGTAAAGTGAATCAGCTTTTGTACAAACCGCAGCAGTCCGGCCTGAGATTTGAGACCACTCCAGTCAAACCAGCTCAGCTCATTGTCCTGGCAATACGCATTATTGTTGCCCTTTTGCGATCGTCGGATTTCGTCTCCCATGAGCAACATTGGGATGCCCTGCGAGAAGAACAGAATGGTCAAAAAGTTTTTAATTTGCTTCAAGCGCAGCGCTTCGATCGCGCTATCGGTCGTTGGCCCCTCAACGCCACAATTCCAGCTGTGATTGTCATTGGACCCATCCCGGCTGTCTTCAAGATTGGCTTCGTTGTGCTTCTCGTTGTAAGACACCAGATCGTTAAGCGTGAAGCCATCGTGGCAGGTGACAAAGTTAATGCTGCGGCTGGGTTCACGATCGGGCTGCGGATAAATATCCGGGCTGCCGAGGATGCGATTGGCGAGCGTTGCCACCGTATGGTTTTCACCTTTGACAAAGCGGCGGCTATCGTCCCGGAATGGCCCGTTCCACTCAGCAAAGCGATCGCCAATAAACGACCCTACCTGGTATAGTCCGGCAGCGTCCCACGCTTCGGCAATGATCTTGGTGCCAGCCAGAATGGGATGAGATTCGATCGTCCACAGAATTGGGGGGTCTTCTAGCGGCTGCCCGGATCGACTGCGCGACAGCACAGACGCCAGATCAAACCGAAATCCATCCACATGCATATCCGCAACCCAGTACAGGAGGCTTTCCAGGATCATGCGCCCGACAATCTCATGGTTGGCTTTTAGCGTATTGCCGCAACCGCTGTAGTTGCTGTAATGGATCTCGTCTGGCTCCAGAATGTAGTAGGCGGAGTTTTCCAGCCCTTTAAACGATAGAGTCGGGCCGTCCTGGTTGCCCTCAGCGGTGTGGTTAAACACTACGTCAAGAATGACCTCGATGCCGGCCTGGTGCAGCGCTTTCACCATGTCGCGGAATTCATCTACGGCTCCCAATGGATCACGCCGGGAGCTGTAGCCCGTGTGGGGTGCGAAGAAGGCGATCGTGCTGTAGCCCCAGTAATTTTTCAGACCTGGCTGCACATCCTGTTCATCAAACTGGTGCACGGGGAGCAATTCCACAGCGGTCACGCCTAACTGCTTCAGGTAAGGAATTTTCTCAATCAGTCCCGCATAGGTGCCCCGTTTTGCTGCCGTTACGCCCGAGTTGGGATTGAGGGTGAAGCCACCGACATGCATCTCGTAGATCACGCTATCGGTGTGGGGGATACACGGCGGACGATCGTCTTCCCAGTCGTAGGCGTTGGGGTCAACCACGACGCCACGCAGCGCTTGAGCGCAATTGTCACCGGGGCGGATGGCGGCTTCACGGCTGTAATGTTCCCAGCCTACAACGGCCTTTGCATAGGGATCCAGCAAAACCTTGTTGCCGTCGAAACGATGTCCCCGCTCGGGCGCAAACGGCCCGTGGACGCGGTAGGCGTAGATTTGCCCGGCTCCAATCCCCGAAACGAAGACGTGCCAGTAGTAGAAGGTCTTGTTCTGCTTGCGATCGAGGTGGATGACAGCGGCCGGTTGCGGATCATCAGCGCGATCGAACAGCAACAGCTCTATCGCCTCACAATTCTTTGAGAAGATCGAAAAATTAACGCCATCCGGGTAAACCGTTGCACCTAATGGAAAGCTCCGGCCCGGCAAAACGTCAAACTGTATTGCACCCACAATTGTTGAAACCCCAGTGAAGACCTGACATGGCTAGCCATCCGCTATCCGCCTGTCAGCTTTAGATTCTACGCTGATTTCTGTCTTCTGGCTCCTGCCTTCTGCCTCATGACCACTCGCTTCCAACATCGACACATCAATCAACCAGATTCTCTCGCTGGCAGTGGTTCTGGTTTCACGGCCAATGTCTGCCTTTGTCCATTGCGATCGACCACGACCTGAAGTGTACTGCCGATCGCCGTTGCTTCGACCTGTTGCTGTACCTGCTGCGCTGATTGAATGGTAGCGCCGTTGATACTGACTACAATGTCACCCCGACGCATCCCACTCCGGGCGGCTGGCGACCCAGCCGCTACATCCACAATCAGCACACCCTGATCGCGATTAATCTTAAAACCCGCATCACTTTGATTAATTTCGTCACGCAGTTCTGCATTCAACTCCGCCATCTTGACGCCGAGATAGGGGTGTTCGACCTTGCCTTTGGTCACAATCTGCTCCGCGATCCGCTCCGCCGTGGCGATCGGAATGGCAAACCCCAGTCCGGCGGCCCCCTGAATGATGGCAGAGTTAATCCCAATTACCTGACCTTCGGCATTGATCAGCGGCCCACCAGAGTTGCCTGGGTTGATCGCGGCGTCCGTCTGGATGAAGTCAACACGTTCGGCAGGCACGCCCACGTCGGCTGCCGAACGGCCAGTGGCGCTGATAATGCCCTGCGTCACGGTGAAGCTCAGCCCTAGCGGGTTCCCGATCGCGATCGCAACTTGCCCGGGCAGCAAATTATCCGAATTGCCCAATTGCACCGTTGGCAGGTCTTGCGCGTTAATTTTGACTACGGCGACATCGGTTGTAGAGTCCGCACCGATGACAGTGCCCTTAAACCGTCGCCCGTCTTTTAGCACGACCGTCACGCTATCGGCCCCCTGAACCACGTGTGCATTGGTCAAGATACGTCCGTCTGACGTGGTAATGAATCCAGAGCCAGTACCGCGCTGTATCTGCTGCGCCGGCGGTTCCTGACCACCAAAAAACCGCTCCAGGCCAGAGTCGCCAAAGGACTGCCCAACCGTGCGAGTA
>Ga0070738_10003892_pt1 | contig 18779 bp, 23 predicted proteins | sample Coa_R2_2_FD_66446 | JGI IMG/M metagenome (GOLD analysis project Ga0070738, IMG submission 66446) | Surface soil microbial communities from Centralia Pennsylvania, which are recovering from an underground coalmine fire - Coalmine... | ecosystem: Environmental > Terrestrial > Soil > Unclassified ... | reverse complement strand
TCGGACCTTGATCGCCTGAAGTTCATTCGCCGCAACCACGAAATCGGTTTCACCCTGGTTGAAATCAAGGAACTCCTACAACTCCATGCCGTGCTGGAAGGCATGCCGTATCCGTTGAAGCGCGCGCCGAAAGAAGTCCAAGGGATCGTGAAGCTTGGCCGCCGGCGTCTGGAACAAGTGAACAACAAAATCGAAATGCTCACGCTCATGAAGCGGCAACTCGAGCAGTTGGTTTTACACCTGGAGGGAGCCGCCGTGCCTGTCACCTGTCCCATGGCGAATGCCCCGCGCGAAAAGCCGCCCGCAAAGTGTCCTGTAAAAACCTCTTGACCTTGTACTCAGGTACGGGGTTCACACTCTCCTCAGAACTGTGATTCACAGTTCATTTCGGGGGAGAGGTGGATGGCGAGACGTACTTATCTGGTGCTTCTGTTCTGTGCCGCTGCAATTACGGTTACCACTACCGCCGCCTTCGCAGTCATTTCGCTGGATTTTTCCAGCGAGGCCGATCCGCCTTTCATCGAGCAACGCGTAGCGCGAAGTCTTCTCGCGCTGAATCTTCGATTTCGACGTCTTCCTAAACCGCCCGCCGACTCTCCGTCGCGACAAGATATTGATCGCGGCGCTCACCTTTACGAGCAGCAGTGCTCGTTCTGCCACGGCAGCCGCGATGGAAATCCTGCTGTCCTGGCTAAATCTTTTTCGCCGCGGCCTCCCCAGTTTGCCATTCAAGGTGTCACAAATGAACCAACTATCAATGCCTACGTCATTCGCCACGGGATCCGATGGACTGCCATGCCGGCATTCCCAACATTGTCGGACGACGATGCATGGAGAATCGCGCGTTATCTCGAGACTTTCAACCACACCAGAACGCCGTAATTGCGCCGCGCAGAACCGCACGGCCGAAGGAGAAAACATGAAATTGAAATTAGTGATCGCCTTCCTGCTGCTCACGGTTGTTGCCGTAGCTGAAAAGCATCCCGATTTTTCCGGCTCATGGCAATTGAATGCAGACAAAAGCAAGAACCTGGGAATGATGTCACAGATGGAGATGTCATTACTCGTCGAGCAGTCACCCGCGGCTCTCGACGTCACCACGCACACAATCTTCCAGGGACAGGCCTCCGACAACAAAACACATTATGACCTCACCGGAAAGCCCGTGCAGAACGAACTTCCGATGAGCGGCGTAAACGAGACTGTCAGCAAATGGAAGGGCGACAAACTACTGACCACGTGGTCTGGAGAGAGCGCGGTCGCGGGCGGACCCAAAGTCGTTCGACTCGAGACCCGGAGCCTCTCGCCCGACAAGAAAACGATGACCGTGGAATCGACACGAGGATCCAGCCCCGCCATCGTGATGGTCTTTGAAAAGAAGTGAGCCATGCGCAGACCAGCAATAGCGATGATCTTGACGGTCCTCGTTGCGGGCACCGCGATGGGTGTTTACCTGGTGCGCAAGAGATCAAAGCACGGTGCTCAGGAGAATACCCCGATCGTGCATGCCGAAGTTCGAACGGTTGATACGACGGTAAACGCTACGGGGACTGTAAGGTTGCGGGTCGGCTCAGAGGTTCGAGTTGGCTCGCAACTTTCAGGGATCGTCAAGAAGTTGAACGTCACGGTCGGATCTCACGTTCATGCCGGTGAGCTTATCGCTGAGATCGATGATGCCACTGTGCGTGCGCGCCTGGCGCAGGCTGAAGCACAAGCTGAATTAGATCGAGTCGGGCTGGAACGGGCGACCGTCGACGCAAATCGCGCCAGCAAACTGCTGGCGGCGCAACTCATACCGGCCCAGCAGGCGCAAGATGCTCAACTGGCAATGAACGAGGCCGAGGCACGCTATCAGAAGTCGCTCAAGGACCGTGACCTGGCGAAGGTCGACCTTGGTTATGTGCAGATTCGAGCACCAATCAGCGGCACCGTCGCCTCTGTTTCTACGCAAGAAGGTGAGACGGTTGCCGCATCGTTTACTGCTCCAACCTTCGTGACGATCATCGCAGACGATGCACTCGAACTTGTTGCCATGGTCGATGAGACCGACATTGCAAACGTCAAGCCCGGTGATCCCGCGTCGTTCACAGTAGACGCTTATCCTGCCCGCGATTTCCCGGGAATTGTAAGAAGTATTGCCCCCAAGGCGACGATCGTTTCTGGCGTGGTCAATTATGAGGTCACCATCCATATCGGCACCGATGCAAAGCTGCTGAAGCCGGACATGACCGCGAATGTCACAATCCGCACCGCACAACACCGTGCGTTCATGCTACCTGCCGACGCGGTCCAGTCCGACGGCGATCGCAGTGTTGTCTACATCCTGGAGAATAGTGGCCCCGTGCGCCGCGAAGTTGTGACGGGGTCCAGGAATCAGGGTGAGATTGAAATCCGCAAAGGGATAACCAAGGAGGACAAAGTGCTCCTGACCGCAGCTTTTTCCACCCCTGCTCGAGGAAATCAATGATCCAGGTAACGGATTTGTCGAAATCGTATTCGCGTGGAGACAAGGGTCTTGTACACGCGCTTGTCGACGTATCGTTCGAAATCGCGAAAGGCGAATTTGTGGTAGTTCGCGGCGCCTCAGGCAGCGGCAAGTCAACCTTGCTGAACCTGATCGGGTGCCTCGACGTCCCGACATCTGGTCGCTACCTGTTCGCCGGTGAAGACGTCGCGGACTACAGAGACAAGCAACTCGCGCGCATTCGAAACCAGAAGATCGGATTCATCTTCCAGTCATTTAATCTGTTGCCACGGACGACGGCCATAGAGAACGTTGAGCTTCCTCTCGTTTATCTCGACGGGCGAGTCGATCGCAAGCGCGCTCTCGCTGCGCTCGAGCGGGTGGGACTCGCTGCTCGCGCGCGTCATTTCCCCAATGAGCTCTCGGGAGGTGAACAACAGCGGGTCGCGATCGCACGTGCACTCATCAACAGCCCGGGCCTAATCCTCGCAGATGAACCGACCGGCAATCTCGATCAAAAAGCCGGTGCAGAGGTGATGGGGATCCTACAGGAACTCCACAAAGAAGGCCGCACCATTTTGCTTGTCACACACGATGACGAAGTTGCTCGGTATGCGCGACGTGAACTCTTTCTTCGCGATGGACGGATCATTTCCGATCGGACGCTGCCAGGCCACGGTCATTCAACTGCGATCGGGGGTGCGAGATGAAGATACATGCGCTGATATCACAAGCGACCAGAGTGACGCGTCGCTACCCCCTAAGATCAACGCTCATGACGGGAGGTGTCCTAATCGGAATCGCTTCACTTGCCCTCCTGACCTCAGTTGGAGAGGCGACGAAACATCTCACCATGCAGCGTTTCAAGAACATGATTGGGACCTTCGATACCTTAATGGTCCGGCCCGGTGGAGCAAAATCACGCGGCATGCCCACGCTGGTGAACGTTCCGCCGACATTGCGTTTCGACGATGCCCAGGCAATTGCACAGCTGCCCGAAATTAAGTCTGTCGCTGAGATGCAGAGCGCATTCGATATCGACATCAAGTACCGCGACAAGACGGCTTCACCCGGAGTATTTGGCGTGAGTCCGAACTGGCTGGCGCTCCGCTCCGACGAACTTGCCGAAGGAAACTTCTTCACCGAAGAACAGAATAGTGCCCTGGCTCGCGTTGCGGTGATCGGCACGGATGTGCGCTCCGCGCTATTCCCCGAGGAAGATCCTCTCGGCAAAACCATTCGCATCGCCGAGGTCCCCTTTCAAGTGATTGGCATCTTGCAGTCACGTGGAGCTGGTCCTGCCGGCGGCAGCCTCGATAATGTGATCCTCATCCCCGTGAGCACGGCATCACGCCGACTGTTCAATCGCGACTATCTTACGATGCTGATCGCACAGCTTAGGGACCCAAATCAGGCGGATATAGTCACGAGCGAGGTGCAAACCCTGTTACGTTATCGCCACAGTATCCGTCCACCAGAGCTGGACGACTTCACCGTTACCAATCCGCGTGCAACCATGGCACGCGTCACACAGGCCGGCAACACTCTTTCGCGCATTCTGACAGGTGTTTCGGTACTGGCTCTACTCATCGGTGGCGCCGTGATCATGGGCTTGATGTCAATCGCTGTTTCGGAGCGCCGGAATGAGGTCGGAGTGCGTCGTTCCGTTGGTGCATCGCAGAGCGATATTGTCGTGCAGTTCATGTTCGAAGCGCTATTCGTCGCCCTGATGGGAGGTCTCGGCGGCGTGGCTATCGGTTGTGGCGCCGTTCTCCTGGGAGCACGAATGCGAATGATGCCTGCGAACCTGTTATGGCAACCCTTCGCGCAGGGGATTGTCCTGTCTCTCGTGATCGGACTTCTCTGCGGAATCTACCCCGCCTGGAAAGCCTCACGAATTGATCCGATCCAGGCAATTCGGTTTTAATCGATGCGGCATTGCAAGATAGCGGTAAGAGCTTTGCGGCTTTTGTGCAGGTTTCCACTCCGCTCCGCGCTTTTACTGCTGAGTGCGGCTCTCGGTGTCAGTGGAGTGGTGTGTTCCGTGAATTACGGCACGAGTGGTAGCCGTCAGCTGCTCGATCAAATCCATCGCCTTGGAACCAATGTCATCACCGTGACTCCCGCTCAGAGTCGCGCTATTGCCGGGCGCGCTCGAACCGGGTTCGCCGTCACTACCCTTGACGAGCGCGACTATCGCCTTCTGAAGGAAGACATACCGGCAATCGCGCGCTCCTCAGCGCAGGTCGCCCAGAACTATCGCATCAAGGCGGGCGACCTCTCGAAGGTGACCAGCGTTGTCGGCTGTGAGTCCGACTATTTCGTGATCAAAGACTGGCATCTAGTCCGAGGCGGACTCTTCACGCCACGGCAGGAACGGGAAGGCAAGCGGGTGGCAATCTTGGGTCATAACGTCGCGCTCGACCTATTCGGTTCGGCGTCACCCTTAGCGGCAACCATCACCATTAATCAGATTCCTTTCGAGGTGATCGGTGTGCTCGCCGAGCGTGGACAGGGCCTCGACGTTAGGAATGAGGACGAACAGGTTTTCGTACCGCTCACGACGGGAACGCGCCGACTCATGAACGTGAACTACTACTCCGGCATCGTCATAGAAATTGCCGCGCTCAACCAGATGGATGATTCCGCCGCGCAGATTCGAACACTGCTGCACCGTTTGCATCATATCCAACCTGGCCAGCAGGACGACTTCCAGGTTCAAAATCAAAAGAGCCTTATGGACCTTCAGCTTGCTGCTTCGACCCGGTTGAACCTGTACGTTCGCTGGATCGGCCTAAGTGCACTCGTTGTCTCCGGATTCGGAATCGTTGCGATTGCATGGATTGCCTTGAAAGAACGCACACGCGAGATCGGCACCCGCCGCGCGTTGGGAGCCACTGCAAGAGATATCTTCTTCCAGACCGCACTGGAAAGCGATGTGCTTGCACTCCTCGGTGGCGCATTGGGCGTGTTGCTGGCTTGGCCTGCCTCGAATTACATCAGCCGTTACGCCTCACTGTCCTTCGTCTTCGATTGGCGAAGTTGCGCTGGAGCATTCTCGGCTAGCATCCTGCTTAATTCCCTTTTCTCCCTGTTGCCAGCGCGTAAGGCCGCCTCGATCAGCCCGATTGAAGCGCTGCGTTACGAGTGATGCCAACAACTACAACCACGACGGCCACCCAGAACAGCCCAACACTGACGCGACTACGGCGAGCATTGCACTGTCTTCCTCGACGGTAGATTTGCAGAAGCTCAACGCGAGCAGAAGAACGGAAACGACCAGCAGCCATGGACGAAGTGGCGCAATCCATACACTCAAGCCAGCAAGCCCCAGGGCGCCAACCATCCCAACGGCAGACAACAAGCTAATGCGGACAGTGCAGCGACCATCGCGGCCGCCGGGGCGCCTCTTTCAACTGCTTTCACGAATCCTCTCCCTCGATTTCTTCCGGCGACGCCATGACCTGACGATCGCTCTTGATCTGCTGAATTGCGCGCGCCAGATCGCCCAGGCAGCACGCGCCGCTGGGGTTCTTGACATCACAGGCGCAAAACCCACGCTGGACCTCGGCCTTCACCAACGCGGGAATGTCAGTGTGGCCCCGCAGCGCCAAGTCGTGACTGACATCAGCTCGCGTGTAATCGAAGCAGTAACACAGCGGAATCGGGTCCTCCTGCTCCTTGATCCCAACCCGCACCTTGATGTCGGACTTGTGGAACGTCCCCTCGTCTGAGAAGTAAACGACCGCACATTCCGGGGTACGGCAAAAATAGTACGTAGCTGCCGCTGCTACGCGGGTGTGGTCACAGACGAGATTCTTCACGGTACGCGTCGCAACCAATCTTCCGTTTTGTTTGCAGGCTGGGCAGGAACCCACGTTCGTTTCGGGACGAGAGCAGGCCGCGTCTTGCGCGGTTGAGCAGCAGCCGCTCATCTAATTGCTCCTCCCTCCGCGCGCTGTCTGCGGCGCACGTATTTGCCTACGACGAACTCCGGCGCGTACGCGATAGCAACTCCTACGAGAATGGCGACGCCCAGCACCGTCCATGAGACCGGAAGAATGTCATTGGCCTTCAGAACTGTGAGAACCGCTCCGACGACATAAAGCGCCCCGGTGATGTGACAGTGCAAACGTCCGCAGCGATGAGCGTTGACGATGCACAGAACTCCGGCGGCTGCCAAGCCTAATGTCCACAGGTAGGGTCGCCATGAGGCGAGAAACCACCCAGTCGCCAGTGCCACGTAGTTCGCGATCCAGACGAGCTGCGCCCAATTTCGGGTGGTGAGATCCTCGGATCTGCGAGGGCCTGACCGTGTGGGCTCAGGCTCGCAACAGGCGGCCATTATTTCTTCTCCGTAGCCGGCGGCTCCGCCTTGAAACCGGTCTTGTTGATCGCGTCTCGGAGTTGCTGTTCGTTGGCCTGGGCGTCGTCGTATTCAATCTTTGCGATGCCCTTGTCACTGCTGACGTCTGCGTGTTTTACGCCTTTCACCTTTTCCAGGCTCTTCTGCACGCTGATGGCGCACGCCTGACAAGTCATGCCGCTAACCTTGATCTCGGTGGTGACTTCTTTCGCCATGGCCAGCGCGGCTAGAAGCAGAACGGCGAGGAAGATGGCAGTCGATTTCACTTTAGTCCTCCCTAATGTCTTGACAGCAGAAAGTTCGCAACCGGACCGGAATAGTACGGAAATGCGGCGAACAGAATCACGAACGCCGTTGTGATCCAAAGCCAGATTCGGCCTGCTCGGGCGACGGCAGGGTTTTCGCAGGCTGATCCCGCTTCACATCCCTGACGGGGCTTCCGATAAGCGAAGTAGAAACCCAGAGCGAGCAGCACAACTGTAATAGCGAGAAGCAGCGGCCTCCAGGTGGCAAAGAATGCCGCGGCGCCTGCGATCCCCGCGCCTATCAGCACGAAGACAATGGGGAGAATGCAGCACATGCTGGCTGCGATTGCCGTCACCACGGACGCGCCGATGAATCCTTTGTCCTTCATTTGCGCCTCCGGCGACTTTGGGACCGTGCAGTCGGAGCAGGCTTGGCGACTAACATAATGGGCTTGTTCTCGCATTCGAGAACCTGGCAGCTATCCAAGGCCGGTGCGTATTTCGCGATGTGCCGGTCAATGGCCGACAGAACTGGCATCAGGTCAGGATGCAGCCGATAGACCTTGTTCTTGCCTTGCCATTCCCACTGAACAAAGCCGCAATTCAGCAGACAGCCGAGATTGTGCGAGACACGGCTCTGTTCCATCTTCAACTCACCCACGATCTCGCCTACGTAGTGCGGCCTTTCGCGCAGGAGCTGTACGATCGCGAAACGGCTCTGATTCCCAAGCGCGCGAAAGAATTCACGATAAAGGCGGTATTGCAACGAAGATCCTCTTATGAAATAAATTAAATATGATGATACTGACATATACCGGTCAACCCGTCAATGGCCCACCCGTACGAGAATACAAAACCTGCTGGCAAGAGCTGAGCATGCCAGACCTCCTGCGCTCGGTCGTCCTCTTCGTCGCCGCTGGCCTGTGTGAAATCGGTGACGGCTATCTCGTTTGGTTGTGGGCTTCGCGCTTCCTGAACGCGACGGTGGAAGCGATCAGCAAAGAACTGCGATTGAAGTCAGAAAGCGAAGAAGGTTTTTGAAATTTCCGGCCAATTTCCGGCCAAGCGCGAAAAGGTGGGTCCGCTAAGTGTAAGAAAGGATGGTGGACCTGTGGTGAAGCAACGGTTCTGAACGAGTGACTTGTCTGTTAACAACAGATTATCTCAAGGGTGGACCGCACGGATGCACACTGCGAATTTACCTTTGACGCCTTTGCGAAGGTTGGTCGAGAAAGCCCGTCACAATGATGTTAAGAAGAGGTGATTGAAGAATAGTGTAATGGGTCACGCCAGGCAGTATCGCCAAGCGCGCATTGGACATGCCCGAGCCGTGGAAGCCGCCGTCTTTCTTGCCTCCGCCGAGTAGTTCAAAGTATTCCACTGCGTGCATTGTGTGAACGGCGTCTGCATCACCTACAACGAGAAGAACCGGCTTTGTGATCTGTCAGACTTCTGCCGACCAGTTGTAGTCCTGGTTTCCCAAGACGCCTAGCTTCGAGCAGAGGACCGTCCAATCCTCTGGCCTCGGTGCCCCGTGAATATAGTTTTCATACATTGGCGTCTGTCTCAACTGCTCCGCCGTTGACGCGCCCATGCTAGACATTCCTTTAATGATCTCGGGGTACCAGCCGTCGCGGCTGAATGTAGAAGACACGACCACCAGGCGATCCACCATCTCGGGATGTTGAATCGCCGTCCTGAGCGCGACCATTCCGCCCATCGCATAGCCCATCAGGTCAGCTTTCTGAATTTCTAAAAATTGCATAAAAGCCGCGATGTCGTCCGCGAAGGATGAAAAGCCCAGGGGGCGGTCAATGTCCGTTGTACGGCCGTGACCTTGCAGATCGACTAATATCACCTTTCGATTCTGCGAAAGCTCCGGCATGATTCCGGCGAATGTGTCAGTTGAACCCAGTGTGCCGTGGACTAGGATCAGCGGCTGTCCTTCACCGTGTATTTCGTAATACATTCTTAGCCCATTAACGGGCGCATATCCGGTATTCGCCCCGCTCACCGTCTCTTCCTGCGGAAGCACCGAAGCGACCAGAATCGCTCCCTCGGCTGCATTTACGATGTTGTCGCTCGCCATTTTGTGATCTCCTTATTGGGTTTGAGTGCAGTGCTCCGTGGTTCGATTTCAGGTGACCACCCCGGAATCGCTTCCCCTTACCGGACCAGCCTCAGGGCCTTTCTTCTTTCTGACAAATGATGGTCCACAAGACACCAAATCGATCGCGGAGCTGTGCAAACCGGGTAGCGAAAAAAGTTTCTGCCAATGGCATTGCGACGCTGCCACCCTCGGCCAGGACACCATAGACTCTCTCTGCGTCTACCACAGAGTCCAGGGCGAAATACAGGTACGAGCTTCGAATAGGTTGATAGCGATCTGGCGGAACGTCGTTTGCGATTAGCTCCACGCCGGCAATACTCATTCGTGCGTGGACGACAGCGTTTTCCGATCCGGCCTGTGCTGCCGTCTGTTGAATCTGGCCTTGTGTGAGAAGCAGCGTTGTTCTGCCGCCGAGATGGTTCTCATAGAAGCGGAAAGCCTCTTCGCAGTTTCCGCCGAAGTTAAGATGCGTATAGAGGTTCACGGAAATTTCTCCTTTGGGGTGGCAACCCATGAGAGCCGCTGATCATACTGAGATTTGCCCCGCCCGCAAGCAGTCGCGATTCCAATAACTGACTTCGTTGTGCATCGGCATCCGGCCGCCACAAGCACAAGTTCTCTCAAAATGGACGATTCCGTCCAATGATTTCTTTTGCATTTTGCGATAACCTGAAGTTATGAATATTGATCTACGCGAAATGCGCTCAGTCGTCACCTTGGCGGATCATCGCCACTTTGGGCGCGCCGCGGCTGCTTTGCATTTGTCTCAGCCGGCGCTTACAAAGCAGATTCACAAGGTGGAGGATTTGCTGGGCGGACTGGTCTTTGTTCGCGAGGCGCGGCAAGTCCGCCCTACGCGCGCCGGAGAATTACTGATTGCACGAATTCGGCCCCTCTTGGACGAAGCACAGTTCGCAGAAGAGCTCTTCAAAAGGGCTCTGCGCGGAGAGGCTGGCCGCCTGCGCATCGGCTTCGGAATCGCGGCGCTCGTTAGTGGTCTTCCGGATGTGGTTCACCGATTCCGTCGTCAGTTTCCGGAAGTTCAAATTGTCATGCGGGAGATGTCCACAGCGGCGCAGATTGAAGCTCTTGAAAACGGGAGTCTGGACCTCGGAGTTCTTCGTGTTCCGGTTCTCAGCCAGGAGCTATGTTCGTGGCCGCTTTTCAAGGACCGTCTTGTAGTCGCGGTTGGTCCTGGGATCCCCGTACGCTTTAAAGGCCTCAAGGATTTGGCCCGGATTCCATTTATCGCGATTTCGCGCTCTGCTTCTCAAACCCTTCACGATCATATGCTTCGGGTATGTCGAGATGCAGGATTCACGCCTCGCATCACTCAGGAGGTCAGCGAGATTCACACTGCGCTAAACATCGTCCGATCCGGTGCCTGTGTTGCAGTCATCCCGAACTCGGCCAGAGCCTTGAGGGTTCCCCGAGTCCGATTTGTGGAAACGGGCGTGGCTTCCGCAGCTATTAAGATGGGGATCGCAATTCGCAAGTCGCTCACGCAAGATCCGATGGTACGCCGTTTCCTCTCAGAGGTTCGCAAGAGCTATGCTAGTGCTGATGCAGTTTGAGAGTGAAGTGGCGGTACTGCTATCTGAATGCTGATCAAAATAGCTTCGGTGCAGCCAACCCAGCCAACCCCGGAAAGAACTGGGCAAAGGGGGTAATAACCTTGAAGCCGAGGGAAGAAACTGGTCCAGATCTTGAGTATTCGCGTCTCGATCCTTCATTCGCGAGACTTTCCAAGCCGGCGAAGCGTGCCTTGGTGCAACACAACATCTTAGGACCGCGCGATCTCTCACGATGGCGGCTTAAAGACGTTTTGGCGCTGCATGGGATCGGACCGTCTGCGGTTCCGATCCTAAGAGCTGCATTACGCCAACAGGGACTGAATTTCCGGCAGCAGCTCTAACTGGCGTTCGGCTGGCCCCCAATAGGGGCAGCGTTTGTCCAGCGGATTGAGGATGACATCGCCGCGGGCCGGGTCATAGAAGCGCTTCACGAACTCGCGGGCGGGGTCATAGACGATGGCCGAATCGCCGCGGCTGCGGACCTGACGAAGCGCCTGGAACATCAGGGCGGACTTGCCCGTGCCGGTGTCGCCAATGATCTGCATGTGCTGTGCTTCGGCCTTCTTCAGCGAGCGGAGATGCTCACGGTACAGTTCGCCGGGATGCGCAGCATCTCTTTCATGCCATCGGAGAGCGAAGGCATGACAGCAGATGAGCGAGCGCAAGCGTCGCTGAAATCCAGGGAGCGAATGGCGGCGAAAAAAGGTCCGACGAGGCCCCAAAAACAGTCGCGATGCAGGGCACTTTGGCAGCTACTTTTGTAGCAAGGTTTTGGAATTGCTACCAAATGCTACCAAAATCTTGGATACCCGGTAGGGGTATACCATCCCAAATCGCTTATTTTTAAGGGTTTATTGGTGGACCTGGTCGGGATCGAACCGACGACCTCTTCCATGCCATGGAAGCGCGCTCCCAGCTGCGCCACAGGCCCACATCGGGAGGTGTAAGAGAGGCAAACTTATTCTCGCCCAGCCCGTAACGATAGTCAAACCCATCGCAACTCGTTCGGCCTCTTATACGCCTCCTTAAGCATCCCACTCTGTGGAGACAGTTAGGAATGGCCCAACGTTATCCGCACAGGGGCTCATATGTCGCATTCGTGTCGCTGTCTGTCGTACTTTTCGTGTTAATTATGTTGTTTGTATGGTTCTGGTTGCGCGAACGAAGGCCAGCGCCGGTTCATACGCGAAATCCGCAATCAAGCGAGTTGCGCCAGGCGCCCCGGCAGGCAATTTCCTCGATAGCATTCGCGCGGACGGCCCGCTTCCTGCATAATGCTTGCTGCCACTATTGTCCGCTGCTCTCTCAGTGAACAGCGTTCGACATAACTAAACGACATGCACATCACGAATGTTCTGCTTTCTTCCGTGTTGGCTGGCGGCTTCCTCGTTGCCGCTTCAGCAGCACAGTCTCAAGCCGTTCAGCAAAACGCGGCGCCTGCGCCTATGACTGCGCTTCCTGCCCCTGCCGCAAACATCAGCGCCATGCTCAGCAGGTTGGAGCAGATCTCGCAGACCTTGCAGGTGGATCTGGCAAAGCTCCGCATAGACAAATGGAAGGCCGATTCTTCCACGAAAGCACAGGCCGACGCCAATGTCTCCTCGCTACAACGGAACCTCACTTCCGCGCTGCCGAACGTAATGGGAGAAGTGCGCACCAATCCAGCAAACGTCGCAGGTGGGTTCAAGCTCTACCGCAACGTAAATGCCTTATACGAGGTTCTCTCAACGGTAACGGAATACACCGGAGCCTTTGGACCGAAAGACGACTACCGCTCCCTCGCGTCTGACACCGGAAATCTCGACGACGCCCGGCGCCTGCTCGCCGATCAACTGGAGAGCCTGGCATCGGTAAAGGAGCAGGAAATCACCCAGCTCAGGAACCAAGTCTTGGCCGAAAAAGCTGCCGAACCGCCTCCAGCCCCGAAAAAGATCATTGTGGACGACAACGCTCCAGCCAAGAAGAAGACCACCAGGAAGAAGTCGTCTACGGCCGCAAAAACCTCAACTCCAGCGCCCCAGTAATGGCCCGTGGATACAGGCACTTTTAGGGAACAAATGCTCCTCTGTCGGGGTCTAAGTTAGTGTGGGCCCATTACGGAACCGCTTCAGGTATCGAGACGGTTCCTGCAGTGAAGCATCGGACGCGCTCGGCACTCACCGCAACAATCTATGTATGCGATGCGTTACCGGGGTGTGTTGTTGTTGCCATAAGTTCCTGCTAATGTTGGGGGTGACGCCGTGAGATCCATGGCGGGAGCAGCAACCTTGGGCAACTTAGCTGGCGCTCTTGAGCTACGGGCGGAAGAATCTTCGATCGTCGCCGAACTAAAGGCGGGATCGGAAGACGCCTATGCCTGGCTCATCAGCCAGTATCAGGCGCCTGTCTACAACCTCATCTACCGCATGCTGAACGACACGGCGGATGCGGCCGATACCACACAGGAAGTTTTCCTGAAGGTTTTTCGTGGCATGAAGCACTTCAACGGCGCTTCGAGCCTGAAGACCTGGATCTACCGGATCGCTGTTCATGAGGCATCAAACCGGCGCCGCTGGTGGTTCCGTCATCAGTCGCGCGAAACGTCGATGGAAGTCGAATCAGCCGGCGACAGTGACGATCACGGCTCCTGCCTGAAAGAGATTCTGGTCGACGAACGTACCTCCCCGTTCGACGACCTGGCGCGCACCGAAATGCGAGCGCGGGTTGAAGATGCGCTCCACCAGGTGGCAGAGCCTTATCGCACCACTTTGGTGCTGCGCGACATGGAAGAGTTGTCATACGAAGAGATTGCGGAAGTGATGGAAGTCTCCCTGGGTACGGTGAAATCGCGTCTCACTCGCGGTCGAGATGCTTTGAAGAAGAAGCTGGAACGTTTCTTGCAAACCTCTCCTTCAAAGCTGCCGAGCCGCTCCGCACGCGAAGCGGTTGGACGCAGTGGACGCGAAATCGAGGTTACGTCATGAAGTGCACGAAGGTGAAGTCGCTACTTTCGTGGCATCTGGATGGGAACCTGGAGATTCAGGATCGGCGAGCGTTGACCGAACATCTGGGGTCTTGCACAGATTGCCACACTGCGTTGTTGGAACTGAAGCAGTTGAAGATGCTGGTTCATTCCGTCGGGCACCAACCGGCGCCCCCGGATCTCGCGCTGAAGATTCGTCTGGCAATCTCTCGCGAAGCCGCAAGGGTACGCACCAGCCCGCTGGAAAATCTGTGTTTTCGTGTGCAGACGGCCATGCGCGCTTTCATGGTGCCGGCCACGGCCGGTATCCTCAGTGCAATTGTGTTCTTCGGCCTGCTGATCGGCTTCTTCGTTATGCCTTCGCAGACGAATGATGTCCCGACCATGCTTTACACCCCACCGGAACTGGCAGTAGCCCCGTTCGGGCTCACCGACGATATTAATGCGAGTTCCATTGTGGTGGAGGCTTACATTGACGCGAACGGTCGCGTACAGGACTACCGCGTTCTTTCCGCTCCGCACGACGCGAACGTAGTAGATTCCGATCTGAAGAACATCCTGATCTTCACCGTGTTCAAGCCGGCCACGTCGTTTGGACGCCCCACAACGGGGCGGGCCGTGCTGACCTTCTCGAACGTGAACGTGCGCGGTTAAACTCGCGCGTTAGCAGCAATCTAAGCCGCTGGATGCCCCGGCGGCTTTTTCTCTTCAACCGTCATTTCGCCAGGGAGCAGGAAGTTGCGGATTTCAAAACCGCCCATTTCCGATACGCGTCCCGCAACCGGTACTTCTCGCGACCGTACGACGATCGTGTAGCCGTTGGCGTGAAAGCAGACATTGAAGAACTCGCCGATTATGCCAATGGTCCTGGAGAAGTTGAAACTGTTACCTTCCTTCAGGCGGAACACATATTGGTTGCCGCCGGAAGTCACGTTTACTGACTCGAAGCGATCGTTCGGACAACTCACGGATACGATTTCACCGCGAACCGGAATTGTGCCCGTTGCAAACTTACCCCAGCGTACATGTCGAGAAAAAATGTCATCCGAGCATCTCCGGCCGTTTCCACCTCCGTTTGACCGCATTCCTTGCAACCCCGTAAACTTTCTCTGAGTTTCTGCCTCAAATTCCAGGAGGTTTGTGCTGGGCTCCTTGATTCGAAACACACTTTTCGTTGTCCTCTTAATTGTCGTCGCGCAGTTCTCGTTCGCTCAAACCGGCGCTCCGGCCGATGCCGCATCCGGCAAATCGAAACCAGCTACGCCTCCGGCAATTCCCCGCTCGACTCCTGCACCAGAGGCAACTGGCGAATCACAGCCCTCTAAGGTAACGCTGGATTATAAGGAAACCCTCTTTTCCGTCTTCGCCGCGCTCAACGCCTGTGGCTACAACGTCGATTTGAACGAGTCCGACCCGGTTCGCCAGGAGATTCGTAACGAAGTTCGCCAGGCAATCGACACTTCAGCCAAAGCCGCCAGCGCAACCAAGGAAATTTGCGACTTTTATCGCGATCACCAGCAGCCCGATTCCGCGCAAAACGTTGCGCAATACGTCTCGCTAGCTCTCAATCTTGATGAACCACCTAAGTTCGCCACCAAGTTGCGCGAAGCCGATATGCCGCCGGATGCGAGTTACGTCCTCGGTTTCGTCCCCCTGCTGAGGAACTTTTACGAGGACGCAGGTTTGCACGGCATCTGGATGAAGCATCAGCGGGAGTACGAGCGCATCATCGAGAGTCTCCAGGAACCGATCGCCAATACCATTCTCGCCACCGAGGTCTACCTCAAAATTCCCATCAGCGGATACCAGGGCCGGCAATTCCTCATTTATGTTGAACCCATGGATGCGCCCGCGCACGTCAATGCTCGCAATTATGGCGCCGACTACTTCATCGTGATGGCGCCGGAACACGGCACCGTCAACCTCGCGCAAATCCGGCACACCTACCTTCACTTCCTTCTGGATCCTCTGGCTCTCAAACGAGGCGAAGCGATGAAGCGTTTATCGCCGCTTTTGAAAGATGTGCAAACCGCGCCTTTGGACGACAGCTTCAAACGCGATATCAGTCTCCTGGTGACGGAATCTTTGATTCGAGCCATCGAGGCGCACCTCGTGACAGGCAAAGCCGCCGAACCTCAACGTCAGCAACTGGTAACCGATTCCATGACTTCCGGTTACATACTGACACGATATTTCTACGATCAGCTCTCGTCTTTCGCCAACGATCCTGCGGGCATCAACTCCGTTTATCCGGACTGGCTCTACAGTCTCGACGTCTCCAAGGAACACAAACGGGCTTCGCAAATTACGTTCTCCTCCAGGCCGGCGCCTGAGGTATTGAGTACCGTCGCCGAGCAGAGAAAAGATCCTCTCGATCAGGCCGAGCAGAAACTGGGGGAAGGAGATGTTCCTGGCGCTCAAAAGTTGGCTCAGGAAGTGCTCGATCAGAAACCTTCCGATCCGGCTAGGGCTCTCTTTATTCTCGGACAGGTGGCAACGATGAATCGCGACGTGGATGGCGCCGTGAATTATTTCGAGCAGACTATACAAGCTTCAAAAGAGCCGCGCCTCACTGCCTGGTCCCATATTTATCTTGGCCGCATTTATGACATGCAGGACGATCGCGATGCCGCTGTCCAGCAGTACAAGGCAGCCTTGCTGGCCGGCGATGAGGGGGCAATGACGAAAGCTGCTGCAGAGCGCGGATTAAAGCAGCCCTTCCATGCGCCGCAGCAGGGCAACAAGCAGGAGCAGTAATCATGCGTACGGGCGACAAGGAGAAGCAATGATCAACGTATTGAAGGCCGCGCTCCTTTCTGGAGCACTGGCCGTTATGGCCGTGGCCCAAACTGGCACTGGGAGCAGCGGAAACAGCACTCCGCAGGCAGAGCCGCAGAAGCAGACCGAGCCGCAACCGTCTCCCGCCACACCAGCAACGCCCGCCACAGGCCAAACCACCTCATCCACGGAACCCGCGCAGACTCCCGCGCCTGTAATCAAGCGACAGCCTCAGGCGAAGACGCAGGACGAATACAAGGCATATCTCGACGCTGCTGCCAAGCCAGATCCTGCTTCTCTCGAACAGGCGGCCAACGATTTCGCTGCCAAGTATCCGACCAGCGAACTGCGGTCGGTGTTGTTCCAACGCGAGATGAGCATGTATCAGGCGTCCAACAACGCTGAGAAAACCATTGAGGCGGGGAAGAAAGTCATCTCTATCGATCCCGATAATGCAGCAGCCCTGGTGACCGTGTCATCTGTCATGGCCAATAAAACGCGTGACAACGATCTCGACCATGATGAGCGCATGGCTGAAGCCACCAAATACGCGAATCATGCTCTTGAAACCATAGACAACGGCACCGGGGTTCCGGCCGGAACGGCGCAAGATAAAATTCCTCTATTCAAAGAACTGGTCCGCTCCATGGCCTACTCTTCCCTGGGCACAGTGGAATTCAACAAGAAAAATTATCCTCAGGCGGAGACCTATCTTCGCAAGTCGGTGGAAAGCGCCGCCATGCAGCCTGACCCTGTGACCTGGCTGCAACTCTCTCTCGCATTGGACCGTGAAAACAAGTACGGGGACGCCCTGCAAGCGGCCAATAAATGTATCGAGATCGCACAGAATCATCCGGCAGGGACCTATTGCGTCGATGAGCGCGACCGCCTAGTCAAACTGGTCGGCCCAGCAGCCGCGCAAAAGCCTGCTAGTGATACGCCGAAACCGTAGCTTTTCCGCATGCCATAGGCCTTCGCATGAAAGCCCGAGAATTCGCAAAGCTCGAACAAGCGCTCGGTCATCGCTTCCGGCACAAGAACCTACTGGAACAGGCCCTGACCCACACTTCTTATGCGCGTGAAATGGAACAGTCATCAGAAGAGGGCACTATTGTTTCCGACAACGAGCAATTGGAATTCCTCGGCGACGCCGTGCTCGAACTTGTTACCAGCGAAAAGCTATTTCAAACCTTCCCTCAGTTTCGTGAAGGAGAGTTGTCGAAATTTCGCGCTTACCTGGTCAGCGAACAGCACCTGATTCAAGCGGCAAAAAAGCTTCGTATTGGAAAGTATCTGCGCCTTGGACGTGGTGAAGAGAAGAGTGGTGGCCGGGAGAAAGTCACTCTGCAAGTCGACGCGTTGGAAGCCTTGCTGGCGGCTATGTACCTCGACTGCGGCATGGAGAAGACGCGCACCTTCATCTTTGCGAAGGTGCTGGGCCCGGAGATTCGAAAGCTTACCCGCAAGAAGAACGCCGTGCTCCCGGTCACGGATTACAAATCAGCATTGCAGGAGAAGGCGCACCAGCTGGGGCTCCCGCATCCGCGCTACAACGTCGTTCACGAGCATGGTCCTCAGCACAATAAGACGTTCACCATTGAGGTTCGCATTCCTCACTCCGGTAACGGTCGGGCGGACTTCACCAGCCAGGCCGAGGGAACAACGAAGAAGCAGGGCGAGCAGGCTGCAGCCAAGCTTGCGCTGGAATATCTGAAGGAGCACTGGAAGTCAGGAACACGAAGTCTGTTTTGAATTTGTTGAATGCCGCGCAGCACTGGCACAGCCTGGCCTGGCTGGTAAGTGCCGGGAACGATGTATCGAGTAAATCCGGGTCCCCATTCGGAGGGGACACAATTTCTGTAGTCAGCCTTCTTCGTAGCACCTAGATGACCGAAACAGCCATAGCACCGGAGCTCACGATCGCAACAAAAACAACGGTCAAGCGTGCCCGAAGCTTTCGCTTCGTGCAATGGCTCGCGGGCGTCATCGTGATCGCGATCTTTGTAATGACCTTCGTCGTCCAGGCCTTCGAAATCCCATCAGAGTCAATGGAACGCACGCTGCTGATCGGCGACTATCTCCTGGTGAACAAGAGCAGCTTCGCGCATGGCGGCCACTGGACTGCCCTGCTTCCGTACAGACCTCTGCAGTGCGGCGACATCATCGTTTTCCGCTATCCTGTGCAACCTTCGCAGCACTTCGTCAAGCGCGTGATCGGCTTGCCCGGGGATCACATCCACCTGGTCGACAAACGCGTGTTTGTAAATGGGCAGTTGCTGA
>Ga0070738_10003889_pt1 | contig 18786 bp, 13 predicted proteins | sample Coa_R2_2_FD_66446 | JGI IMG/M metagenome (GOLD analysis project Ga0070738, IMG submission 66446) | Surface soil microbial communities from Centralia Pennsylvania, which are recovering from an underground coalmine fire - Coalmine... | ecosystem: Environmental > Terrestrial > Soil > Unclassified ... | reverse complement strand
TGGATTGGAGGTTTTGGTAGATTTTTATGAGATGTAGCAAATTCAGCTATAAATTCTTCAGGGGTGTTCATATGCGGTTGTGCGATAGCTAGACGCAAAAACTCTTGCCAGACTTCTTTGCTGAGTAAGTTTAAAGCAGCTTGATCATTGTGAATGGCGATCGCGCTGATAACTTTACTCCATCCTTCTCGCAAAGATTCGATAAAAGTCTCTTCTAAAGAAAACCGACTAAGCAAAGACAGTGCAGATGTCAAGCTTTGTGCATCAACTGGTACCTTTTTTGACCTGAGTCCTTGAAGTACGACATTCAACCACACAGGAAGAAGTTCTAGCCAGTTATTCTGCTGTAAGGAGGTAAGTGCCATATCTTCCATATCTAGAGCACCCCAGATACACAAAGCCTCTGTAGCTAGTTGAAAATCCGGCTTTTGTACAGCATCATTCCATAATTGCTGAGCATAATTTTTGAAGCGATTGGCAATACATCCGTAGGCTTCTTGGATTTGGTCACGACTTGTGACTCTATAGACTAACTCACCTTGTGGCAAATAGTCGCCTTGATAAGAGAGCCAATTATAAGAGCCGCAAAGATAAATTTTCTGATCCACTATCACTTCTTTAACATGAGAATCTCCAAGAGAAAAAACCTGTACAGCCGATAAACCCTCGGGAGTTTTTATTGCTCGTAGTTTTGCTTCTACATCTGGTGTTAGTGGTGAAATACCATATCCAATCAAAATCCAAACCCCTTGTTTAGCCAATTTTTCAAGCATTTGAAGAAATTGTTCTTCCACAACTGCCTGATTTAGGCAAGGCGAATAAATAAGAACTTGGTGCTGGGCAGAACTGAGAATGTCTTTAAAAGCTTGAGTAACTTCTCTATCAGGTAACAGAACTACTTTAGATGATATAGAAGTTTTTTCTTGTTCTGCACTCTTTTGTCTTGCTGTTTTGATCGCCTGCTGTCGAATTTTTTCAATTCTAGCCTCAATTTCTAAGTTTTTCTGATTAAGAGTTGCTTCCTCTTGTAAGGGTTCATCTGACAACTTACATATTTTTTTTAAAGAGACTTGACCTTCTGCTTGTAGTTCTTCCAACCACTTCGACGCCGATTCTAAGATTTTCTTTCCACTTCTGACTTGGAGAATTAATTTGTCTTCTAAAGAATTAAAAAAAACGAAAAGCGATATTGTTTTCCAAATTGTTTCATATGGAGCGATCGCCTTACATGAAGTGACAATCTTACCTTCTTCTGGTACATGAAGTGCTAAACCTGAAGCTTGAATAATCTCCTGTAGTTCCTCAAGCGGTAACGAAGAAATATCGATTCCTGTGTTAGGAATACTTATAAAGTCTGCTAAATCAGGCAAGTTTACTAGTATGTTCTCTAAAGGCTCAGCCTGACAGGTAAGTTTTTCACATAAAGGGTCTGCAATAATATAAACTTTTACAGAGTATGGAGGTTGGGGAACCAATCCTTTTTCATAGAATAAACGTCCTTCAGGTGTAACTGAAATCGGTGAGGATACTGTTAGAGTTTGTAATGCTTGCAGAGTTGCGATCGTACTGCGTACAAAGACAGGATCAAGTCCGAGGACAGATGCTAATTCATCCTCTGTAGGCGAAGGAAAAATTTCAAGACCAGCGCGGATGATAAACTCTTCTAGGACATTGAAATGGCGTGATTGCTTGACGGTTAATTCTATTAAAGACTGACGCAAACGATAGCGAAATTGATGCGCTGCCAAAACTGATAAACCAGGATTTTGTCCTTCAATTTCGTCCCCTAGCTTCTGTAAGTGGGGGTCAATTGATTTAAAAGAGGATGCAAAAAACATCCACAGAACCTCCATAACGACAACTTTAAGTCAATCGGCGAGAATAGCTGGGCGTGGGACAAGGGGGACAAGGGAAGGGGGATAAGGGAGACAAGGGAGGCAAGGGAGACAAGGAGGACAAGGGAGACAAGGGAGCAGAGGGGAATACTCTATACTATGCCCCATGCCCCACTCCCCACTTGGTATAGTTCCAGCAACAGATGCATAAAATCGTTGCATTCGATACAATTTAGGAGTTATGAAGAGCCGAGGGAATTTAAAGTGGTGCTATTGAAAGGCTTTGAGGTTGAGATGTACACTGGCAAGCCTAGTGGTGATGTCGTCGGTCTCTCTGATAAAATTGTGGAGTCTTTGGATGGATTTGAGAGGGAGCCAGACAGTCGGAATGTAGAATACATAACCCGACCCTACCATGATTATGACCAGCTACTTTGTGCTTTGTTACACCCTCGGTTCGTTCTTCGTCGCTTTCTCCAGCAGCTGGGTGATTACACATTGATTCCAGGGAGTACTTTATCCTTGGCTGGTAGTGAACAGTTTTTTCGTTCCAATCCAAACAATTCATACCACACTTATATTGAACAAACCTACGGTACTAAAGTCGTTACAGCTAGTGTACACATCAATGTTGGGATTAGCGATCCAGAATTATTAATGCGGGCGTGTCGTGTTATCCGTTTAGAAGCACCTTTATACCTTGCCTTAAGTGCCTCGTCTCCCTTCTTGAATGGTCAAGCCAGTGGATATCACTCCACCCGTTGGGGACTTTTTCCGCAAACACCTGCTCATGTGCCATTATTTGAAAGCCATGCTCATCATATTGAATGGGTGGAACAACAGCTGGCTGCAGGAACAATGCAAAATGTTCGCCATTTGTGGACTTCGGTAAGACCAAATGGAGATCGTCGTCCCTACGACTTAAACCGCCTAGAACTAAGAATTTGCGATTTAGTAGGAGATCCTCTGGCTTTACTAGCAATTACTGCTTTATTGGAAGCACGGCTGCTGCAAATCATCGAAAATCCCAGGATTGATCCTTTAGTTCAAAGTGTTTTCTCCCCTGAGGAACTCATCTTGCTGACAAATGCTAACGAAGTCGCTGCAGCAACTTTTAGCCTAGATGCCCAACTTAGACATTGGCAAGATGGCAGAAGCATCTCAGCGAGAGACTGGATTGACGAGGTTACCTTTGATGTTTTGGCGATCGCTAAACAAAATGGATTCAGTTGCTTCCTGTCGCCCTTGCGCAGAATTCTTCGTGAAGGGAATGAAGCCCAACAATGGCTACAGCTCCATTCACTCGGATTTAGTGCCCATCATGTTATTGTTCAGGCTATTCGTACGTTACAAGAGCGTGAAATTGAACTAGAAGACAAACTATGTTCGTCTGTGGTCGCTTAACATACACCACATTTTGACAATATCAGCAGTTTGAAATATAAATTAATCTTTCCTATATGAGCTATAAGGCTCATATATGCTCTCATATAATATTTTGAGAGCAAATTTATTATGTTTTAAATTTCTAATCAGTCTAAGGTAGTATTCACTAATAAATAAAAACTATCGCTACGTTCTATCTCTAGGTAGATTTCAAATATTTGATATTATTGTTTTTCTAAATCACTTAATTTCACTGTCCATGCCTCAGGTAGTTTTAGTTAACCCCCTTATCCCCCCTAACACAGGAAACATTGCCCGAACCTGTGCAGCCACAGGGACTGAATTACATTTGGTTGGACCTTTAGGATTTGAAATTAGCGATCGCTACCTTAAAAGGGCTGGTTTAGATTACTGGCCTTATGTGAAGCTACACTATCATGAGTCCCTTGAGGCATTTAGCGCGATTCATCAGACACGCGGGGGAAGACGTCTGGGGTTTAGCGTTAGGGGCCTCTGTAATTATGCCAGCTTTGAGTTTCAGGCGGATGACTGGTTGCTGTTTGGCAGTGAAACTACTGGCTTACCACGTGATGTTTTGGCATCGTGTGATGCTACCATATACATACCTATGGCTGAACCCAAGGTTCGTAGCTTAAACCTTTCAGTAAGTGTAGCCGTGGGCTTGTTTGAAGCCTATCGTCAATTAGGTTATTTACATGATGATAGAAATGAGTAAGCTATGCGGCACCTAACACCCTTTCCTTCAGGGTTTAGAGAAATTGCACAGCAACATTTCTACGGTTTGGAAAGAAATTTGCCAAGGAGGCAAACCAAATGCCTTGAACTCACGTACCTTATATAAACCGTATTGCATCACATCCTAGGATTTCAGATGAACTTTCCTACCAACTTTCTAAGTAAATGTACTTAATTTTAAAGGAGAGATGAATTTAATCAATAGATTTGTTAAAGAAAACAAATTTCTTTGATAAAGAAAAATTTTTTCCAGTAGAATCAGCGACAAGACTTTTTGTACATTCTAGGAAAAAACCCTTAAAATTTGGGGGTGAGGATATATAAGAAATTTGTATATGACATTCAAGCCAAACCCTGGTCTGAATGATAGCTTTTCGTAACTTAACAACTCTTCCCAGTTGGGGAACAAAAGTGTCGAAAGCAAGTCATATCAATCGTTTAGCATTTTTCCCCTGTTTAACTTGGCTTAGGGTGCGATAATGAACTGTTAAGTTAATACGGTTGTTTTTTGGGGAATAATCAACGTAAAGTCTCGTCTTGAGAAAACGGATTGAGTGAGGAAACCTTGAAGACATCTACAGCTATGTTTGGTGCTTTTCCGGAAATTACCGAATCCAAATGCTTAATAGTCATAGTGGACTTGGCAACCAAATTGTCTGGTCTGGGCTTTTAAAGCAAAAAAAGCACATCGTAACTGTAAAGAGTAAAACATCAAAAAAATATCAAAGGTTGTAAACAGTGGAACAGACAAGTCAGCACCCAAATTTAATTTTTATTTTTATTGAATGAAAAGTGTGAACTTGTCTAAGTCACCGGAATCAGGTTAATCTTGCCTACATATCTCTGGTGATTGTGATCTTAATCTATAGATCATTGTGATCTAAATCATTGACTAGATATCCGGCTGCAAAATCGAAGTCAGTTAAGCGCTAGTGATCATAGGAGGTCGTCTTTGAAACGAGCATTGAAAAAGAGAGAGAAGGCTGTGCTGGAAAATACCCCAAGCGATGATGCTCCGGTGGAGCAGACAAATGTAGTTCACTCACTGGTTAACTGCCGGATGCCAACAAAAGCTGCCATGATTGGCTTGGCAATATCCATGGGAGCAACCAGCCTTTTGGTGACTCGACAAAGCGACCAAGCCCTGGCAGCGGAACCTGTAGGTAATCAAAATACAGCTTCAACACTTCCTGCTGCTTCTGATACTGAGGTGAAATTTGCTTCCACAAAGTCACTGGAGTCGCCAGTTGTCTCATCAGTGAGTGTGCCAGAACATCATGCCGTAGTAGAACCAACAGCAATTTCACAGGTGTCTGGGCTTGGAGCTAAATGGCAAGAGGCGGCAAATAAAACGTCTGTGCCAACTTCTGCACCAGTCGTTGTTCCTAGCAGTGTCAAGGAACAAGGTATTTCTGGAGCAAATTTGTCTTTGCAACAGTCAAACCAGTTGATAGCTGGTACTCAAGGCACATCCTTCAATGTTCAGCAACAACCTGTTGGCACATCAAGTCTAGTTGGTAGTGAAGTCAATGATCAACTGAAGGCTCAACAAGAGTTTGCAATTAACAGATTGCAAGAAAAATCAGATCAGTTGAGAAGAAGCCTGGCTCAGTTTAAGTCTGGTTCGACAAAAAATGTAGCAGAAGCTTCGGCTGGGTTAGCACAACCCATAACTGTAGCTCAAACCACGCCACAGGCAAGCACAAGCGTAACTGGAATAGAGCAGTCGGAAATTGTCAGCAGCGCAAGCAGAAGAGCCAAGCTTGTGTCTAAGTTAAGACAAAGATCTATGGGGCAGATGGCAACACCTATCCCAGTGGCACCAGTATCTGTTGCACCGTCAACTCCTACAGCCTACGAAGTTAAACCTGGAGATACACTAGCGCAGATCGCTAGTCACTATGGAACTTCAGTCTCAGATATCGTCAGTGCCAATAATCTTGCTAATCCCAATCGTCTGCAAATCAGTCAAAAACTGACTATTCCAACAGAGAACAACACTGTTGCTCAGGAAACTGTAGCAAGCAACCCCGCTGTTGTAGTTAGTAGTAATACAAATGTAACTAACACAAGTAGGAATTCAGCGCTTCCTAAGAATAGCAGTACTCCTATCTTGGTACCAACACCAGCAAATAGTCAGTTTCAGGCAATTACGGAACCAACTCCTGTCAATGGATTATTAACAAGTCATCGTAATAAGTCAGAAACAGTTCCCCCTGCTTCTTCTGCTTATGGTATGGGTGGAGATTCGCCAGTACCACAAGCGCTCGCCGAAATGCAAGTAGGTACATACAAGGCTGAGACAGCAAAAACACTAAAACAAAATCCACGCCTGCGCAGCTTACAAGAGGAAATCGAGAAACTACGAGAAAAATACCGTGCTCAGCAGTCTGGTAACCCAGTAGCAACAGAGGCTTCCCAAACGACAATTGTCTCAGAGCAAATTCCTGTTCCTCAAGTAAATACTCAGGGAGTGTCAGTTCCGGTTTACTCAGTGAATCGTCAGCAAGCACCTTCTGTGTCAATTCCTACCGCCAGACCAAGCACTCAGGCCATACAGATTCCTGTTGCCAGACTAAATAATCAGGCCATACAGATTCCTGTACCCAGAGCAATGGAGTTGAACTACAGTGCTCAACCAGTTAAGTCTCAGGCTCATGTGACTCGCGCTTCTGACGACGAAGCAATCAATCCAGACTTTTTACCTAATCCCACTACCAAATCTGTCATCCCTTCAGGAAATACAGATGCTTCTCAATCCTTGGGACGGCTGAGAGGAACAACAGTGTCGCCAAGCTTACCACCTTTGGCAGCTGTGGATAGATATTTACCTAAACCGATTGACGACTCAACACCCGTTGCTGGAAATTATATCTGGCCAGCAAAGGGAGTCTTGACATCTGGATTTGGTATGCGCTGGGGAAGAATGCATAAAGGAATTGACGTTGCTAACTCCACAGGCACACCAGTGGTTGCATCAGCTGATGGTGTGATCGAAAAAGCTGGTTGGAACAACGGTGGCTACGGCAACCTTGTGGATATTCGCCACACTGATGGCAGCTTGACTCGCTATGGTCACAACAGCAAGATTTTAGTACGAGTCGGTCAACAGGTTCATCAAGGTGAAACTATCGCTTTGATGGGTAGCACTGGCTTCAGTACTGGTCCACATAGCCACTTTGAAGTTCATCCCGCTGGCAAGGGAGCAGTCAATCCTATAGCCTTTCTACCACGTATATAACTCTGACTATGTTTAGTGGTTAGGTTAAACTAACCACTAGCAACTCACAAATCTCAAATGAATGTACGAGAGGGATAGCAATGATGAGATTTGTATGCTATAGTTAGTGGAGATTTACAAATCTTGGCTCAGTAGCTCAGTTGGTTAGAGCACGGGACTCATAAGCCTGGGGTCGTTGGTTCAAATCCGACCTGAGCCATTTTGTTATTTGCTGTCATTAGCTATTGGTATTGATAACTAATGACTGATACTTAATCACTAAACACGCACATGACGGATGAACTCTGCCACTGACCAAGCTTGAGCAATGACTCCTCTTGGTAAGTGAGGTTCGTCACCGTCAAAGATTTCAGAAATTGAGCCAAGACAGGCACTCGATAGAAAGTGCTCTAGTAGGGGTTGCCAACTAAAAGGTAATGGCTGATCTGGGTAAAAACGCTCCCAAGCACGAACAAAAGGACCCATCAACCAACTCCAAACAGTGCCTTGGTGATAGGCGCGATCGCGCTGTGCAGGATTACCTATGTATTTACCTATATATTCTCGATCCTTCGGAGAGAGAGTCCGAAGACCATAAGGAGTCAATAAATAAGACGTAGCAAGTTCAAGTATCTGACGTCCTTGTTGATAAGAAAACCCACAATGCGAAAGTGAAAGTGCTAAAACTGCATTTGGGCGAATCTGAGAATTGCGGTGATCATCCGGCTCAATGACATCATACAAATAGCCTAACTGAGGATTCCAGAACTTTTGTAGTGAAGCTTTTACCTGTTGTGCTTGTTGAGAATAACGCTGCGCTTGCTTAGCTAAACGTGTTGTGTCTAAAAAGGTTTCTTGCTCGCTCAAGATTTCTGCCCATCGACTCGCCCAACACAAAGCTGAGTACCACAGAGCATTAATCTCAACAGGCTTTCCATAACGAGGCGTTACAGGTCGTCCTTCAACAATAGCGTCCATCCATGTGAGAGCAACACCACGAGCATCCCAGCCAACGAGCCCATCTGTAGAATCAACTTGGATGTTGTAACGTGTTCCACCAACAAAGGCTTTGTAAATTTGCTGTACTACAGAGTATTGCTCTGCTAAAAATAACCAGTCATGAGTAGCTTCTAAATAAAGCCCCAAAGCCTCAATCCACCAGAGGGCTGCATCAATACTGTTATAAAACGGTTCGTTATCAATCTCGGGGAATGTATTTGGAATTAGACCATAGCGACAGTAATACCCAAAAGTTTGCAGTAGTCCTCTTGCTAGATCAAATCGTTGCGGAACCAGTGTTAATCCTGGTAGGGCAATAAAGGTATCACGTCCTCTGTCATTGAACCAATGATAACCAGCAATGATAGAAGGACTGGCAGTTGAGGCACGATGAACAATAAACTGATCACCTGCTTGTAGGAGTTTTTGCCAAATTTGAGAGGGGGGAGTTGGCGGTGAGGGAGTTAATTTGTCTTTCCCTACTTCCAACTCTCTATTCCCCAACCCCCAACCAGAAATCTCACACAGCCTCTGTTGTTCTGCTTCTACTTCTTCTACAAAAGTTTCCGCAGTGAGAGGACTTTGTTGTTCGTTCGGAAAACCTATCCTTGCTTCTAAAGTCACAGCATCTCCAGGTCGGAGAGTGACTGTTAAGTAACCAGGGCTATAAAGGTCTTCGCGATCGCCCAATCCCCGCTTTTGTTCTTCTGGCAAAATGTAGTTCCAGTACCACACTGCATCTGGCTGATAGTCTCCCTGTGTCCAGCGGACGTGCCACGGTGTGCCAAAGCTTCCAGAAATTATCGCTTGCAGACATACTTGCTGTTGTCCCAGCATTTGCGAAAACTGCAATTCTGGATCTGCTTTTTGTAAGGCGTGTAAGTGGCGATCGCCAATGAGCAGTCGCAGCCTTAAAATTGCATTTTCACTTCCCTCATAGCGGTAGTGAATCAAAAGGCGATCACAAAATGGGGCGTGGGGTGTATAGTTTTCTTCCTTACTCCCTCCTCCATAAGGCATGACCAAAAGTCTCGTTAACTGCCAATTATCTTCACCCCAAATCCATTTAGGAACTGGGTTAACATCGAAACAGCGTAGTAGTTTGTAGCCAGTTGGCTCAATCTGACCAAACCCCCAAAAATTTGTCCCCAACGCCACTACTCGTCCTTGTAACTCTAAGCTACCTTCTACGTGGGAAAGCAACAGTGTGCGTTCACAAGGAGGGGTTTTTGCAGCAAATAGCCAGCCGTGGTATGAACGTGTGCGGACATCACAAATTGTTCCACTGGCAAAACTACCTAAGCCATTGGTGAGCAACCATTCTCTTGTATCTAATTCAGCCATTTGCTACTCAAAATCGTTATGACTATGATATAGTCGTAGCAGATCCTAATTAAACTGTGATCGTACGGACGGGTAAGTTTTACCTGACCCAAAACTCAACGTTACTAGATGGATATAAGTTGAAGGAGAATTAGGTTAATGCCCCTCACTTACTCAGCAGAAGGATGCCTCCGTGTAGGTCAACAAGCTCCCGACTTTACAGCAACATCTGTGGTGGATCAGGAATTTAAGACAATCAAACTTTCCGACTATCGCGGCAAGTATGTCATCCTGTTTTTCTATCCCCTAGACTTTACCTTTGTTTGTCCCACAGAAATCACAGCATTTAGCGATCGCTACGAAGAATTCAAGAAACTTAACACTGAAGTTCTTGGTGTTTCAGTTGATAGTGAATTCTCTCATTTAGCATGGATTCAAACAGATCGCAAGTCAGGCGGCGTTGGTGATCTTAACTATCCCCTAGTTTCTGACATTAAGAAAGAAATTAGTGCTGCTTACAACGTTCTTGATCCAGAAGCTGGTGTTGCTTTGAGAGGTTTGTTCATCATCGATAAAGATGGTGTTATCCAACACGCCACCATTAACAACTTATCCTTTGGCCGCAGCGTCGATGAAACTCTACGGACTTTACAAGCAATTCAGTACGTACAGTCTCATCCAGATGAAGTTTGCCCTGCAGGTTGGCAACCAGGCGACCAAACAATGATTCCCGATCCTGTGAAGTCCAAAGTCTACTTCTCTGCTGTATAGAATTTGTAGTAGCGCTTAGGCGCTACTACAAATCCATAAGCGACACAGCACAAAAAAAGCAGTTTAGACAGTGTGCTTTGAAGCCAAATCACAGATAAACAATAGATTATTAAGTTATACCTCCGAAAGTTACACTTTTATTCAATGAAACTGTTAACCGCTAACTGTTGACTGTCAACAATTACCAGTTAGCAATTGCAATGAGTATAAATGTAATTGAAAAGTGTCTTAGCTTGAAAGTGTTTATCTGTGATTTTCTTCTTTAATGAATATTGAAAGTATTTAATAGCAATACTAAAAAAATAAAGATGCTAACTTCAACAGACTTTAGCGGTTTATTAAATGAGCGCTTCTTCCGCAACTTTTTACCTGTTCCAGCCACCGATCTGTTGCCATTAGGAGTCATTACACCCAATTTTCAGCTTCCAGATATTACCAACGGGACTTTAGTCAAGCTATCTGATTACAGAGGTAATCAACCAGTTGTACTTGCCTTTACTCGGATTTTCACAGAAAAGCAATATTGCCCCTTTTGTTATCCTCACATCAAAGCTTTGAATGAAAATTATGAACAATTTCAAAGCCGGGGCATAGCACTACTCATGATTACTAGTACCGACGAACGACAAAGTCAAATAGTTGTGAAAGACTTGGGTTTAAAAATGCCGTTGCTGAGTGATCCAAGTTGTCGTGTTTTTCGAGCCTATCAGGTTGGGCAAGCATTAGGAGCACCTTTACCAGCACAGTTTGTCTTAGATAAAGAAGGTAAACTTCGCTACAGACATTTATTCTCCTTTCTGGACCACAATGCAAGTGTTGAGAGATTATTAGAGCAATGCAATTAGGTTTGCAGTTGAGATTTCTTAGATATATCTAGCGAGCAAGATGCTTGCACTACAAAATAAATCTGCCAAATCCAGATGTTCTCAATACAATTAGGTTTGCCGTTGCACTGTCTCATACCATTTCACTAAATTTTTGATCCAAATCCATCCCCTTGTCCTCCTTGTCCTCCTTGTCTCTCTAGTTGCCAAGCGTATCAAATTTATAGTGAATTGACTATGTACAACAGGTCTTACAACCGCTGTTTTAATACTGCGCTCAGTTCCTTCTGCTGTTGAGGAGTTCCAGCCAGCAAGACACTGATTTTTCCCACGAGAATAGTACCCCAATTGACAATTACAACACCCGTATTACTTTGAGGCTGAAATTCAATATCCTTAACATGAAAGTTTTCGAGTGAGTGATGTTGTGTCTTAAATGTTTCGCAGGTCCAACTGGAGATATCGAGCTTTTCAGCAATAAATGTGGGATATGAGGCACCATTGAAGCGTGGGTTGCATTCAATTGCCAGATAAGAGGTTTGTCCTGACTCTTCTACTACAGCAACATCAAAGGCAAATATCTCCTTCATTCCACGTTTCACCATCCACTCTGCTATTGGTTCAACAGTTTGCCACGGTTGATGTTCAGTGGGATAGCTATTGCCAATATGAGCATAACCATCGAGTATTTGAGCAGTGACTGCCAAATGATGAAGCTTTGAATCCTCAACATAGTATTGCAAATTTAAAAAAGAGGAAGCTCGCACTTCCTCTTGGATTTGAAAAGGTGTGTCATCAACAAATACTTTGAGAGCTAAGGAAAGCTGTTGTTGGTTTTCACATCTTTGAATACCCGCACCATCGACAGAGACAACTGGTTTGAAGTAACACGGGTAAGAAAACTGGGATAAGTCCTTGATGGCAAACTTATCTTCAAAACACACTGTTTTTGGTATGCTTACCCCAAGCTCTTGTGCAAGCTGGATAAAGTTATTTTTAGAGTTCATAAACTTAACAACGTTGAGCCTGTCGCAATCCTTCTGGCGGAACCACTCTTCATCACAGTCAACATTGCTTGTTGCCTTGCCAAAGAAGAAAAGGGAAACATCTCGCTGAGGATATTCTTCTAAAACTCTGAGTGACACATCCCAGATAACATTTTTGCTATGGCTTAAACCTATTCGTTCATAGTGTTCAGTAATAATATTCCATTGCGATTTTAAGGCTGGATGCAACTGAATAATATCTTCTGGTTGAGTCAGTCCTAGTACTCTACCAGAATAAAGATAATTACCCACAACAGTCTCATGAGTACAAACCATGATGTCGTGGTTGAAAATTCTATAGCAACTCACAGTTTAATCTTTATTGTTAGGTTATCTAAAAATAAAAATAAATAATAAATTCTTATTTGAAACCTATGAAAAATAAAAATATAAGATTCTATCTAAAAGTAGATTTTTTAGAAACATTTAGTAATCTATTATTTGATTCTCAGTCAATGTATCGTTGTACGTTACGAAAACATTGGAGTGAAAAGTTTATCTGTAGTTGCAATATAGTATTGGCGTCCAAACTGACTGTTTAGTTAAGTTTTTAAAGGTATTTGAATTATCTCATATTTTAATTTCACCATCAGTAGAATCACGCTTTATCCACTCACTGAAGTTACGAGAATCTACATGACTAAACAGTTTCCTGTCAAGGGAAAAAGCTGTGAAATTATGTTGCGCTTCCGTTAAGGAAGCGCTGCTGCAATATTCAGGGGGGAGTCCCCACCAAGAGTGCAAAAAGGTTGGGCGGGGAGGGTAGGTATCATAGTCTAATTTGTTGTAAATGACCACGGGGGTTATAGGTCCGTATAGCACGGATTTTTTCATAGTACTCCCGCTCCTGTTGGCTGATGTCTTTTGGGGGTACAATCACAACCTTTACCAACTGATCGCCACGTATCCCTCTGGGTAAAGGCCAGCCTTTGCCACGTAAACGTAAAGATTGACCAGAGCGTATTCCGTTAGGAAGCTTAACATTAACCATACCATCGGGTGTAGGTACCTCAATAGAAGCTCCTAACACCGCTTCATCTGGTGTAATTGGGACTTCACACACCAAGTTATCACCATCAAACTGGAAGAAGGAGTGAGGCACAAGTTCTACTTTGAGATACAAATCACCACGTTGTTGGGTCATGGGATTGATTTGTCCTTTCCCACGCACACGCAAACGACTGCCAGCTTTAGCTCCCGCGGGGATACGGACGTCAATCACCTCATTACCTAAACTTAGGTGCTTTTGTACACCACTAAAAGCTTCTGCAAAAGTCAGAGGAATTGTAGCTTCACTATCCTGGACGCCACTGCCAACATCTTGATAACCACTAAAGTCGCTAAAGCCACCAAAGCCACCAAAGCCACTGGGTGCACCTGTGGTAGTGCGGTAAGAGTAGGTTTGCCGCCCACCACGACTGCTACCACCGGCAAAACGCCCTAACAACTCATTGATGAAATCATCAAAGCTACCATATTGACTAAAGTCAAAGCCACCCATATCGACACCAACATTGGCTCCTGATGGAAAGCCTTGTGATGCCTGCTTCCAATATTGACCAAATTGGTCATACTTCTTACGCTTGTCTGGATCTGATAAAACCTCATAGGCTTCATTAACTTCCTTAAAGCGGGCCTCAGCCTGTTTGTTGTTAGGATTAACATCAGGGTGGTACTTGCGAGCCAATTTACGGAAAGCTTGTTTAATTTCCTCTGGCGTGGCAGTCTTACTAACCCCTAAAATTACATAATAGTCTTTGAAGTCGGTTGCAGCCATCTACCAGCCTCCTAGAGAAATTCCTGTTAGGTTTTTTTCTAAAGTGTAAGTCACAAAACCTTGCACAATAAAATTACAAGCATATAAACTCTGATTTTAAGCTAACAAAGATAAAGTAGTGTCATGTGCGGTTTTTGCTGACTTTGCCAGTGCAATTTCCGTACTTTGAAGATCCAACAGAAAAGCAAATCAGATGGTCTAGTCCTTCTCCCAAGGAAGGAGGTGCATCACGAAGTTGGCGATGCATACGAAAGATAACTTCTTCTGGGACTCGACGCTTTCGCCGTTTGTTTCGCGCTAAACATAACCAAACAGGCGTGTTTATCCAAATTCCTGTGATATTAGTAAAGCCCAAATCGCGTGCTCGAGAGATGACCTCTCGACGATGGCGTCTTTGGGCATTAGTAGCGTCATAAATTGCCGTACTGCATGCGGCGATCGCTTGCTGGAATTGCCGTTGGACTTCCTGCCAAATCAGTAACCACGAACCCTGAGTTGCTTCATCACCGAATATTTTTTCCCGAATAGCATCAGTAGAAATTAGCCGACTCTGGGGACATTCTGCAAGCAATTGTTTTGCTAAGGTTGACTTACCACTGCCAGGAAGACCAATTAACAGCAAGAGTTTTGTCATTTTTATAGTCAATAATAGTTAATAGTTAGTAGTTAGTTGTCAAAAATAACTCCTAACTCCTAACTCCTAACTAAATAACAGTTCCATCAGGAATAACTGCATTTTTTAGGATGACAACGATTCCGCTACGGATGTAAAAGCCTTGACTTTCGCGTTCAGCTTCTTGGACGTTATCTTTATTGATGATTTGTACATCACAGCCAATGCGGGCATTTTTGTCTACAATCGCACGACGAATTGTGCTGTTAGCACCGATACCCAAGCTGACATCACGGCGTTCACAATCGGATTGACGTTCGGCAAAACCTTGATAGAAGTCAGCACCCATGATGAGGGTATCTTCTACAACGCAGCCTGATTCCACGCGCGATCGTACTCCTAACACTGAATTTTCAATGCGGCAATTTTTGAGAATACAACCTTCACCAATCATCGATTGTTTGATTTGACAATCTAACAGTTTACTCGGTGGTAAGTAACGAGCGCGGGTATAAATTGGTGATTCTTCATCATAAAAGCTAAAGGCTGGTTGGGGTTGCCGAGTCAGTGCCAAATTTGCATGATAAAAAGCTTCGATGGTTCCAATATCTTCCCAATAACCGTCAAATAAGTAGGCTTGAATGTTGTAGTCTTTTGCTGAGTCAGGAATAATTTCTTTACCGAAATCAGTTTTTTGCGGAGATTCTTTCAACAAATTGATTAAAACATCTCTCTTAAAGATGTAAATCCCCATTGAAGCTATGTATGGTTGTAATTTTGCTTGTTCTGGTGTTAATCCTAGTACAGATGTATCGACTTGCATTTTTCTTAAAGCATCACCCTTGGGTTTTTCGCTAAAGTCGATCACTCTACCAGATGCATCTATTTTCATTAGACCAAAATCAGAAGCACGACGCTCATCAATAGGGATAACGGAGAGAGTCATATCCGCCCCAGTCTCCCTGTGACGCTGCACGAAAAGGCGGTAGTCCATGCGGTAAAGATGGTCACCAGATAGAATGAGATATTCATCTACGTCCCATTCTTCCAACAGCCACAGATACTGACGAACGGCATCAGCTGTACCTTGGAACCAATTGAGGCTATCTGGAGTTTGCTGTGCAGCTAAAACTTCCACAAAACCTTCTGTAAAACCAGAGAAACTGTATGTTCGTGCAATGTGGCGATTGAGAGAAGCTGAGTTGAATTGGGTTAAAACGTATATTTTGAATATTTCGGAATTTATACAGTTACTGACAGGGATATCTATTAAGCGGTACTTCCCTGCTACTGGAACTGCCGGTTTTGCACGTAGCTTGGTCAGTGGATAAAGGCGGGTACCAGCGCCACCTCCGAGAATAATTCCTAGAACTCTTTTCACTCTTAATTTCTCCTGACTGCCTTTCAACTCCCACCTTCAGTTTAGGACTGTCTGAGACAGCTGATAAGGGGGATCAGAGATTTTTTAGTGAGTTCTATTAGCAAAAGTCTGCTGATAAGGGATGATGCAAGGTACGTAACATAGTCTTCATAATGTATTTACTTATACACGTTTATCCCAGATAATCTTTCACCTTCGATCAATCAAACATAACTTCTGGAATAATTTTCAATACTGGACTAAGGGTTACTGTAAAAACTCGAGAAATGGTATCTGGCAGTAGCATTGCTGTGAGTACTCTTTTGCCACCCGTAACTCCATTCATACTTAAATTTTTTTAAGTTTTGACAGTGGGAGGATCTCTGGTCGCCTTTTGCTGAGATGTTTGGTATTTCTGTGCTTCCCATAGCACGGAGTTCGAGTCTCATCAAGTAGTTTTCGTGCAGCTTGATGGTCACTGTCCTGAATATGCTTACAAGCAGAACAAGCATATAAGGTAATTACTCTAGCAACCTCAAGCTTTCCGGAAAAAATTTAAAAAACAATCATAATTACACAAAAAATAGTTAGTAATTAAATAATTTTTTTAAAATATTTCATATAAAATAAGCCAGAAAGAATTCTTTTTACAAGGTTTGAAAAATTCTTGATGAGACAGCTTTGAAGTAGAGAGCATTAGTCCAGGGTCAACCCAATAGTTTAATCTTCTCTAACTACAACCCATAGATCCTAAACAATATGAGTCGCGATATTTTAAGTAAATTTAATCGGAATATCTATTTCTACTGCGATCCAAAACAAGGCGTTCCTGAAGGTGAAAAATTACAGCATCTGCTAATCTGTTTAGCAGAAGGGTTGAAAGATTTGGGAATAACATTTTTCTCGAATGTCAATTACTGGAAGGACTTTCCAGATCAAGAGCAATTCCTCTTTCGTCAGAGTCCAGACGTTACTCCTGATGATTGTGCTGTCCTTGTTTTACAAAATAATTGGTTTACTGACGTTCATCCTCTCCCAGAAAATTTATTTCATCGAAACCGAAAGTATATTATTGTCTATATGGATGCGGAGGATACTGATAGAACGTATGCAGTGAGACCAGAGTTTAGGCAGTTCGATATTATACTAAGAAATCACTTTAATAGCAAATTTGAATATGGCAACAATTTTTATCCCTGGCCTTTTGGACTAAATAAGCGGATGCTTCGCGAACTAGAGGAAGTACCCGAGTTCCAAAAGAGAAAAAGACAGCTACTCATTAATTTCCGGGCTGATCATTCTGTTAGAGAGACCAGTTGCCGCCTCATTATACCTCGTATAAAAAAGGTTTTGCCAATCGACAACTATACGAATAGTCTTGACCAACCTCCAGCAGATCCTTATCACTATCTACATTGGGTACAAACAGGTAGACGTCACTACCCAGATTACTATGTACGCCTCAAAAACTCAGCTGCTTGTGCCTGTTTTGGTGGATTTTTTGTACCTTCTTGGCCTAAAAACCCAGAAAATTTAATCAGTCGTGCTGGGAGACGTATTCTCCGTAAGCTAAAACTAAAGTCTAACACTATTGCACAATGGGATAGCTGGCGATTTTGGGAATCTTTGGCCGCAGGCTGTGCTACCTTTCATGTGGATTTTGAAAAATATGGTCTTGCTCTTCCCGTCATGCCAGAGAATTGGCGGCACTATATTGGCATTGACTTAGACAACATACAAGAAGCTGTAGACAGAATCAGTGATGAGCCAGAAATTTTGGAAAAAGTCGCCACACAAGGACAGCGTTGGGTAATGGAGAATTATGCTCCTGTGCCAACAGCATTGCGTTTTCTGGAGACAGTTTCTCAAAAACTATAAATAAAAAAAATAAGGGAAAAGGAAAAAGGACAGATATCTCCTCTTCCCTTCTTCCTTTTCCATATTTGCACCTGATGCTTATTTAATATTAGCTTTAGCATCCTTGACTGCGGCAATAAAAAATAATCCTGTGAGGGGAATACTCATTGCCAGAATAATTGCAGTAATTTGGGTACCTAAATCTGGTTCACCAGAGGAGAGTTCAAAAATTGAACCGACCCCTGCGATCGCTGCTATACATGAACAAGCAAGAAACAATCCGCTTTTGGGAGTCATTGTATACACAAACACACCACCTTATACAATTGGTTTTACAGCTTGATGCGAGAAGCCATTTTTAGAAAGCTCTTGCGCCAACGCCAAAGTATTTTCCACACGATCTACAAATACTACACCATTAAGGTGGTCAATCTCATGTTGAATACAACGTCCGAGTAAATCTCCTGCTTTCAGGGTTTTGGGACGCCCATATTCATCTTTATAAAGAATTTCTACAACCTCTGGACGCTTCACATCCATGTAAACTCCCGGAATGCTCAAACATCCTTCTTGAGCAACGCAGATTTCACGGCTAAGCTGTTTAATGGTAGGGTTTACCAACACCAGTGGAGGATTTGCTGCGTTATCTGGTTCACAGTCGATGACAATCAGTTGTTTGTTGATTCCCACTTGGGGTGCAGCTAGACCAATGCCATCCTTGCTGTACATTGTCTGCAGCATCTCCCGCACCAGCTTGCGAAGCTCTTCATCTATTTTAGAAATACGCTTAGCTCCTTGACGCAGAACGCGATTACCCAAATAATGCAGCTCTAATGGAGGATTTTTTAACTTTTTTTTCTCTACAGCAATTTCTAAAGGCATGATCCTTTAACTCGTTATTTTAGGCTAGGTTTTATGTGATGTTACTCTCTTCTTTAATCTTAACAACTCTAGTCATTGGGCTGAAATTTTAAATAAGAGATAAGGGAGGACAAAGGGGGACAAGGGGGACAAGGGGG
>Ga0070738_10003888_pt1 | contig 18786 bp, 17 predicted proteins | sample Coa_R2_2_FD_66446 | JGI IMG/M metagenome (GOLD analysis project Ga0070738, IMG submission 66446) | Surface soil microbial communities from Centralia Pennsylvania, which are recovering from an underground coalmine fire - Coalmine... | ecosystem: Environmental > Terrestrial > Soil > Unclassified ... | reverse complement strand
GCGACGCAGGGCTCGACCGCGCTCACGTTCGACTGGAAGTTCACGACGGGCGCGAAGTGAGTCATCCGCGCGGCGCCGCGGCGGCGGCTCGGGCGTGCCGGGCGCGCGCGCGGCCCCGCGAGGCAAGGAAAGCGAGCCGACGCGAGGGCGAGGCCCGGGAAGTTACGCTAGCCTCGCGGCGATGATTTCACCCATCGACGGCGAGCTCACGGAGCTACTGGGCCTCGGCGATCGCATCTTGCGCATGGCGCGAGAGCGCGGGGGGCCTCGCCTGGTCGCCGAATGCGTCCTCCGGTCGGGCGCCGAGCTCTCCGCGCGCGTACGCAAGGGCGACCCCGAGCTCATCGAGGAAGCCGGGACGCGCGCGGCAGGCCTGCGCGTCATCCAGGACCGGCGGGTCGCTTCGACTTCGACCAGCGATCTGACGGACGCAGGCATCGATCGGTTCGTCGCAGACGCCATCGAGCTCGTCGCGCTTTCGCAGGAAGATCCGTTCGCCGGCCCGGCCGACGAGCGGCTGCTCTGCGATCCGGCCGCCGCGCCCGACCTCGCGTTGTACGACCCCGCCGGCGGCTCGGTCGACGCGGGTCGAGCGGTCGCCGTGGCCAGGGAAGCGGAGGCCGCGGCGCTGTCGTTCGACCCGCGCATCACCAACAGCGAAGGCGCCACCTTCTCGCGCACGGCGGGCGGTGTCGCCATGGTTCTCTCGAGCGGTTTTCGCGCGGCCTACGCGGGCTCGTACCAGTCGCTGAGCGTCGTGCCGGTCGCCGCCGACGAAGGCGGCAAGAACCGGCGCGGCTATCACTGGACGGCGCGCCGGCACCTCGCGGACCTCGATCCGCCCGCCGAGGTCGGGCGCGAAGCGGCCAGGAGGACGCTGCGCAAGCTCGGCGCGCGGACCGTCGCCACGTGCGAGGTCCCGGTCGTGTTCGATCCGGACGCTGCGCGATCGATCCTCGGCCTGCTCGCCGGTTGCGTGCTCGGGAGCGCGATCTGGCGCAAGGCCAGCTACCTCGTCGGTCGCGAGGGATCGAGGGTCGCGAGCGATCTCGTGAGCGTCGTCGACGATCCGCTGGTGCGGGCCGCGCCGGGATCGCGACCGTACGACGGCGAGGGCCTGGCCAGCCGCAAGAACGTGGTCGTCGAGAAGGGAGTGCTCCGCACCTTCCTGTGCGACAGCTACTCGGCGCGCAAGCTCGGCCGAGAGAGCACCGCGAGCGCCTCGCGCGGCGGCGGCGCGGGGGTCGGTCCCGGGACGTCGAACTTCATCCTGCAGCCGGGGACCGACTCCAACGCCGCCATCGTCAAGGCCACGAGGCGCGGCCTGTACGTCACCGAGATGATGGGCTTCGGCTTCAACGCGGTGACCGGCGACTTCTCGCGCGGCGCCGCCGGGTTCTGGATCGAGGACGGCGAGCTCGCGTACCCGGTCAGCGAGGTGACCATCTCGCTCAACGTCGACGAGCTTTGGCGCCGCGTCGACGCGGTCGGCGACGACCTGGACATGCGCACGGCGACGGCCTCGCCGACCATCCGGGTCGCGAAGATGACCGTCGCCGGAGGTGTCGCGAAGTGACGCCCGACGAGATCAAGGCGCTCCGAAAGGAGCTCTCTTGCACGGCCAAGGAGCTGGCGGCCGCGCTCGGGATAGACCAGGCGACGGTGCTCGCGTGGGAGAGCGCCGATCTGTTCCCGACGAAGAGCCACGTCGAGCGCATGGCGGACCTGCGCGCGAGAGGTCCGGCCGCGATCCCGCGAAGAAGCCGCGGCGCGTCCGCCGATCCGATGAAGTCGCTCCTCGACCCGTCGTTCTGGGAGCTCGTCCGCAAGCTCGCCGCGCACAAGAAGCTGCGCGACGAGGTCTCCAAGCTGGCCGAGCGCTACCCCGATCCCGCCAACGACCACTGAGCGGCCCGGTGCCTCCGGCGGGATAGCTCATTCGTTCGTCGGGTCGATCTCGGTCTCGATCGTGTCGTCCGCCTCGAGCCTGGCGTCGGACCCGGGGGAAGGCGCCGGATCGGTCGCGTCGGCTTCGAGCCCGGGAGGCACGAGCGTGGCCGGGGGCGGCGCGCGCTCGGGAATCACCTCGCCGAGCTCCGCCTCGGCGACGCGGCGCGACTCGTCGCTCAGCTCGGTGAACTCCCGCAGCGTGGGCAGGTCCCGAAGCGACTTGAGGCCGAAAAAGTCGAGGAAGCCGCTGGTCGTGCCGTAGAGGATGGGCCTGCCCGGCTCGTCCTTCTTGCCCAGAATGCGCACGAGGTCGCGCTCGAGCAGCAGCTTGAGCGTGGCGCCGCTGTCGACGCCGCGGATCTCGTCGATCTCGGGCCTGGTGATGGGCTGCCGGTACGCGACGATCGCGAGCGTCTCGATCTGCGCGCGCGTCAGGCGGACCGGGCGCTGGCTCGTCAGCTCGCGCACGAACGGCGCGAACTGGACGGCGGTGCGAAACACCCATCCGCCCGCGACCTCGCCGAGCACGATGCCGCGCCCCGCGTACGATTCCTTCAGCTCTCCGAGAAGCAGCCGGACCTGCCGCACCGGCGCCGACGCGAGCCGCGCCAGCTCGCCGGACTTGAGCGGCTTGTCGCTGGCGAAGACGAGCGCCTCGAGCAGCCCCTTGAGGTGGTCGAGGGGCAGGTCGCGCGCCTGCTCGACGCCTGCCTCGGCGTCCTCACCGGTCCACTCGGGCGCTTCGGCCGGGACCGGCGTCGGCGCTTCGTCAGGACGGTGTTCGACGGGCTTGTCGCTCACGGTCAGCCCTCCTGGGTGGCGGCCGGCCCAGGTCCCTCCGCCGCGGCGACCTCGACGTACAGCGGACCGAACGGTTCGGTCTGGAACAGACGGGTCATCTTCAGCCGGGTCATCTCGAGCAGGGCAAGGAACGTGATCACGAGATCGAACCGGGTGGTCAGCCCGTCGAAGAGCTCGTCGAAGGTCGCTCGTCTGTGGAGCGCCAGAAAGTCGGAGAGCTGTCCGATGCGATCGCCGAGGCTGATTCGCTCGGCCACGACGTCGTGCGACAGCTTCACCTTGCTTCGATCGAGGACGCGCTGGAACGCATCGACGAGCGCATAGAGCGGCACCTCGGCGAGCGGAGGCAGCGCCGCGGCGGTCGCGTCGCCTGCGCCGGGGACGAGGGCCTGGGCCGGCGTGCCGCGCGCGAACACGTCGCGCCCGGCGATGCCGCGAGCGGCGAGCTGCTCGCCGGCGTGCTTGTATTTCTGGTACTCGAGGAGCCGCCGGATGAGGGCCTCGCGCGGGTCGACCTCGTCGAGCGCGGCGGCGTCGTCCTCGTCGGCGGACGGGGCGGCCGGGAGCAGCATGCGCGACTTGATGTGGGCGAGGGTGGCCGCCATGAGCAGGTACTCGGAAGCGACGTCGAGCTGCATGAGCTGCATCACCGCGAGCTGCTCGAGGTACTTCTCCGTGACGAACGCGATGGGGATGTCCAGAACGTTGAGCTCGTGTTTTTGGCAGAGGTGAAGCAGCAGATCGAGCGGGCCCTCGAACTGGGGCAGCTGCAACGACCAGCCGCCGGCGCCGCTGTCGATGGGCTCTCCGTCAGGCACGACGGGCCGCACCATATCGCGGCGTTCCGTGGAACGGAACGCCGCAGTGCGGGAGCGCCGCCGCTCGCGCCCGGCGCCCGGCGGCGCGCTCGTCCATCGCGAGCGCTCGTCTGCCAGGCGCCGCTCGCCATGCTCGGGCTCGAGGACTAACATACCCGCGTGAACCGCGAGGGCGAACGGCGGGCGTCGGTCGAGGCGACGATGCCGAAGGTCTGCCCCTCCTGCCGCACGCGCTACCCGGCGGACGCGCTCTTCTGCGCGCTCGACGGCTCGCCTCTCACCACGTCGCCCGCGGCCATCGCCGCGGCGGCGGCGACCGACCCCTACATCGGCCACGAGATCGTGGGTCCGATCGAGATCCGCCAGCTCGTCGGCATCGGCGCGATGGGCCGCGTGTACCGCGGTTTTCAGCGCGGCATCGACCGCGACGTCGCCGTCAAGATCCTGCACCGCGAGCTCTCGGCCAACCCCACCGTGGTGGCGCGCTTCCATCGCGAGGCCAAGGTCGCCTCGCGCCTCGCGCACCCGAACGTCGTGCACGTGCTGCTCACCGGGCAGCTCCCCGACGGGGCGATGTACATCGTCATGGAGTACCTCGACGGGATGTCGCTCCAGAGCGCGCTCGCCGCTTCGGGCGGAGCGATGCCGCTGCCGCGCGCGCTCCACGTCGCGCTGCAGCTCTGCGACGCAGTCGGCGAGGCGCACGCGCAGGGCATCGTTCACCGCGACTTGAAGCCCGAGAACGTCATGCTGGTCAAGCGCGCCGACGATCCGGATTTCGTCAAGGTGCTCGACTTCGGCATCGCGCGCCTCAACTGGGGCGATCAGTCGATGGCGACCGCCGCCGGCCTCATCTTCGGCACGGCGCGATACATCTCGCCCGAGGCCGCGCAGGGCGAGAAGGTGGCGCCTCCCGGTGACGTCTACTCGATCGCGATGATGTTCTACCAGCTGCTTTGCGGGCGCACGGCGTTCGAGGCCGATCAGGCCGTCGCGCTCCTCGTGCAGCAGATCCACGACCCGCCGCCGCATCTCAAGGGGATCGCGCGCGCCGCGTACGTGCCGGACGCCATCGCCGACGCGGTCATGAGAAACCTAGCCAAGAAGCCCGAGGGGCGGGCCGCGAATGGACGCGAATTCGGGCGCGCGCTCCTCGAGGCGGCGGTCGCCAGCGGGCTCAGCGCGCACGACATCCTGGCGCGGCCCGGGATGAGCGGAACGCGGCCGCCGCACGTCGGCTCGGCCCAGGGGCCCGCGATGGACCGGACGCAGCAGATGCCCACGCAGCCGCGGCCGACCGATCGCGCGGGCGGCCTCGCGCAGACCGTGTACGACGCCGCATCGGCGGGCGCGGGCCAGCGGGTCGTCGTGCGGACCGAGATCGGCGAGGTTCCGGCCGCAGCCATGTCGACCGCCAAGTGGTCGCCCGCGGGGGCGCCGCAGGGCGCGCCCCAGCAGCCGGCGCATCCGCCGACCGGGTGGTCGGTCGGCCACGAGCCCGCGAGGATCACGCCCTCGAACGTCGACGCCACGATGGACGAGCAGCAACAGCCGGTCGCGCCGGCATCCGCGGGGCACACGCCGTCGCCGTCGCAGTACACGGGCAACACCCCGCCGGGGCCGTCGTCGCACGTGGAATCGCCGTCGCGTCCGCGCGTGGCCTCGGCGCCGAGCCACCCTTCGTCGCTGGCCGACGGCGGCTTCGGCCGCGGTGACGTGACCTCCGCGCCCGGCAGCATGCGCGGGATTCCAGGCGTGGACGTCGGCAGGACGCGCGTGCTCTCGATCGTGGTCGCGTGCTTCCTCGTCGGCGCCATCGCCATGGCCGTCGCATCGAAGGCCGGCCTGCTCGGCGGTCGGCCGCCGGCGGCGCCCTCGCTCGACGCGGTGGTCGCTCGCGCGAACGACTCGCTCATCCACCAGCGCTGGGATGCGCCGCACGGCGACAACGTCCGAGACATCACGGACGACGGCCTGGCCCGCTGGCCGCACGACGCCCAGCTGCTGCGCATCCGCGCGTTGGCCTGCGGCGACGTCGTCAAGGCGGCGCGGGCCAGGCGCGACGAGGGCAACCTGAGCGACGCGCTCCGGCTCGCCAAGCTCGCCTACCAGCTCGACCCGAGCGACGAATCGGCGCAGAAGCTCGCGGCGGACCTCGAGGTGCAGGCCCAGGTCCCACCGAACGACTCCGTTCCACCGCTCGCGACCGCGCACGCCCCGAGCGCCTCGACGGCCGCGTCTTCGAGCGCGCGCGCGATCCTCGACGCATCGACGGGCAAGCCGGGCGTCGGCCAGCCGGTCGATTTCTCGGCGCGCGTCACGGGAGCGGCCGGTGGACGCACGAAGGTCGAGGCGGCAAGCTTCCGGTTCACCGGGCCGGGCATCGCGTCCGGTACGCAGCTCGACGCCGCCGACGACGGATCCGGCGTGTTCCGGACGACGTTCACGTTCCTGCAGCCAGGGCGCTTCGAGGTCGCGTTCGGCGGCCGCGCCGACGGCTCGCCCGTGCGGGCCGTGCGCACGATCCAGGTCGGGCAGATCGCCGCGCCGCTGCCGCCCCCGCAGGCCGCGCAAGGAGCCGCCAACGCCGAGCCCAAGCCGCCTGCGCCGCCCCCGGCGAGCGCCGAGCCGCCGAGCCCGCCCGCGCCGAGCGCGAAGTGGCTCTAGCGCATCGGCTCGTATAAGCTCGCGAGAGGATGCGCGCGACGCCGTTCTTGCTTGCCGCGGCCGCGTTCGTCTTCGCGGGGCGCGCCGGCGCCGACACCCCTGCGCCGGATGCCGGCAGCCCGCCCCGCGCGGGGGCTGCCCACAGCGAGCAGCTCTCGCTGCTCGATCGCCCGCACACGATCGCGCAGCTCGAGCTCGGTATCCTCACGCTGCCCGACGCGCCGCTGTCCCCTTCGAACCGCGGCGGCCAGACGCCCATCCTAGGCACCGTCGGGAGCGGCGATGCCACCGTGCAGACGGGCGTCCATCTCATCTACCGCGCGACGCGCGACTGGGCATTTGGGGCCCGTGCGCTCTTCGCGCCGCGTCCGACGAGCGACCCGACCTGCGAGAACTGCGCCGGCGCGAACCACCTGTCGCGTGCCCATTCGAGGAGTTACCTGTTCCTCGGCGGCGAGGCGCGCTACGTCGCGCTTCGATCGCGCGTCTTCGAGGGCTGGCTCGGGCTCACCGCGGGAGCCATCATCATCGCCGACCGGTTCACCAACAACGACGCCCCCCAGGTCCCGTCGGTCCTCGGCACGAACGCGGTGACCGTGAGCACGGAGGGCTTCGCGCTCGGCATCCAGGCGGGCGCCGATTACCTCGTCACGGATCAATTCGTCATCGGTCTGGCGCTCGCCGCGGACCAGTGGATCCTGCCCTTCTCTCCGGAGACGTCCTGCGATCCGATCCGCGACTGCCCGACGCTGAGCGGCAGCGTTCGCGCCTTCGAGGGGGGCTTGACGATCGGGTATCGAATTCCGCTGTAGGCGTCCGCCCCGGGCGGCGGGCGTTCGTGCGCAGACGTCTAGGCGCGGGGGCGCGCTTAGCGCGCGACGGATCCCGGCGCTATCATTGAGGTGCGCGCCACGTGCGCCCGTGCGCACCCGCAAACGCGCGCACGTGGGCGAGGATTTCGGGGTTCGTTCAAAGAATACCGACTCGGTTCGACCCGGAGGCTGCCATGTCTCGATGGCCGGTTCTCGCGGTCTCTTCGACGATGGTCCTGACGGGGTGCGCCGGCACCGCGGGCCTCGCCAACGCGCCGGCTCTCGGCGCGCTGACGCGGGGCGACGAGCCGGTGCACGACGTCGTCGCCAACGGCGGCGACGCGTGCGGCCGGCACGCGGAGCGCGGACCGCTCCGCGGACACGTCCCGCCGTGTCCGACGACCGTGCGGGTGCAGGGGAAGCCGCAGCTCTTGCCTCCCCCAGCACCCGCTGGCGGCGGCGAGCTCGTGGCGCCGTGGCTCGAGCACTACTACTCCGGGTGGCCGTGCGCGCGTCGACGGGCGCTCGACTCCCGGGCGCTCGCGTGGTCGCCGCCGTCGTCGTGCCCCGCGCCGCCCTGATCGCGGGAGCCCGAGAGCGTCTCGGCCTTCCCTGGAGCCCGTGAGCCGCAGCCCGCGGAGGGGCGATCGAACCATGCTCGTCATGGCGGGGGCGCCGCCTGCACGGCTCTCGCGAGCACGCCCGCGAGCCGGTCCAGCACGATGGCCAGAACCGCGACCGCGCCGAGGGCGCGCACCGGCGCGAGCAGGGCGTGGATCTGCGCCGGGGAAGCCGCGCGCGCGATTAGCGCGGCCGCGGTCTCGATGACGACGGCCGCCGCGAGCAATGGTCCGCCGAGCGCCACGGCCAGCGTGATCCCGCCCACGATGTCCGAGGCGGCGCGGCCCAGCGGGTCGCCCGAGGCGGGCGTCAGCGCGAGCGCCCGGACGACGCGCGCCGGCCCTCCGGTCGACAGGAACATCGCGCTCGCGAGGAGCGACAGGGCGACGCCGAGCGGGGTGGCGGGGCCCTCGACGGTGGCCATCGGGGGCGCGTTCTGGGCCCCGCGCAGCGCGTCCGCGACGCCTCCCGCCATCGTGGCGGCCCAGAGGGGCACGGCCGCCGCGAGCGCGACGGGCAGTCCGCGCATGGCTTCGGCGACGACGAGCACAGGAAACGCGCCGTCGATCGGCTGGGCGGACGAGCCGACCGCCGGGACGATTCCGGCCGCGAACGCGAGCGCCATCACGGCGCGCCCGGCGCCGGGCAAGGCGCGCAGGCCGAACGCGGGAACGAGCACGACCGAGGGCATGACGCGCGCCCAGGCGAGCGCGAGCCGGCGGACGTCGACTCCCGCGCCCGCGAGCTCGCGCGTGACGTCCGCGATCGAGATCATGGCCAAGAATCGAGCGAATCGGTGGCGCAGTTGTCAAGGACCGTTCTACCTTCGGCCCTCATGAGCCTCGACCTGTCGCTCGTCGGCGTGGCCACGGCCCCCGAGGCGGTCCAGTACACGTGGAAGGATGTCGTCCTCTACGCGCTCGGCGTGGGCGCGAAGGCAAGCGAGCTCGACTTCCTTTACGAAGGACGGGGTCCGCTCGTCATGCCGGGCTTTCCGGTGGTGCTGACGTTCCCGGGCATGCTGAGCCTGGTCGGCCGGACCGGAGGCAATCTGTCGATGGTCGTGCACGGGGCCGAGCGGGTGGTCCTCCACGCACCGCTTCCGAGCTCCGGAAGGTTGTTCGCGTCGGCGAAGATCCGGGGCATCTACGACCTCAAGCGGTTCGCGCAGGTACTCGTCGACAGCGCGTTGCGAGACGAGCGAGGGGAGCTCGTCGCCGAGACGACCGCGTCGATCGTGTTTCGAGGGGAGGGGGGCTTCGGCGGCGAGCCGCCCCCCAAAGAGCCGCCGCCCGTCGACAGGCCCAAGGGCGAGCCGCCGACCTTCGCCGTCGAGGAGGCCACGAGTCCGGAGCAGGCGCTGCTTTACCGGCTGTCGGGCGACCTGAACCCGCTGCACGCCGACCCGGCGTTCGCGAGTGCGGTCGGCTTCGAGCGCGGCCCCATCCTGCACGGCCTCTGCACGTTCGGGTTCATGGCGCGGCACGTCGCGCGGGGCGCGTGCGGCGGCGATGCGACCCGCGTTAGGGCCCTCGAGGCGCAGTTCCGGCGCCCGGTGTGGCCCGGCGAAACGCTGGTCACAGAAGGATGGCACGTGCGGTCCGACGCGGTGGCGGTCCAGGTGCGCGCCAAGGAGCGCGACGAGGTCGTCATCGGCGGCGCGTGGGCGCTTCTGGCGTAGCTCGCCTGGGCGTGCGCGCCGCGGTCGGGCGATGCTAAATCATGCAGCCATGCCCGCAGCGTTCGAACCCGTCGTCGTCGTCGCAGCCAAGCGCACCCCGTTCGGGGCGATGCAGGGCTCGCTCAGGGGGCTGACCGCGACCGATCTCGCCGTCGTCGCGGCCCGCGCGGCGCTCGAGCAGTGCCGGATCGACGTGCGCCACGTCGGGCACGTGGTCGTCGGCAACGTCATGCAGACGAGCTCCGACGCGATCTACTGCGCACGCCACGTCGGGCTGAAGGCCGGGCTCCCGATCGAGACGCCCGCCATCACCGTGAACCGGCTCTGCGGCTCGGGCTTTCAGGCCGTGGTCGACGGCGCCGTCCAGATCCACATGCGAGAGGCGGACGCCGTCCTCGTCGCCGGCACCGAGAACATGACGCAAGCGCCGCACTTGCTACGGGGCGCGCGCGAAGGGTGGGCGTTCGGCAAGGCGCCCACCGTCGAGGACTCGCTCTGGAGCGCGCTGACCGACAGCTACTGCGGCACGCCGATGGCCGTGACGGCGGAGAACCTGGCCCAGCAGTACGGCATCACGCGCCGCCAGTGCGACGAGTACGCGCTTGGCAGCCAGCAGCGGTGGGCGAGCGCCAATGAGGCGGGCCTCTTCAAGAGCGAGATCGCGCCCGTCACGGTGCCGACGAAGAAGGGTCCGATCGAGCTCTCGGTCGACGAGCACCCGCGTCCTCAGACGACCCTCGACGGCCTCGCCAAGCTCGCGCCCGTCTTCAAGAAGGACGGCGTCGTGACGGCCGGGAACGCGTCGGGGATCTGCGACGGGGCGGCGGCGCTCGTGCTCGCGCGCCAGAGCTACGCCGAGAAGCACGGGATGGCGCCGCTCGCGCGCGTCGCCGCCTGGGCGGTCTCAGGAGTCGAGCCGAGCCTCATGGGCATCGGTCCGGCGCCGGCCGTTCGCGCCGCACTCGCCAGGGCCGGCGTCGCCATGGCCGACGTCGACCTGTTCGAGGTCAACGAGGCCTTCGCGCCGCAGTACCTCGCCGTCGAGAAGGAGCTGGGTCTGGACCGCCGCAAGACGAACGTGAACGGAGGCGCGATCGCGCTCGGCCATCCCCTCGGCGCGAGCGGCGCGCGCATCACCGCGCATCTGGTCTACGAGCTCGATCGTCGCGGCGGCCGTTACGCCGTGGGCAGCGCGTGCATCGGCGGCGGCCAGGGCATCGCGGTCGTGCTCGAGCGGGTCGTCGTCTGAGGCGACGACCGCGGGCCGGTCAAGCGCGGACGTCGAGCACGACCTTGCCGCGCACGTGTCCCGCGCGGCTCAGCTCCTGGGCCTCGCGCGCCGACGACAGCGGCAGCACGTTCGACACCTCCACCCGGAGCGTCTGCGCGTCGATGAGCGCGGCGATCTGATCGAGCTGGGAGGCCATCGGCTGAACGAACACGTAGCCGGCCCGCACGCCGTGGCTCTCGGCGACTTCCTCCGCCGGGGGCCTCGCGATCGACACCAGGATGCCGCCCTTCTGCAGCACGCGCCACGATCGGTCCTGCGTGTCGCCGCCGATCGTGTCGAGGACGACGTCGACGTCGCGCACGGCGTCTTCGAAGCGCCCGGTCGTGTAGTCGACGACCTCGTCGGCCCCGAGCGCGCGCACGTAGTCGAGGTTGCGCGCCGAGCACGTGCCGATGACGCGCGCGCCTCTCCACTTCGCGAGCTGCACTGCGAACGTCCCGACGCCGCCGGCCGCCGCGTGCACGAGCACGGTCTGACCCGCCGCCAGCCCGGCGCCCACGTAGCCCGGCGTCGCGTCGAACAGGGCCTGCCACGCGGTGAGCGCGCACAGCGGGGCCGCCGCCGCCGTGACGTGGTCGACGCTCGCCGGCTTGATCGCGAGCTCGGTCGCGCGCACGGCGACGCGCTCGGCGTACGCGCCGTCTCGCGCGACGTCGGGACGGCCGAAGACCTCGTCCCCGACCTCGAAGCGAACGACGTTCGACCCGCGGGCCGCGACCACGCCGGAGACGTCCCACCCGGGGATCATCGGCATCGCGTAGCGGATCATGTCCTCGAGCCATCCCTCGCGGACCTTCCAGTCGACCTGGTTGACGCCGGCCGCGTGCACGTCGACGAGGACGTCGTCGGCTCCGACGCGGGGGTCGGGGGCGTCCTCGTACTTGAGGACTTCGGGTCCGCCGTACTCGTGGATCCGGATGGCTTTCATGTGGCCGCTCGGGAGAGAATACACGAGGGTACAAAAGGCGCGGTACGCGCCAATGGCGCGCGCCGATCGTCCTGCAATAGACTGGTCGAGGATGGTGCTTGCTTCGAAGAGCCGAGCGCGCTTGAGCGGCGCGCGCGTCCTCGTGGTCGAGGATGACGGCGACACCCTCGAGATGCTGTCGGAGGTCCTGTCGCTGTGGGGGGCGACCGTCTTCGAGGCGGCATCGGCAGCCGACGGGATGGCGCGCTTCGAGCGGGAGCGCCCCGACCTGGTCGTCTCCGACCTATGGATGGCCGGAGGCGACGGCTACGAGCTCATACGCGGCATCCGCGCCCTGCCGCCCGAGCGCGGCGGCCTCACTCCGGCCGTGGCCATGTCGGCATCCGAGAACCAGCGCCGCGCGCTCGCCGCGGGGTTCCATGCGTTCCTGGCCAAGCCGTTCGACGTCGACCGGCTCGTCGAGGTCGTGGCCGACTTCCTGCGCCCCGACGAGGGCGCGCAGGCCGTGGCGCCCTGGACGATCGCGGTGACGCGCCCGGGGGTGCTCGCGTTGACGTTCGCCGGCCGCGTGGGCGGAGCCGACATGCGCGCGATGCTCGACGCACTGCTGCCGCACCTCGAGAGAGACGTGTCGGAGTTGGTCGTGGACCTGCGCAAGCTGGCGGGCTTCTCGCCGTCGGTCGCGAGCATCGGCCAGCGCGCGGTGTGGGAGCGGCGCCGGCGGATCCGACGACTGCGCATCATCGGCGGCTCGCCGCTCGCGCGGCTGGTGGTCACGAGCGCCTGCCAGGTCCTCGGCATTCCGGTCGCCAACGAAGACCCGGAGCCGCTCGGCGTCCACGAGTCGTAGTTCTTCACGGTTCGCGCCTCCGGGCTGCGCGCTTCCCGGTCTTGCCAGCGTGCGTCGAGCACCGGCGGCCGCTCGCGCGCGGCGCCGGACGCTCCTCGCGCCGCGCCTTGCTATGGTCCCCCCGCGATGGCCATACAAGACTACCGGATCCGGCTCGACGGCGTGCGCTTTCGAAGCAGGCACGGCGCGTCCAGCTCCGAGCGCCGTCTGCCGCAAGACTTCGTCGCGCACGTCGAGCTGTCGCTCCCTCCGCCGGCGCTGCCCGGCAGCGACGATCGGCGCGACGTCGTCGATTACGACCGCATCGCGTCGGTCGTCGTCGAGGAGGGGACGTCCCGCAGCTGTCGTCTCCTGGAGACGCTCGCCAAGCGCATCGTCGATCGGATCTTCGCCGAGTTTCCCGCCACGAGCGTGCGCATCGTCATCACCAAGGCGCGCCCGCCGACCTCGAGCAGCGTCGAGGCGGCGTCGGTCGAGCTGTTCGTGACGCGCGACGGCGGCGAAGGCTGATCGGCGCCAGCCCGGCGCTGCGCTCAGCCGTCCGCCACGCCGTCGTCGTCCGGAACGTACGTCTGCACGACGCCGTGGCGGCCGTCCACGCGCCAGCTCGGGTGCGCGACGTCGAGCCGCTCCGCCAGCCCGGCGCGGAGCCCCAGCACGGGATCGCTCTTGAGTGTTCGCACGCAGACAAGCGGGACGGGCATGTAACCGCACGCGCGCGGGAGCGTCGTCGTCGTCGGCCACATCGCATCGCCGACCAGACGACGGTAGTTGGCGTCGCCTTTGATGACGACGACGGTCGCCGACGCGAACGATCGGCGCAGGTGGGCGGGAGCGCGCCAGAGGAAGCTCGGTCCGCTCCAGAAAGGGTCCGGCGCGAGCTCGAGGCGCCCCTCGGCGAAGGACGACTCGATCCGGGCGGCGATCGACGACACGTCCGCGCGGCCCGCGTGCATGCGCTCGAGCAGGCGCCAGACGTCCGACGGCATGGCGTCGCTCACGAACACCGGCTCGATCTTCACGTGCAGGGTGACGCGCGTGGACGCGTCGCCGAGCAGCGCGTCGACGAGCGCCAGATCCAGCGCCAGCTCGGTGCCGGCGTTGTCCGCGACGAAGTGCACGCGCGCTCCGGGCTTCGCGAGCAGCCGCGCCGCGCTGGCCCGTTCGTCGACGAGGAGGTCGTCGTCCTGGCGTTCGGTCCGCTCCGCGGCGATCGTGTAACTCAGATCGACCCGGTTGCCCCAGAGGCACGCCTCGAGCAGGCTCGCGACGGCGTCGACGCGATCGGACGCGGCCGCGTCGAGCGCGGCCTCGAGCCGCGACCACGGACGGCGCCCCGAGAGCTCCTCGTCCTTGACGGGGGCGAACGGATCACGGCCTGTCTCCCAGAACCGGCACGCGCGCACGAGCTCGCGGTAGAACGCGAGCTCTGCGAAGAACCACTCGGTGCCCAGCCAGCTCTCCCCGGCGTGCTCCGAGTCGGCCGCCGTCCAGGCGGGCACGGCGGGGCCGGGAGGCCTTGCCGGCGGCAGCGGAGCGTTCGCCTCGATGGCGCTCGCGAGGCCCTCGACGGCGCGCACGATGTCCGCGGGATAGTCGGGGTTGTGCGCGAGCACGTCCCGCGCGATGCGAGGGACCCGCTCCTGCATGCTGAAGCGCGCGAAGGCGTTGGAGCCGTCGGTCCGGATCGGCGGCGGGCGCATTCGCTCGTTTGTCCACGTCGGGCTCACGCCGGCATCGGCCCGGCGCAGCTCAGCGAAGCCGCTCGAGCACCGCGGCTCCACAGGCCGCCGTGCTCGCGGTGCCGCCGAGGTCCGGTGTGACGACGCCGGCGTCGATCGCCTCGGTCACGGCACGCTCGACGGCGACCGCAGCTTCGTCCGCCCGCAGCGAATGCCGGAGCAGCATGGCGACGCTCAGGATGGTCCCGTACGGGTTGGCGACGCCGCGCCCGGCGATGTCCGGTGCCGAACCGTGGATCGGTTCGTACAGGCCGCGCGTTCCGTCGCCGAGCGACGCCGACGGCAGCATCCCGATGGACCCGGCGAGCACCGAGGCCTCGTCGCTGAGGACGTCGCCGAACAGGTTCTCCGTGACGATGACGTCGTAGTCGGCCGGCCTGCGCACGAGGCGCATCGCGGCGGCGTCGACGAGCTCGTGCGCCAGGGTCACGTCCGGGAACTCGGTCGCGACGCGGTTGGCCACGGCGCGCCAGAGGCGGGAGGTGTCGAGGACGTTGGCCTTGTCGATCGAGGTGACGTGGCGGCGCCGCCTGCGCGCCATCGAGAACGCGAGGCGGACGACGCGCTCGACCTCCCCGGCGGTGTACGCGCACGTGTCGAACGCCTTGTCGCTCTCGAGCCGCCGTTCGCCGAAGTAGATGCCGCCGGTCAGCTCGCGCACGACGACCAGATCGACGCCCTTGAGCAGCTCGGCCTTGAGCGGCGCGCGCTCCACGAGCTTCGGGTGCGGCGCGACCGGCCGCAGGTTCGCGTACGTGCCCATCGCCTTTCGCAGGCCGAGCAGCCCTGCCTCCGGCCGCAACGAGCCCTGGAGCGTGTCCCACTTCGGGCCTCCGACGGCGCCGAGGAGCACGGCGTCGGCCCGCAGGCACAGGTCACGGGTGGTCGCCGGCAGGGGCGATCCGGTCTGGTCGATCGCGCAGCCGCCCATCGGCGCCGGGACGAGCTCGACCGAAGCACCCCTGCGGCGGGCGACCGCCGCCAGCACGCGCGTGGCCTCGGCCGTGATCTCGGGGCCGATGCCGTCGCCCGCGAGCACCGCGACGACGCTCACGACCGGCCCTCGGCCGTCTGCGGGGCGTCCGCCCGCCGTTCGTAATCGGCGATCGCGTCCAGCTTCGAAAGCAGAAGCCCGAGCTCGTCGACGCCCGCCATCAGGCAGTGACGGGCGAACGGATCGAGCTGGAACGGCGCGCTGGGCCCGTCGTCTCCGATCGTCACGGTCAGCCGATCCAGATCGATGACCACCTCGGCGCGCGGGTTCGCGACCAGGCGCGCGTGAAACGGCGCGTCGACGACGATCGGGACGATGCCGTTCTTGATGGCGTTGGCGCGGAAGATATCCGCGATCCCGAGGGCGACGATCGCGCGAAAGCCGGCGTCGGCGAGCGCCCACGGCGCGTGCTCGCGCGACGAGCCGCACCCGAAATTGCGGCCGGCGACCAGGACGTGCGCGCCGCGCGCCTCGGGCCGGTCGAGGGGGAAATCGGGCCCGCGCCGATCGGCGAACAGGTGCGCCCCGAGGCCAGTGCGCGACGTGGTCTTGAGGAAGCGAGCGGGGATGATCTGGTCGGTGTCGGCGTCGTCGAGCGGCAGTACGACGAATCGGGAGCGGAGGGTTCGAATGGGTTCCATCGGTCGGTCCTGTGATCAGTCCACGAGCTCGCGCACGTCCGTGATGCGGCCTGTGACCGCGGCGGCGGCAGCCGTCAACGGGCTGGCCAGGAACGTTCGGCCGCCCTGGCCTTGGCGACCCTCGAAGTTGCGGTTGCTCGTGCTCACCGCGTACTGCCCGGGCTCCAGCTGGTCGCCGTTCATCGCGATGCACATCGAGCAGCCGGGCTCGCGCCACTCCGCGCCGGCTTCGCGGAAGACGCGGTCGAGACCCTCGGCCTCGGCGCGCTCCTTCACGCGCTGCGATCCCGCGACCACCAACATGCGCACGCCTGGCGCGACGCGCCTGCCCCGCATGACGCGGGCGGCCTGGCGAAGATCGCTCAGGCGTGCGTTGGTGCAGCTGCCGACGAACACGACGTCGACCGGCTTGCCGATCAGCGGCTTCCCCGGCTCGACGCCCATGTAGGCCACCGCGCGGGCGCGCGACGGATCGCCGTCGGCGGCCGGAACGGGAGCGCCGATCGGGATGGCGGTCGACGGGTCCGTCCCGAACGTGATCATCGGCGCGAGCGTCGCCGCGTCGAGGGTCACCTCGCGGTCGAACCTGGCGTCCGGATCGGTGCGCAGCGTGCGCCAGCGTGTGAGCGCGCGCTCCCACGCGTTGCCCTTGGGTGCCTCGGGGCACGCCGTCAGCCACTCGAAGGTGGTGTCGTCGGGCGCGATCATACCGGCGCGGGCGCCGCCTTCGATGGTCATGTTGCAGACGGTCATGCGCTCTTCCATGCTCATCGCGCGCACCGACGAGCCGGCGTACTCGATGACGTGGCCGGTGCCCCCCGCGGTCCCGATCTTGGCGATCAGCGCGAGCACGACGTCCTTGGCCGTCACGCCGGGCGGCAGCGTCCCGTTCACCGTCGCGCGCATCGTCCGGGGCCTGCGCTGGAGCAGGCACTGGGTGGCGAGCACGTGTCCGACCTCGCTCGTGCCGATGCCGAAGGCCAGGGCTCCGAAGGCGCCGTGGGTGCTCGTGTGGCTGTCGCCGCAGGTGATCGTCATGCCCGGGCGGGTGAGCCCGAGCTCCGGAGCGATCACGTGCACGATCCCCTGTCGGTCATCGCCGAGCGCGTAGAGGCGGATGCCGTGTTCGCGGCAGTTGCGCTCGAGCTGCTCGATCTGCCGGCGCGCCTCGCCGTCCTCGATGAGCCGCGGTCCGCGCGCCGGGCGGGGGGTCGTCGGGATCGAGTGGTCCATCGTCGCCACGGTGCGGTCCGGCCGGCGTACGCGCAGGCCGCGCTCGCGCAGCACCTCGAAGGCTTGCGGCGACGTCACCTCGTGCACGAGGTGGAGGTCGACGTACAGGATTGCCGGCGTCGAGGGCGTCTCGTCCGCGACGACGTGCGCGTCCCACACCTTCGAGAACAGAGTCTGCGAGCTCACGATGCGACCTCCTTTGCGACCTGCGGCGCCCGCTCGCGCAGCACGCACAGCTCGTAGCTGTCGAGCAATGCCTGGCAGCTCGCCTCGATGATGTTGTCCGAGCAGCCGACCGTGATCCAGCGCGCGTCGCCGTGCGCGGCCTCGAGCAGCACGCGCGTGGTCGCCGCCGTCGCGCGCTCGGGATCGAGGATCCTCACCTTGTAGTCGACGAGTCGCAGGCCCTCGAGCTCGGCGAAGCGGCCTACGAGCGCGCGGCGCAGCGCGCGGTCGAGCGCGTCGACCGGACCGTTGCCCTCGGCCTCGGTGCTGACCGCGTCGGCGTGCACGCGGAGCGTGACCTTCGCCCGGGCGGACATTCCGCGGTTGATGTCCGTCTGCGAGACGGCGAACACGTCGACGAGCTCGAACGGGGCGGCGTAGCCCTCCTGCGCCCGCCGCATGACGAGCTCCACCGTCCCGTCGGCCGCTTCGAGCTGAAAGCCCTTGTTCTCCATCTCCTTGACGCGCGCAAGCACGGCGGCCTCGCGGTCGCCCACGTCGAGCCCGAGGGACCGCGCACGGGCGCGGAGGTTTCCGCGCCCGGACAGCTCGGACACGAGGATCCTGCGCGAGTTGCCGACCGACTCGGGCGCCACGTGCTCGTAGGCGCCCTCGAGCCGCTCGGACGCCGCGGCGTGGTAGCCGGCCTTGTGCGCGAACGCCGAGGCGCCGACGTACGGGGCGAACGCGTCCGGCGCGATGTTGGCGATCTCGCTCACGCGCCGCGACAGCTCGGTCAAACGGCGTATCGCGCGCTCGTCGACGCACGTCTTGCCCATCTTGAACGTCAGCGCCGGGACGATCGACACGAGGTTCGCGTTGCCGCAGCGCTCCCCCCAGCCGTTCATCGTGCCCTGCACCATCGCGGCGCCCGCCTCCACGCCCGCGAGGCTGTTGGCCACGGCGAGCTCGGAGTCGTTGTGCGTGTGCACGCCGAGGCGGCACCCGGGGAACGCCGCGAGCGCCGCGGCGGCTTCGCCCACGACGCGGCTCACCCACGTCGGCAGGCTTCCGCCGTTCGTGTCGCAGAGCACGATCCAGTCGGCGCCCGCCTCGGCGGCGGTCTTGATGCACGCCAGGGCGTAGGCGCGATCCTCGCGCACGGCGTCGAAGAAGTGCTCGGCGTCGAACACGACCTCGCGTCCGCGCTGCTTCGCGAACGCGACCGAGTCGGAGATCATCGCGAGGTTCTCGCCGAGCTCGACGCCGAGCACGCGCAGCACGTGCGACTGCGACGACTTGCCCACGAAGGCGACGGCCGCCGTCTCGGCGGCGAGCAGCGTGCGAAGGTTGATGTCGCTGTCGGCGCGCACGCCGGCGCGGCGCGTGCCTCCGAAGGCGACGATCCGCGCCGAGCGCGGCCGCGCGCGCCGGAAGAACTCCGCGTCCTTGGGGTTCGACGAGGGGAAGCCGCCCTCGATGTACGGGATGCCGAACTCGTCGAGCAGATCGAGGATGCGCAGCTTGTCGTGCAGCGAGAAACCGAGCCCCTCGCGTTGCGCGCCGTCGCGCAGCGTCGTGTCGTAGAGATA
>Ga0070738_10003887_pt1 | contig 18789 bp, 17 predicted proteins | sample Coa_R2_2_FD_66446 | JGI IMG/M metagenome (GOLD analysis project Ga0070738, IMG submission 66446) | Surface soil microbial communities from Centralia Pennsylvania, which are recovering from an underground coalmine fire - Coalmine... | ecosystem: Environmental > Terrestrial > Soil > Unclassified ... | reverse complement strand
CGCTTCGCGTTTGAAGGTTTGGTCGAATTTCCGACGGTTCTGGACAGATGTTGTTTTGATGGACTTGATCATACACGATTTTGTCCGATTCTCTGTCCGTCAAATCGAGGCAACCTCAGTCCTTTGATTAGGACTTGATAAAGGCTAAGAGATCCTCATTCACCTGCTCCTTTTGTGTCGTACACATCCCGTGTGGAGCGCCTTTGTAAACTTTGAGGTTGGCGTTTTTGACCAGCTTGGCTGAAAGCATTGCGGAATCCGCAATCGGCACGATCTGGTCATCGTCCCCGTGCAAGATTAACGTTGGGACATCGATTTTCTTGAGGTCCTCAGTTTGATCGGTTTCGGAAAACGCTTTGACGCAGAAATAGCAAGCGGGCAGCCCCGCCATCATTCCCTGCATCCAAAACGAATCACGCACCCCTTGGGATACCTTTGCATCCGGCCGGTTATAGCCGTAAAAAGGCATCGTGAGGTCCATGAAGAACTGTGAGCGGTCAGCAAGAACTCCGTTGCGAATTTGGTCGAAAACATCTTTCGGCAACCCGCCTGGGTTGGCTTTGGTTTTGAGCATGAGTGGCGGCACCGCGCCAATCAGCACTGCTTTGGCTACGCGCCCCGTGCCATGTCGGCCTATGTAACGCGCGACCTCCCCACCGCCCGTCGAGTGCCCCACGTGAACGGCCTCCTTTAGGTCCAGCTTGCTGACCAACTCCGCGAGATCGTCGGCGTAAGTGTCCATATCATTTCCTTGCCAGGGTTGGCTGGACCGCCCATGTCCGCGACGATCATGGGCGATGCACCGGTAACCGCGCGAAGCCAGGAAGAACATCTGATCTTCGAATGCATCGGCCGTCAGGGGCCATCCGTGGCTAAACACGACCGGTTGGCCTGCGCCCCAGTCCTTGTAGTAGATCTCGGTTCCGTCTTGTGTCTCAAACGTGCTCATCGAATGCTGCCTTTCGTTTGTGCTTCGTGCGAATCCTGTCACTGACTACAGCGAGATTTCATTTGGAAACAGCCAACGAGGACGCCCGTTATGGCGAGGGGACTTTCTTTTCTTGTCCAATCATCCCGCAGCAAGGCTTGAGCATGGCCATTACCTCCTCGTAATGCTCTGCTTTTGCCCAATCGCGCTGGAATTCCAGCAGGACCTGGAGTGCGGTCAAAGAAACCCCGCCGGCCTGTTCGATCCGACGCAATGCCATTTCATGAGCTTCCGGTTGTGTACCTAGGGAGGCATCCCTGACGACATAAATGCCGTAACCTTCTTCCAACATTTGCAGAGCTGGGAACACGAGACACGCCTCGCTCCACAAGGCTGCCAGGAGAAAGTTCCTTCGACCGCTCTGTTTTACGGCCGCTACGAACCGCGGGTCATCCCACGCGTTCATACTGGTCCGTTTCAAGGTTGCCGTTCCAGGAAACTGCTCGGTCAGTTGCGGCGCGAGCTCGCCAACGAACTGCTTGCATTGGATCACGGTTAAAATCACCGGAACCTCGAATATCTTCGCTGCGCGCGCTAAAAGCAGAACGCTTTCGAGCACGTCTTTGCGCTCCCGGTCCGACACCGCGGCCAGCATCTGTTCCTGATGATCCAGGAAGACCACGGCGCAATTCTGCGGTGTTAACAGGCCTTTATCGGTTGAACCCATACTCATACGTCAGTGCTCCAATCCTTGGGAAGCACGGCCAAAACATGCATTTCGGAGCGGCCGGATGCTATTGCCCGTGCGGACGAACTTTTCGCGCTGCCAACGAAGGACACGGCGCTCGTTCTTTCGAAGGAGGTCGGTTGGTTCGATTATTCCGACGGGCTCTTCGAGTGTCTAAAGGATCTTAATTAGCCCGCCCGTGAACCGTTTTTGGGCAAAACTTCATCACACGACTTGCCGGCCCGCGTCGTAACTTGCCGGGAATTGGGCAGCGAGTGAAGAGGGTCAGTTTTTGTTCACTGCTCGCATCAGGAGCATTCGCCATTGCCGCAGTCGCAACACTGACTTGCTTCGGTTGTAGCAGTATAGGCCTCGCCTTTCGTTTCTTTTGGATGCCGAAGGCGTGCTCCGTCGCAATTGAAAGGCTTGGCGGCGGCCGGCGAAATCTCAACGCGCGGCTGAATGAAGGCGAAGTGTTCGCGATACGGCTCCTTGTTATAAAGCTGATAAGTTTTGTCACAGACGGCGTAACGCATCCCGCGCTCCAGGCGATGGCCATCATCGTCAACGACCACCTTAAAGGGGCCCAAATACATGACGGCTTGATTGCGCTCCAAACAAGGGCCCTGCTTACCTTTGAACGCACGAACTGTTACGGACCGAAATTCGATTCCTTCCACCGTGCGCCATGGCTGTTCATCGCGCTTGAGAATTTGAATGCCGTAGAAACCGGCGTCGCCGAATGCTTTTAGAAAATCTGCCTCGGTGAGCGCGCCGCTGATGCAACCGCTCCAGAGTTGTGGGTCATTTTGCAATAGATCCGGGACCGGTTCGTCCGAGACGATATCGGAAATTACCGCGCGGCCGCCTTTCCTGAGCACACGAAAGATCTCGTTGAACAATTGCCGCTTCGAGCGCGGTTCGACCAGATTGAGCACGCAATTGGATACCACGACGTCAATCGAATCGCTCTCGATCAACGGGTGCGTGACCCGCAGTTCCTGCGCCATTTCATCCGCCGCAAGAAAAGACGCCGCGTCAGTAATCGGCCGCTTCCTCAACTCGATATCCAGCTTTTCCAGGTCCAGTGCCAGATCCTGGATCCGCCCTTTCCGAAACTCTACGTTCAAGTAACCCAGTCGCTCGCCTACGATCGAGGCGTTGCGGCGCGCCACCGCAAGCATTTCATCGGTCATATCCACTCCAATAACGCGCCCCTTTGGGCCAACCACCTGTGCGGCAATAAAGCAGATTTTCCCCGCGCCTGAGCCAAGGTCGAGCACGGTTTCGCCGGGAGAGACGTAAGCCGAAGGATCGCCACAACCGTAGTCCTTCTCGATGACCTCGGCAGGAATGATTTCCAGATAACGCCGATCGTATTCAATCGGGCAGCAAAGTGCGGGTTCTGACGCCTGAGCAGCCGCGCTGTAGCGTCGTTTCACTGATGCTTCAAGATTCATCGTCGCTCTCTTTTCTTTGTTAAAAAATGAACTGAACTCGGGTGCTCTTGCAGGACGAGTAGCCCGTCGCCACTGACGTTGCTGAAGCGAGAACCGCTCAGCTTCTCTGCCAAGCCAGCCAGCGGGTCATCCATTTTTTTACCAGAGGCGTCAATCGGGTGCGGTTGTAAGCATCACCGCACTGCCGAATTGCTTCCGCCTGTGTTGGGTAAGGGTGAATGACCGAAGCGAGCTTGCCCAGACCCAACTTCGCCGCCATCGCCACACTGATTTCGCTAATCATCTCACCGGCATGGCGCGCCACGATAGTGGCTCCGAGGATTTCATCGCTTCCCTTCCTCGTATGCAATTTCACAAAACCCTCGTCTTCACCATCCAAAGCTGCGCGATCAACTTCCTTAAACTTACGAACATAAGTGTCGATTTCCACGCCTCTCTCGTGGGCGTCTCGTTCGTACAGCCCAACATGGGCAATTTCAGGATCGGTGTACGTGCACCAGGGCACTGTCATCGCGCCGGCTTTTTTATGGCCAAGGAACAAGGCATTCTGAATCACAATGCGCGCCGAAAAATCGGCGGCGTGGGTGAATTTCCAATTCAAGCAAACATCCCCAGCAGCGTAGATGCGAGGGTTGGAGGTTTGGAGGTTATCGTTTACTACGACACCCTTGCGCCCATCGTATCGCACGCCCACAGCTTCCAGGTTGAGCCCCTCGACGTTCGGCGCGCGACCGGCTCCCGCCAGTATCTCATCCACGGCCAGCTTTTCCTGTGTCCCCTGGATTTCGTAGTAGATTATCTTTTCGCCACCATTGCGCTCGACACGGGTTATTGTCGCGTTAAGGAGCAATCTCACGCCTTCACGAATGAAAGTATTTTGCACAATCGCGGCCGCGTCCACGTCCTCGCGGTCGAGCAGATGTGCGTTTCTGTGGAATAAGGTGACTTCAGATCCGAGCCGCTGAAAAGCCTGAGCCAGCTCGCAACCAATCGGTCCACCACCAATAACGGCCATCCGGCGAGGACGTTGAGTAAGATTGAACACCGTTTCATTGGTGAGATAGCCGGCCTCGGCCAGTCCCGGGACGGGCGGCTGCACGGGCCGCGCCCCAGTTGCGATGACAGCTTGTTTGAAACGCAGGGATTGTCCCCCGACCTGAATCGTATCCGGCCCGCTGAAATGAGCTTCGCCGAGGAAGACATCCACGCCCAGCTTCGCGAAGCGCTGCGCTGAGTCATTGGGGCTGAGGTCGGCGCGGATCTTGCGCATGCGTTCCATGACGGCCGGGAAATCCACCTGCACCTCCGAATCCATGTGCGTCCCGAAACGGCCCGCCTCCCTGGCGTCGAAAGCACTGCGCGCGCACCGAATGATCGCTTTGGACGGCACGCAGCCCACATTCAGACAGTCGCCACCCAAAAGATGCTTCTCGATCAACGCAACCTTCGCTCCAAGCCCCGCCGCACCGGCAGCGGTCACCAAACCCGCCGTGCCCGCCCCGATGACGACCAGGTTGTACCGGGGCGCCGGAGAAGGATTCTGCCAACCCGGAGGGTGAACGTATGACACAAGTCGCGCATTGTGCTCATCAACCGGACTAACGGGCACAGGAGCCGGTGGAGCATTCACAAAACCCTTGGGAACTTGCACAAACTCACTGCTGCCAATCTTCCGGGCCAGAGCTCCTTTGGCCAAACGCGTAACAAACACCGTTACCACGACGGTTGCGAGCAGGCCTACGGCGTACAGCACCCACTCGCCCGTCGTCCGCTGGCGGTGTCCGGCGCCGACGTTGACCAGCGAGCCAAGATAGACATACATCACCGTCCCGGGAATCATCCCGATCCAGGACGCCAGCACGTAATGGCTCAATTTGACCCTTGTCAGGCCAAACGCATAGTTCAGCAGTGTGAACGGGAAGACTGGTGACAGCCGTGTCAAAAGGACTATCTTCCATCCCTCATTTGCGACCGCATGATCGATGGTGGCGAACTTCTCGTTCTTCTCGATCTTTCGTGCGATGGCGTCGCGCGCCAGATAGCGGCCAACCAGAAATGCGGCCGTGGCACCCAAAGTGGCACTGATGGATACGCACACCGAGCCAAGAGCTACGCCGAACACGGCCCCCGCCCCCAGTGTCAACACCGAACCCGGAATAAACAAAACTGTGGCCACAACATAGAGCCCGACGAAAATTACCGGGCCCCACGGTCCCAACTTGCCAATCCAATCCAGCGCTGCCTTTAAAACATCCTGGACATGGATGTATTTCAGGATCAAGACGAGAGCGACTGCCGCAACCAAATACAGCACCCATTTCGAACGCGAGCTGGTTTTCGAAGCGCCGTCGTGCTGCCTCACGGCGCGGGGTTCCGATTGGGACGGCACGGTTCGCGAAGTTTTAGCTAACATAAGCCAGCAGTACACCTACGTCCGTGGTGGTTCTGTTCCCTTCACTCTAGCTTGGCGGTTATTCAGGTTAAGGCGCCTTTCCGATGATCGCCCTCGCGGTCAAAGCCGTGACAATCCCAAACGGCAAATTGACTAGCAGGAGATACAGTGTAAACGTCGGGCCTTTATTCAGCCCAAAATAGCCGGCACCGGCCATTGGCAGGAAAAAGAGAAACAGCGCTGCCAAGGGGGCCAACACATAGAGAAAGCCAAAAAGGTACAACCGGTTCCAGGCGGTCCTGGTAAACAGCCCAAACAGGATGCCCCACAAGCCACCCCAGAATAGAGGCCGGTATACATCTGGCGATTTCATTGAAATCGGGGCGTTGACCCCGAGTGCCTGGCTGAGGCCTACGCCAAACAGGATCTGGCTGAAAAGCACGACTGCGAGTGCGCCAATGACGCCGGCCGCGAAACAGATCGCCGCGCGCTGGCTGACGGTGAAGACGGCTTGCATCGCACCTAGGTCTTTTTCCGTCATTGATATCTCCCTGCGTTGCTGGTCAGAGCCAGTTTCCAACACCTTCATCTCCGACGATGTCTTGGCCATATTCATTTGAGCCTCCGTAGTTGTAGTTGCGTTCATTTTTGTTAATCAGCCAGGTTCAGCGGATAAAGCTGCGAGGAGGTCCTCGACACGGGGGGCTCCGTCATAGCGTACGCCGTTAATGAAAAAACAAGGTGTTCCATTGACCCCCAAGCGTGCTCCGTCTCGAAGTTCCTGCCGGATCTTGGCGGTATAAGTGCCCTCCAGCACGTCCTTCATGAGGCGCTCAGTATCCAGGTCAAGCATGGAGGCATATTCCGCGAGGTCCTCATCTTCCAGGGCTCCCTGATTTTCATACAAGAGGTCATGCATTTCCCAAAAACGCCCTTGTGTGCCGGCGGCTTCAGCGGCCTCCGCCGCGTGCAGCGCATGAGGATGTGAATTAACGAGCGGGAAGTTTCGGAAAGCGAAGCACAGACGAGCCCCAAGCCGTTTCTGAATGGCTTTGACCACCGGATACGCCTCTCCACAATACGAACACTCGTAATCGCCATACTCGAGCAACAGGTTGGGCGCATCCGCCAGACCTTGAATGTGATCTCTTTCAGGTGTCGGCAGCGCCAACTCCGGAACACTCGCGGTTACGTGGCGCTTCATGATTCCCTTTTGTCTTGCAGTTCCTCCAGTGCTGACAAAATCCCGGCTGCGCCTGGGTTTACGCCCACCGGCGAGACGTAACTCCAATGAATTATTCCATCGGGGTTAATCACAAACAGCGCGCGTTCAGAAGTCCCGTCGGTAGCCCGGTACACACCGTATAGCCGCGCCACTTCACCTTTGGGCTCGAAATCAGCCAGCAGCGGAAAGTGCAGCTTGCGGTCGCGGCAGAACGCCGCATGGCACCACGCGCCATCAACCGAGATGCCGAGAAGCTCTGCATCGAATTCCTGAAATTCCGAAAGCAGCTCGTTATAGAGTCCCATTTGGTCCCCACAGACTGGACTCCAATCAGCCGGATAGAACGCCAGCACGACCGGCCGCCCGCGAAATTCACTCAAGCTGACGGTCTGGTCGGGCGTGCTGCGGAGAGCGAAATCCGGCGCCGGCTTGCCAGCCTGCAATGCGGTGGTTCTATCCCGTGGCGGAGGTCGCAAGGAAGCAGTTTTTGTGTCGGTATTCATAGCTCGCTAGAGGTGCATCTATTTGTCCGCCTGTGAATGGGCTTCGACGAACCACAGCCATTTATCAATGCCGCGGGAAATTTCGGTGAAAATGTCAGCCGCGTCGGCGTCTTGCAATTCGTCCGCTTCATCGATCGTTTTTCGGGCTTCGTGCCCGAAGGTGGACAGGGCTTTGGCGACAGCTTCGACATGCGCGTGCCCGTCCGCGATTTCAAGCGGGTACTCCTCGAGGCGAGAGCGTTCAGCGGCGACTCGCGCTGTGCCTTCGGCGATGCCCCCCAATTGGACAATGCGCTCGGCGATCAAATCCACATAACCCTCGACCGCCTCATCGATTTGATCGAACAGTTCGTGCAGCCCGATAAAATGGGGGCCTTTGACGTTCCAATGCGCTTGCTTCATTTGCGTCTGAAGATCCACTGCATTTGCAAGTTGCTGGTTCATCAACGCACTAAGCTCCGAACGGCGCTGCTCGGAGATGTCGTTCTCTGTCTCGTACATTTTCGGTATTTCTGCGGCATTCCTGGTCGATTTTTTATATGTCGTTTCTTTTTGTAGTTCAGGCCGGGTTTAATCTTAAAGTAAAGGCGATGTTGCCAACCCTTGTGAGTCCAGATTCATGCGGTAGCCAGCACAGGCTCTGGCTGCTTCTCGCGGTGTGAGCCGGCCGGAACCTGGGCTTTGGCAAAATCATTAATGAGCACGATGCGATAACGCGCTTTACCCGAGTGCAAACGTTCCAAAGCGTCGTTCACCTTTGACATAGGAAAGAATTCCACCACCGGGGCTACAGAATGACGAGCGCTGAAGGCGAGCATGTGATCGATTGCGGTCGGGCTGCCTGTCGGTGAACCAGACAAGGACCTCTGGCCCATGATCAAACTGAACGCGGGCACTTCGAACGGCTTTAGAACAGCGCCGACATTATGAAAACGACCTTTGGGTGCAAGCGTGTCGAGGAAAGCAGGCATGTCCAAAGGTGCGTTGATGGTGGAAATGATCATATCCAGGCTTCTGGAAAGCTTTTTGAGCACACCGTCCTCCGTGGTATTGTGCACGTAATGAGCACCCAGTTTTCGCGCTTCGGTCTCCTTGCCGGGACTGGTGGTGAAGGCATGAACTTCGCAACCCCACTTGTTGGCGAATTCGAGTGCCATATGTCCCAAGCCGCCTATGCCAATGATTCCCACGCGGGCAGTGGGCCGCACGTCCTGGGTTAGGAAAGGCGCAAACACAGTAATACCGCCGCACAGGAGCGGTCCCGCTGTGGCCAGGTCCAAGGCCTCCGGCAAAGGCCGCGCCCATATCCATTGAGCCCGTACCCGGTCCGCAAAGCCTCCATAGCGTCCGACGATGGTTCCCTGATTCGCGGAGCAAAGGTGTTGCTCGCCAGAAACGCACTCGTGGCAGGCGAGACAACTGTGAGCCGTCCAGCCAAGACCTACCCGTTGGCCAATCTTGAGCCCCTTGGCCGCCTCACCTAACGCGACTACGGTGCCGGTCACCTCATGCCCAGGGACGAACGGGTATTGCGACATGCCCCATTCATTCCCCAGCATTGAGAGGTCAGAGTGGCAAAGCCCGCAATGGCTGACCTTGATTTCGACCTCCTCCGGACCCAACGGACCGGGATCAAAACTGAACGGCTCCAGTGGGCCATTGGGACGAGAGGCGGCGTAGGCTTTGAATTCTTGCATAACGGGTAATTCTTTCTTGGTTACGGGTATTGTCGTTGGAGTTGACCAGGTTCGCCGAGAGTTCTAGACGAGGTTTATCGCGACCTCGATATTCCCGCGCGTGGCTTTGGAGTAAGGACACGTTTGATGTGCGGCGTCCAAGACTGATTGCGCGACCGCTCGGTCCAAACCCGGCAGGCTGACATTCAATCGAGCTTTGAGAAAGAACCCATCATCGCTTAAATTGAGATCCACTTCGGGATCAACGGACAATTCCGGCGGAATTCTTACCTTCATTTGGGCACCCACGTGCTTTATCGCACTCAGGAAACAGGCCGACCAACCCACCGCAAATAACTGCTCCGGATTGGTGCCGTTTCCAGAGGTGCCAGGCACGGAGAGCTTCACGTCCAGGCGCCCATCAGACGTGCGGGATGCCCCTCCCTCCCGGCCGCCGATGGTGTGGGCTTTGGCGGTATAAAGCAGCTTCGCGTGGTGTGTCATGGTGCTTCCGTCGGACATTTGCGTTGTATTCATGTTGAATTTCTTTCGCTGTTTATTCTGTTTTAATTCCTGGCCGTACACTCAGCAGCGAGAATTCAGCCCGGAAAGGCCAAGTCTATTTTTGGCGCGGATTCTCGGTCGAGAACCTCCACGCTCAAATGAGCCTGCGCTATTGACCAAGGGAGTGACTTTCTGGTCCGCCGAAGGATCAAACTGCTCCTCCTTCTTTCGAACGAGTCCCGAGCAGCCCATCGGCATTATTATTCATTTGCCTTGGCCCTTTAGCTGGCAAATCTCGCTTCTGTAGGCGTAGACCAGCATCCACATCGACGGAAGAGTCCATAGGCGACGCTGGCCGGAACATGCGTATGCTGAGAATTGTGTCGGAAAGCGAAGAAGAACATCCATGAAGGATGACTCCGAACGGGAAATAGCCATTTTCACGCAGGCTCTTAAGGTCCCAGCCCGGGAGCGCGAGGCGTTATTGACGCGCTTGTGCGGTGGGGACGAAGTGTTGCGGCGCAAAGTGGACGCTTTGCTGAAAGCCCATAGTCGACTGGGAAACTTTATGGAAGAACCACCCGAGGGGACATTTGATTAGCCTGCTTATGAACACGTGCCTGGCCATGCGATCCGAGCAACTTGAAAATCCGGATGGAGCGCGAAATGCGGATGAGCTATATTCAGCACCGCGTCTAATGGAGAAAATGAGCGATGCCACTGTGATGTTGGCGGCCATTGAAGCCGGTGAACCCCAGGCCGCTGAACAGTTGCTCGTACTCATTTATGATGAACTACGACGTCTTGCTGCCTCGAAGCTGGCTCAAGAAGCTCCGGGGCAGACGCTCCAGCCCACGGCCCTGGTGCACGAAGCGTGGCTTCGACTGGTGGGAGATCAAAACCCCTCCTTCAAGGATCGGAAGCATTTCTTCTGCGCTGCTGCCGAGGCGATGCGGCACATCTTGATCGACCGCGCTCGGCGGAAACAAACGAGGCGTCATGGCGGTGAGTACCGGCGCGTCGATTTCGAAGATATCGATTTGGCTGCTCCTTCCGCTGATGAACAACTTTTGGCAGTCCATGAGGCATTGCACAAACTTGGCCTGGAACACCCGGTTCAGGCAGAAGTAGTCAAGCTTCGGTATTTTGGAGGATTGACCAACGAGGAGATTTCAGAAGTGCTCGGAGTTTCGATTTCTACCGTCAAAAACTACTGGACGTTCTCGCGTGCCTGGCTGCTCAACGAGGTCGAAGGCGAATAGAGCCCTTGGCTCTGCGCCTTTGGCTCCCCTGACCAGGTGACCGATCAGGGCTCGCTGGATTATGGCCAACAATCGTAAAAACGACGTCGAAATATTTACCGAAGCAACTGAGCTTTCGGGTGAACAGCGCATTGCTTTTTTGGAACAGGCCTGTGCTGGCGACGAGCAACGGCGTCGTCGAATTGAGGCGCTGTTGAGATCCAACGAGCGTGCCGCCGACTTTTTGGAAACACCTCCAACCGGGTCGCTTAGCGAGGTCAGGACTAAATTCACTGCGGGTGAAAAGCCCGGCGATCAGGTTGACAAATACAAACTGCTGCAGCAAATCGGAGAAGGAGGTTGCGGCATCGTTTTCATGGCCGAGCAGGAGCGGCCGGTGCGACGGCGAGTCGCGTTGAAAATCATTAAGCCCGGCATGGACACCAAAAATGTCATTGCCCGGTTTGAGGCTGAACGACAGGTGCTCGCCTTGATGGATCATCCGAATATCGCCAAAATATTTGATGCCGGCACGACTGAATCCGGTCGCCCTTATTTCGTAATGGAACTGGTTCGCGGTGTCAAAATCACGGAATACTGCGATCAACATTCATTATCAACCCGGGAGCGGCTGAAACTTTTCGTGCAGGTCTGCCAGGCAGTCCAGCACGCGCACCAAAAGGGAATCATTCATCGCGACATCAAGCCTTCCAATATCCTGGTCACACAAACCGAACAAGGCGATGCCTTGCCTGTGGTCATCGATTTTGGAATTGCCAAGGCGACCACAAACCAGCAGTTGACTGACAAGACGCTTTTCACAGCGTTTGAGATGCTCATCGGTACCCCTGCCTACATGAGTCCCGAACAGGCGGCGCTCACGAGTATGGATGTAGATACGCGCTCCGATGTTTATAGCCTCGGCGTGCTGCTTTACGAATTGCTGACCGGCTCGACACCCTTCGACACGGCTGAGCTATTGAAGTCAGGACTCGATGAAATCAGGCGAGTCATCCGCGAGCAGGAACCGGTTCGTCCTTCCACGCGCTTGAGCAAACTTGCCCAGGCCGATTTGACGACGGTGGCCCAATCTCGCCATTCGGACCCGCCGACGCTGATCCGCACGGTTCACGGTGATCTGGATTGGATCGTCATGAAAGGCTTGGAGAAGGATCGTTCGCGTCGCTATCCCACGGCACACGGTCTGTCGCTCGATGTTCTGCGTTTTTTGGCCGATGAAGCCGTTTCCGCGCGTCCGCCCAGCAAAATTTATCGACTTCGAAAGACGGCGCAGCGCAACAAACTACTATTCGCCGTAACTGGAGTCAGTGCATTGTTCCTGATGGTGAGTCTGGTGATGGTTTCGCTCGCGCTGTCGAACGAAAGAAAGGAACGACAGAAAGCAGTGCGTGCGTCGGTTAAAAGTCAGCAAGTCAGCAGTTTTCTCGAGGACATGCTCAATGGGGCGGGCCCTCGAGCTGCGCAAGGCCAGGACACGACAATACTGCGGGGCATTTTCGACCAAACGGCTGCGCGGGTTGGAAAAGCTCTGACGGATCAACCCGAAATCCAGGCCGAGATGCTCGACCTGATCGGCCGACTTTATGACCAAATTGCCAATGCCGGCAAAGCGGAGCAGTTGGAGCGCGAGGCGCTAGCGATTCGAAAGCAGACATTTGGGGCAGACAGCCTGGAAGTCGCCGCTTCACTCAACGATTTAGGCCTGGTTCTGATGACCCAACACAAGCTGGCCGAAGCGGAAAAAGCTCATGCCCAGGCCCTCGCGATCCGACGCCGGCTACTCGGGGACAAAAACCGTGATACCGCCACTTCGCTCAACGATTTGGCCGCCGTTTACCGGGATCAGGCCAGGCTAACCCAGGCGGAGGCGATGGCCATGCAAGCTTTGCGAATCCGGCGAAAGCTCTTGGGTGACGAAGACCTGGATGTGGCGGATTCGCTCCGCAACCTGGCCATCATCTATGGCAGCCAAGGCGAGTGGGCTGAAGCCAAGCAGACGGCGGAACAAGTTCTGGCGATCCGACGCAAACTGCTCGGGCCCGAACATCCATTCATTCCATCGGCTCTGGAGGATGTTGCCTGGGCAGCCAGCGGCTTGGGCCAGTTCGAGGAGGCGCAGAGACTCGATGCCGAAGCCCTGGTTGTGCGCACCCATGTTTTCGGCGATGCGCATCCGGATGTGGCCCGGAACCTCAACGCGCTGGGGCAACTGCTGGGGCGTCAAGGCCAATTGGCCACAGCCGACGCGGTCTTAAAGGCGACGCTTTCGATTCAGCGCAAGATCGTAGGCGAAAACGACCAGGCAACTTTGGAAACCCTTTTTGCACTTGGTCAAGTGCTGGATTCCCAAGGCAAATTGACCGAGGCGGAATCGGTTTGGCGTGAAGCTGTGGGAGTGTGGCAGCAGCGAACGAACGATCTAAACGAGCTAAAACTGTTCACGCTTCGCGGTTTCGGTGACACGCTCGAACACGAAAGCAAGTGGTCCGACGCGGAAGCGGTTTGGCGCGAATCATTGTTGTTATGGCGTGCGCGTGCCGGCTCTGAGCACAAAGAATCGATGTATACGCTTCGCAAGCTCGGCTTGGCTTTCGAAGCTCAACACGAGTGGCCGGACGCGGAAGCGGTACATCGGGAGGCTTTGGCTATTTCTCAAAAAAAAGGGGATGAGGATCCCGAAGCTCTGTCGGACTTGCAAAAGCTTGTGCGTGTCCTTATCAATGAGGAGAAATTCGGAGATGCGGAAGAGCTTCTCAACAAAGCGCTGACTCCCGCTTTTATCCAGCAGCCATCGAGCGTGAGTCTGCTCGTTCAGAGGGTTAATCTCAACGGCCGTCGTGGACGATGGCGAGAAGCCGCAGCCGATGCTGTTCTAGCTCTGAAGAATGAACCGAGCGATCATTACCGCTATCATACATTGGCCGGGCTGCTGGTGATAACCGCGGACCGTCCCGCCTACAAAGAACTTTGCAAAACACTCGTGACAAAGTTCCCCAATCCAACGAATCCTTTCATCGCTGAACGGATTACGCAGGATTGTCTTCTTCTACCTGATTCCGGCGTGGATTTGAAGCTGATAGACAAACTGGCGGACGTGGCAGTGACGCTCGGGAGCGGCGATCCTTCTCTGCCTTATTTTCAGGCCTGCAAGGCGATGTGCGACTACCGGCTTGGCCATTTTCGCGAGGCCGTAGACTGGGCCGAAAGGGCGGTAAATGGTCCCACGGCTGAGGCACAAGCCAAAGCAAAAGCTTTTGCTGTCCTGGCGATGGCGAAGTGGCAGCTGGGCGAACAAACCGCAGCGCGTTCAGCACTCGCCCAAGGGGATGCGGCTGCGCCTGGTTTTGAAAGTGGCACCGAAGATTTGGGGGAATCCTGGGTGGCGTGGCTCATGGCAAGGGTTTCGCTTGATGAAGCTGAGCAGCTCATAGAAACCTCAACGACAGTTGATCCGAATTCAATAACACCGTAGCAAATTCAGAACATGACAGGAAACCTACATTGGCAACCCTTAGCGTATTTATCCTTCTCTCTCGCTGGCGGGTTCATAAGCGACCTGGCTGCTGGCGCGGATGACCACGCAGCACCGGCCCGTGAATCCATCGAGTGGTGTGACATCTGGATTTCACATGCGAACGAAACTAATCTCCCCCGCGTACTGCTAATCGGCGACTCCATCGCGCGTGATTACTATCCGGAAGTGGAAAAGCAGCTCGCGGGAAAAGCGTTCGTGGCGCGCCTCGCCACATCGCGTTTCGTTGCTGACCCGGTACTACTGAAGGAAATCGAATTGGTTCTGCGCGAGACTCCCTTCAAAGTTGTAGTTTTCAACAATGGCATGCATGGTTGGCAACACAGCGAAGAGGAGTATCAAAAGGCATTCCCCAAATTGGTCAAAACTATTCGGGTGCACGCACCGAAAGCCAGATTGGTTTGGGCGACGACCACTCCACTGCGTGATGGCAAAGGTGTGACCGGTGACACGAACGCGGAATATTCAGACGATCGGATCGCCTCTCGCAACATGCTTGCGGCGAAAATAGTGGCTGCTCAGAGGATCCCGACCGTCGATCTCAACGCCGCAGTGCGCGGGCATCCCGAACTGCATAGCGATAACGTCCATTTTAATGGCGAGGCCAGCAAAATCCTTGCGACCCAGATATCTGAGGCTGTGGCGAAACTGCTGCCGGACTGAATGGCAGGAGGGCTTTCCGCGAAGATGGCGCACTGAGCCGTCGGGGAAAGTGACGTCGATCGACTTCGGGGCGACAAAACGTCCCGAGCCCAGAAACAATTCCGCGCCACTGGCTTTGTAATTTGCGATGTGCATCTGGACTAAGCCCTCGACCATTTTGCGTTTTCGTTCGCGCACTGCCGCCATACTGATGCGGCAATTTTCATTGCTGATCCAAAATTCACCGCTGCGAAAGAAGTACGACGCCACTTTGGCGCTGTGAATTATGTTCTTACTCGAAAGACAGGCTATTGTTGGGACAGGAGCCGCCGATATACTTGCGTTCGATGACGGCAGTCTTCATTCCCTGCTTGGCCAATGTCCAGGCGACATACTTGCCGCCTTCGCCACTTCCGAGCAAGAGCAGATCGTAATCTTCGCTTACGGGTTCTTGAGCGGCTTTTGATTTGTCCGGTTGTGCCTCAGCTTTTGCTTTCATGTGCTGTCTACTTTATCTGCGCGAAAAGCGAATCCATGTTTGAATCACTGTACCAGACGCCCCTAGTGGACTCAGTCATGGATGCCACTTCAGTGCGCGTGTCCGTACACTTTCGCTCGGTCGTAGTTCGGCACGGTGAACGGAAGCGTCACGACCTGTCCGGGGAAGTCCTTGTGGTTAGCGTCAACTAACCAGATCTTCACCTTGTGTTGCCCAGGCGGTAACCCACCTATGTCGATGGTGTCAATGCCGCTCGGATCCGCCCACCACCAAGACAGATCGTCTACTTGGACGTGTAGATGCCCGACCCGCGGAGACGTCTGAGCAGCGCCCGCTCCGAACACCGGCACGATGTGCAAGTTCTCCACTCGGTATTGGGCCCAGAAGATGCCCTTGGCCAGCGCCTCGGGAATCGGAGAGTCGACGACTAGTCTGGGCGCAGGTTCGTTCTCGATCGGAATGTAGGGTGAGGCGCCGCGGATTTCCTTAGCGCTCTGGGAGAACGCGATCGCGCCGGCCAGGGTTCCCGCCACCGCTACAACGGCCACCATTTGTACAGTTGTTCGCCCGTTGGGGCGCGGAGTCATTTTAGTGTCATTTTTGATTTTCATATTAGCTTTTCCTTTCTTTGTTTTGGCTGGTTCTAGGTCTTTGTTTAAACATTCACTCGAACAGGCAGCGAAAATCGCCCTGTCGATAGAGTCTTGTCCGTTGGCCGCGCTAATCTTCGGACCGGATCGAATTGGCTGTGGCATAACGCCACTCAACCCATTCAGCAGCTGCTCATAAGTGTTCGTACCATGATGTCCATCATCCACTGCAGGCCGATGGGATGAGAAATCTCTGTGGTCTTCTGCGTTGTCATGAGTTGCGGCGAGTTCGTTTTTTTCGAAATCCTGCCTGCACAGGCAATAGCGAGAATTGCTGCCGGATTGGCTAACAATTCCCGTGAGGGAGGCCGTTTCCACCGGCAGGACGATTGGGGCATGCCGTTGACAAGCTTAAAACGGTTTGTCCGTTTCGATTCGAATTCTCGCTTCTGTTCCTGACGGCTCAGGACGAGCAACCAAAACAAGAACATGAAAAACCAAATTTTGGCCTTCTCTGGTTGTCAGCGTCCTCGCTGTGATTGCGCTCGCGATGCTCAGGCACAAGGCGCATGCGCAGAATATCAACTCGGAACCTTAGCACCGAAATTTGCAATTATTAAACCAAAGGAAAATCGAACTATGAACACAACGAACATATCCGAAAACACAGAGATGACTGACGATGCGGGCTATAGTCGCCGACGATTTTTGCAAAATACGGCGATGGCCGCCGGCGCCGCTCAGTTGGGCATAACAGGATTTGCCCGCGCTCAGTCGGGTGGGGAACCGACCACAGCCACCGCTGGAGGGCCCAATGGCATCCGGCCGTTCCACATCAACATTCCTGACACGGATCTCGCCGATCTACGACGGCGGGTACTGGCAACACGGTGGCCTGAACGGGAAACAGTCATGGACGCCTCTCAAGGTGTGCAACTCGCGACGATGCAGGCACTCATTAGCTATTGGGGAAGCGATTACGATTGGCGCAAGTGCGAAGCGAAGCTGAATGCCCTGCCGCAGTTCACCATCGAGATTGATGGACTGGACATTCATTTCATTCACGTTCGTTCCAAACACAAAAATGCGTTGCCCATCATTATCACGCACGGCTGGCCTGGTTCGATAATCGAGCAATTGAAAATTATTGGCCCACTCAGCGATCCCACTGCTTATGGGGGAAATGCCGAGGACGCTTTTGACGTAGTAATACCGTCATTGCCGGGCTACGGCTTCTCCGGAAAGCCGAAGTCACCCGGGTGGAATCCGGTGAGCATCGCCAAAGCGTGGGCTACGCTGATGCAACGCCTCGGCTACACGAAGTACGTTGCGCAGGGCGGCGACTGGGGCAACGCCATTTCGGAGGTGATGGCCCTGCAACAGCCGCAGGGATTGCTCGGCATTCACACCAACATGGCGGCCACGGTTCCGCCCGATGTCTCGAAGGCCCTGGCAATGGGCGGCCCCCCGCCCGCCGGCCTATCGCCTGATGAACAACACGCGTGGGATCAACTCATTGACTTCTACCAGAACGGGTTGGGCTATACCCTCGAGATGAACAACCGGCCGCAGACATTGTACGGACTCGTCGATTCTCCGGTCGGCCTGGCAGCGTGGATGATCGACCACGACATTCGCAGCTATCAGATGATCGCGCGGGCTTTCGACGGTAAGCTGGAAGGGTTGACGCGGGACGACGTCCTCGACAACGTCACACTCTACTGGTTGACGAACACCGCGATCTCCTCAGCGCGCCTGTATTGGGACACACGCCATAATCTTCCGCCCGGCGGCGGCTTCTTCGATGTGAGGGGAATCAAGATCCCGGTCGCCGTGAGCGCTTTCGCCGAAGAGATCTACCAAGCTCCCCAGAGTTGGGCTGAGAAGGCATATGCCAAGCTTATCTTCTACAACAAGCACGACAAAGGCACCCACTTCGCAGCCTGGGAGCAACCTGAGCTTTTTGTGACCGATTTGCGGGCGGCGTTCAAATCACTTCGTTCATAAAAGCCCACCCCCAAGCAAGGCAAGTAAAGAGAACAAGGGGTAACCTGCGAAGGCAGGGAATCCCCATTCTAAGAACATGACCAAGCCCATTCTAGTCACCGGCGCGGCGGGACGCATCGGCGCGGTAGGCCGCACGATTAGCAAACTTTTGTTGCAGCGAGGCAAACCGGTCCGTGCACTGGTTCGAAAAGAAGACGAACGCGCGCAAGCGTTGCGAGATATGGGTGCGGAGGTTGTGGTCGGCGACCTTCTCGATCTCAACTCGATGCATCGGGTGATTGCCGGCTGTGACACGATATACTTCAGCATGTCGATTTCGGACGCCTACCTGGCCGCGACAGTCAATACCGCGGTGGTGGCCAGGCATCACGGTGTGAAGGCGTTCGTCAACATGTCGCAGATGACGCTCGAGAAAATGAGCATTACCCAGACCACCGCGAGTCCACAACATAAGCTGCAGTGGCTTTCCGAGCAGGCGCTGAACTGGTCCGGGCTGCCGGTGGTGCACGTTCGACCGACAGTGTTTCTCGAAGGCTTCTTCCTGACTCTCACCGCGGATTCGGTCAGGCAATCAAACCAGATCCGGCTTCCGTTCGGCAACGGCAAGACTTCGCCGATCTCGGCGGAAGACGTTGCGCGTGTGGTTGCCGCGCTGCTCGAGAACCCGCAGCCGCACATTGGCAAGATCTATCACCTGACCGGTCCGCAGTCCGAGAACATGCATTTCTTCGCGCAGGAATATTCGAAGGCGCTTGGCCGGACGATCACCTACCAGGACATACCAGTCGAACCGTGGCGGGATGCGCTGCGTGAGCACGGTTTCCCAGTTCACGTCGTGAACC
>Ga0070738_10003885_pt1 | contig 18794 bp, 15 predicted proteins | sample Coa_R2_2_FD_66446 | JGI IMG/M metagenome (GOLD analysis project Ga0070738, IMG submission 66446) | Surface soil microbial communities from Centralia Pennsylvania, which are recovering from an underground coalmine fire - Coalmine... | ecosystem: Environmental > Terrestrial > Soil > Unclassified ... | reverse complement strand
CTTCAGCACTCGTTGACCGTCTGACCTCACCTCGGTTGAGAGAAATCGCTGCAACCCTCACTAGTGCTTCATCAGGAGCTAGAGTTGGTACAGCAACCTCATTAAGTGCCAAACGCCCAGGCACATTTGGGTCAACAATCACAGCTCGTATTTTAGTCATATTTTTTTGTATACCATGCAGTGTAAAGAAAGAGAATTGCTAACAAAATATAGCCAACTGCCCAAGGTGTACCAGCGCCAAAGCCTAAATTGACAACGGTATCCGCCACTGTCCAACGATAGCTGTGCATCAAGCCTACCCAGGAGAGAAAAGCAGCACCAATAGACCAATAGGCAGCTTTGCGAAAGTCTCGCTCTATAATATAGACGGTAATACCAGCCAAAATCATGGCTGAAAAAATAAATCCCTGCTCTAGAGCGAAAGCGCCATCAATATATGTATCGCTTAGCTTAAACTGCGGGATCAAGGCTGGAGTGATGGGCTTTTCTGGGGTGCCTAGACCTGCTGCCCTCAAGGCATTTTTGGCAATCAAAGCACCCCACCCTGCAATGCCGGGTAATAGACCCACAACAACAGCGGGGGCATGGTGAGATGGTGTAGCTGTGAAGCTTTGAGCCACAATCACGATACCAATCCATAACACAATAGCCATCCCAGCTTCAACGGGAACAAAGTAAGCGAGCATTGCCACAGTTCCAGTTAAGCAGAGTAAGCCCATGATGACGCCATTGAGGATAGAGTAGCCCACTCTTGCCCCTAAAGCTTTCCAGCCTGGGTGACCAATATAAATAGTGGTGGGGAAACAGGAACCACAAATAGCAGCAACAATTGTGCCAATGCCATTCGCTGCAAGACTTGGGGCAACAGGATAAGCATCTCCAGCGGCTTCAGCACTTTCTAAGTTCTGCAGGCTACCAACAAGGTTAAACAGCCCCATCGGTAGGATGATACTGAAGTACTCCAGCAATACTGAACGGCTTTCCCACAACTTCCCTAACCAAAAGCCCGGAAAATAAACCCCTATTGGCTGTAGTGCAGCGACGAACTTTGTCTGGTCCCAACTGACTAGACCTGTTCCCCATGCTAGACCAATCCCTAATAAAACTGCCAGCAACCCACCAGGGAGGACAAATCGAACTTGCCCAAAATAGGTGATCAGAATGACACCTAAGGGAACTAAGCCAACAACAGGATTGGCAAAAGTCCGAAACAAAAAGCCAATGGCAATAAATGTGATGGCAATACCACCTAAAGTTGAAAGCATCGCAGCACGCGGAGCAAGGCGACGCAGAGGATCGCCAATCAAGGCACCTACTAATTCAACCAAGCCTGAACCCAAACAAGCCACTAAACCTGCCTGCCAAGCTAGTTCGGCAGCTTGCTCTGGAGACACACCTTGAGCGATCGCCGCCAAACGGACAGGTAACATCACTAGAAATATATATGCAAAAAGACTGACGGTATTGATTCCATAGGGTAGAGCAGTAACATCCTCTCTCTGTTCCCGTTGACCTTTTTGATAGGCTAACCAACCATAATAAAAGTTGCCGACTATTAAACTGAGGGCAACTCCTGGTAATATACGTCCATAAACTAACCCAGGAGAAAAGCCAAGCACTCCTTGGCACAAGTTAACAATCAGCAAAATCTGAATAAAGTTGTCCAGTGCTAATCCAAATAAACCATCTATATCTCTGCGAACGAACCAGCGAGCAGCCTGAGTTGTTGCCGTTTCCATCGTTTTACTTCTGCCTCGACATTTTTTGCAGTAGTCTCACCGCTTTCAGAATATCAGCAACATTGCTCAAACGAGAAAACCCGCTATGGCGGGTCAAAACACAACAAAACTATAATAAATTTTCTAATTGACAAATAACTTAAACCTGTGTCAGCGTATTCCTCTGTAGTGCTCTACGCTGACATCTCTATTGCTGATCTACTAGCCGAGATATCTCATTTCTGCTTCTAATTGACGAATTAGCCTTTCATCACCGTTGGCTCTGGCGACTTGCAAACGATGCTCCAAATTTCTTTGAAGATTTTGGCGGTGTACTTCTTGCGCTCTTCTTGCAGCTTCCATTCTTGTTGTAACCATAGTGGCTCCCTGTTAATGTTTTTTTATATCTTGTTTTCTTAATATAACAGATATTTCGTTACTTATGCTACAGAAAAAAAAGTCTTAATAGATTCTATATCTTCCTAATGTCAATTCAGCAGATAAACCAACAACCACAGGCAAGTGTCCTGACCTTACTCAGCGATTTTGGCGATCGCGATGTGTATGTGGGCGTAATGAAAGGAGTGATTGCCCAGATTAACCCAGCCTTAACAATGATCGACCTGACACACCAAATCCCGCCACAAAATATCTTTGCTGCTAGATTTTGCCTATTAAATGCTTACCCATATTTTCCAATTGGGACTGTGCACGTAGCAGTGGTAGACCCTGGTGTAGGAAGCACACGAAGGGCGATCGCTGTAGAATTTCTCCAAGGCTTTTTGGTGGGACCAGACAATGGTATATTTAGTGGAGTACTTAGTCAAAGCCCAGCCACTAGGTCTGTAGAATTAACAAACACTCAATATTGGCGAACTGCTTCACCTAGTAAGACTTTTCACGGCAGAGATATATTTGCGTCAGTGGGAGCTCATCTTGCCAGTGGTGTACCTATTCAACAGTTAGGACAAGAAATCGACCCAACCACCTTAGTCGGGCTAGATATAGCTGAACATAGTCAATCAGAAATCGGTGCACTGGGTTGCATTCAATATATTGATCACTTTGGTAACTTAGTTACGAACATTCCTGGCAATTATGTGCAAGACAAATCTTGGCGTGTGCAGGTTGCAGGGTTCACAATTCCAGGCGGTGAAACATATAGTGATGTCAAGCCTGGAGAGGCGATCGCTTTGATTGGGAGTCATGGCTGGGTAGAAATTGCCATCAATAACGGTCATGCTCAGTCTGTGTTACAAATGAGCTTAAAATCGACAATAGAAGTTATAACTGATGCTAACAACAGCGCCGTTGTTGATAATTGTTAGGATCGAAACAAAAACAAGAAAAATCAAAGTCTGGACAGTACGTCATGGCTCAACTACAACAATCTCAACAATTAGAAGTTTATCAGGGTCAATTTGGAGAATTTACTATAACCCAGGGCGATCGTCGTGGTGTCGTCATATATCGTACGGGACTAGTGGTAGCCGCCCTCAGCTTTGCCATTGGTAGCGCGTTGGTTTTGTTAAAAAATGATCCAACTTCGGTTCAAATACTAACACCTTTATACGCCTGTTTTAGTCTTGCACTTGGTGTCAGTTTACTGACTATTCACATATATATGGCATCACTGCACCGACTTTTACAAGTTTTTTGGGTCATTGGTAGCTTAAGTGCAATTGCATTGGCAGTTGTGAACCGAGAGGCTCTAGCAGTTGCAATTTATACTCAACCTTTGACCTTGTTAGGAGTGGGTTTTACCTTTGCTGCTCTCACAGGAATTTACTTCAAAGAAGCATTTTGCTTTAATCGTTTAGAAACCAAGCTACTAACGCCAATCGTACCGCTTTTGCTCTTAGGACATATGGTAGGGGTGTTACCAATTGAGTGGGAACAAGTTTTATTAGGACTTTGGGCAGTTTTGTTTGTGGTGTTTGCCTTACGTAAGGCTGTGCAAGCAATCACTCCAGATATAGGAGATAAGTCTGTGTTTGCTTATTTAAAAGGACAGCGTTCAGCCGCTAAGGTTTAAGAGTTTTTTATTAAGAAACAGGGGACAACTCATGGAAGCATCAGATCTCCTTGCACAATATGCAGCAGGTGTTAGAGGTTTTACAGGAGCTCACTTGAGTGAGGCGAATTTAGAGGGAGCCAATCTGAGTGAAGCCATTCTAGAAGGAACTCTTCTAGATGACAGCGCTCCATAATTGCATTTGCGAGCAGAACTCAGAACTCGTTATTCAGTTGTGCAAAATCTCTAGTGTATTCTGAATATGTGTTTTGAGTTCTTTTTTGTCGTAAAATCTCGACATCCTGACATACTCATAAACACAGCACTTCTAAATATGCCTCTTGAAAAAAGCTCTTTTATTAAAAAAATAGAATCGCTATAATAATTAAAAATAGGTAAATAATATATAAAATTTAAACAATATATAAAATTAAAGTTTTGACATCCTACTATAGTTATATCTTAAAAAGACCAGGCGCTTTTAGTTAATTTATATTGAATAATATTCTGTTTTGTATAGAAAACCCCAGCTTTAAATTTCATTTAGGTATCAAATGTAATATAGCATGGAACCGTTATTACAGATTATATAGCAATCTGTATAGGACCTGTGGAAATGAAAAGTCTCAGAATCTCAATTGTTTGGAGAAACTGGAATTCTCCTTTTTCTCGAATGATTTAGGATGGCTATCTGATATCAGAGCTATATATGAACGCTAGAGCGTTGCATATATACATAGCATAGATGCAATAGAACATTTCTGTTTGTATTGCTTAATATATTCCATATGGTTTAACCAGAAGACTTTTAAGGAATTGTTGACAGCATTCGTTTTAATAAGTAGAATTTTAAGAAAATATAAACAGTCTGCCTAATTCACAATTTGCCAAAAAAGCATAGTTGCATCATGGCAATTTTGAAACGGAGGAACCATATTGGGGCGTATCTTAAAAAAGAGTGAGAAATAAAGAGTCAGCAGTCAAAAATAATAACTCCTAACTCCCAATTCCTAACTCTTAAAAGAAGGACATCTCTCAGTCCTAGCCCGTCAGCTAACTTCGTCGGCATTGAGAGGAGACTGATCGATCAGCATTCCTAATAAGAAATGTCTTGATTTCGTCAGTGTCCTTGGCTGAGGTATTTACGCTTCTTTAGATCTGCCTTCAAACCTCACAAGATCAAAATAGATACCCAAGCATCTGACGTCTGAGGCAGGAAAAATTGCCTTGAGTTGAAATTCAATCTAATGTTTATGACTCACAAAAATTGCATTGCGCTCATTTCTGTTGACGGTGACCCTGCTGCAGAAATTGGTCAAGAAGAGGCTGGGGGTCAAAATGTCTATGTGCGTCAAGTAGGCTATGCATTGGCACAGCAAGGGTGGCAAGTGGACATGTTCACTCGTTACAGCAGTCCACAACAAGCTGCCATAGTTCAACATAGCCCTAACTGTCGCACGATTCGGTTAAAAGCTGGACCAGCCGAGTTCATAGGAAGAGATGACTTATTTGATTATCTACCTGAATTTGTCACAGAATTTCAGAACTTCCAGCAGATTCAAGGATTTCAATATCCCTTGATTCATACGAACTACTGGTTGTCTTCGTGGGTTGGGATGGAATTAAAAAAACACCAGCCGTTGGTTCAGGTACACACTTATCATTCTCTAGGAGCAGTCAAGTACAACACTATCGCTAACATACCAGCGATCGCTAACCAACGATTAGCCATTGAAAAAGCTTGTCTAGAGACCGTAGACCGAGTGATTGCCACCAGTCCACAAGAGCATGAACACATGCAGACGTTCGTTTCTACTAAAGGGCAAATCGATGTGATTCCTTGTGGTACTGATGTTGAGAGATTTGGAAGAGTTGAGCGTTCTGCAGCACGGAAAGCGCTCTTAATTGCATCCGATGCCAAAGTAGTTTTCTATGTTGGTCGCTTTGATCCACGAAAGGGAATAGAGACGCTGGTGCGAGCTATTGCCAAGTCTAAACTCAGAGATCAAGCGAATTTCCAATTAATAATTGGAGGCGGTTGCCGTCCTGGTGGTAGTGACGATCTCGAGCGAAAGCGCATTCAAAACATTGTGGCAGAACTCAAGCTAGAAGATTACACAACCTTTCCGGGTCGCTTGGATGATGCTGTCATGCCTTTGTACTATGCGGCTGCTGATGTTTGTGTAGTTCCCAGTCACTATGAACCTTTTGGTTTAGTTGCTATAGAAGCAATGGCTAGTAAGACTCCCGTTGTGGCAAGTAATGTGGGAGGATTGCAATTTACAGTCGTACCGGAAGTAACTGGGTTACTTGTTACTCCCAAAGATGAAGTCGGTTTCGCCACTGCTATTGATCGGATTCTCACTAACCCAACTTGGCGCGACCAATTGGGTGAAGCTGGCCGACAACGGGTTGAAATTGCCTTCAGTTGGGAAAGTGTAGCCTATCGACTGAACCTACTCTATACTCATCTGCTAGCTCAATCCTCAGCTACATCTGAAAGTCAAACTCAAGCTGCTGCCTGATTTTTAATTCCTTACCCTTGAAAGGAGTGGACAAGGAGGACAAGGGAGCACCAGGGGCAGAGGGGAATAATCTATACTATGCCCTATGCCCCACTCCCCACAATATTCAAAACAATATTACTCATAACGCATTAAAATCAAAAGTAATCATTACTAGTTATAAAGTGATGCTTTGAGACAAATCAACAGGGAAACATTAAAGACAATTAAATAGGCATGTAGACACATACCCTGTTCATATCAAGCACATTTCTAAGAAAGCTATGAGGAGTGAACTCCTACTACCTGATTGAGGGTAACGCTATGCTATTCAAAGACCGAACGGCAGCAGGTCAATTCCTAGGCAGCGCATTAAGCGCTTATGCAAATAACCCAGATGTCCTGGTGTTGGCGCTGCCTAGAGGTGGCGTACCTGTTGCCTTTGAAATTGCTCAAATGCTCAATGCTCCCTTGGATGTTTTTATGGTACGTAAATTAGGTGTGCCTGGTCAAAAAGAACTGGCAATGGGAGCGATCGCCTCTGGTGATACACAAGTTTTAAATGAAGATATTGTGCGAGACTTTAGTTTATCACAAGTCGTCATTAACCAAGTAGCAGCAAAGGAGAAACAGGAATTAGAACGCCGAGAACGCCTTTATCGCGGTAACCGACCATTTCCAACATTAAATAAACGCACAGTGATCTTGGTTGATGACGGTTTAGCAACAGGTGCAACTATGCAGGCAGCAATACTTTCACTGCAGAAACACCAACCAGCCAAAATTGTAGTTGCTGTACCAGTTGCTGCACCTCAAACTTGTGAGGAATTGAAAGCCAAAGTGGACGAAATCATCTGCGCTAAGACACCAAGTCCTTTTTACAGTGTTGGGTTATGGTATAATAAATTTCCTCAAACCACGGATGAAGAAGTTTGCCACTTGCTAAAAATAGCTGCAAACCGTTATCCACAATCAGCAGTTATTCCTTCTTGAACTCTCCACGCTTTAAAAAACGTGGATTCCGACTTTGTTCTCCTTGTTTCCCCTGTCAAGCAATTGCATCAATCTTGACTACTACCATTTAACGTAGACGACATTAACATCTGTTCAAAAGCTTTGGAAAGTGTTGTTTGAAAACGTTGCCGATGCTTGAGTTTTAAAAAAGGGCGGACTATTTCAGTAATTGTACTATCAGAGTTTCTATTATCTATAACTTTAATTGCACGCAATGTATCAAGTTGTAGTTCTTTTTTTACCATCAACTCAGAAATACCGGTTGCACCTACACCACTTTCAACAGCCGCTTTTGTCATCTCGCCACTATTGAACACCAAAATGACATTTAGTTCACTCAAATTAATGCCCCAATTTTGCAAAGCAGCCTCAAACCTTTGCTGAGTTCCAGAACCTGGCTCTCTCATTACCCAAGCTGTTTTAGTGAGTTTTTCTACAGTAATCTCTGAATTTTCATACCAAGGGTGAGATTTGCCAACAACAATTTTTAAGCGATCTTTGCCGACAATTTCTTGCTCCAGACAACCCTGAAGAGCTGGTTTAACATCTCCTTCTATCAAACCTAAATCAAATTGTCCCGTTGCTGTCCCTACACAAATTTCTTCCGTATTGGCAAGAGTACAGTTAATTGTAATACCAGGATATTGGCTCTTAAACTCGCTAATTTTACTTGGAAGCCAGTAATTTCCAATTGTCAGACTAGAGCCTAACTTTAATTCTCCCCTTTGGAGATTGTTTAATTCTCGCAATCCACGCTCAGTTAAGGCGACGTGGTCAAGAATTTTCTGAGCTTCTAGTTGTAGTAACTTTCCAGCTTCAGCGATTTCAACATGGCGACCAATCCGATGGAAGAGTTTAACTCCATATTCCATCTCTAAACTTTGGATTGCTGCACTAACAGCAGGCTGAGTAATGTAGAGCATTTCCGCTGCACGAGTGAAGTGCAGATGTTCCGCCACAGCTAAGAAAATCCTTAGCTGCTCAAGCGTCATCCCTGCCATTTGAGCTATCCCTAAAATAAGGTGTTTAATTATTCATCAATTATGTTTATCATAAAAAATCTTGGGTGCATTTGAAAACTTCTTGTGCAAATGCAGCTAGTCGTTGTTCTAACAAATAGGTAGCATTAAGTAAAAAGTGCTACCCGATCCTATTTGACTTTCAACCCAAATTTGTCCGTCGTGTTGTTGTACGATGTTGTGGGCAATGGCAAGACCCAATCCTGTTCCGCCTTGCCTACGGGAATCAGATGCATCCACTTGATGAAAACGCTCAAAAATAGTTTCTATTTTATCAGCAGGAATGCCTCTGCCCTGATCTTGGATCTTAAACAACACTACCGCTCGACCGTCTTTGGCTTGTGTTTTTTCTACTGTGATAAATACAGTTGACCCTTTGGGTGAGAATTTAATCGCATTACTGAATAAATTGGTTAGCACCTGGATAATACGATCCTTATCAACTGTCACTTCAATTGATTGAGACACAACTGATAAATTAACGTCAGATTGATTGGCCGTCAACTGCATTAATTCAGTAGATTCTCTTAATAATTCATCCGTATTAATTTTTTGTTTAATTAAATTGATTTTTCCAGATTGTAACCTTTCTAAATCTAAAATATCGTTCACTAGCCTAACTAGACGTTCAGTGCTTTCTGACGCAATTTCAATAATACGTTTCCCTTTTTCAGAATCCAATTTTACTAAACCAGTTGCCAATAAATTTAAACCTCCTTGAATTGATGTCATAGGAGTGCGGAGTTCATGACTAACGACTGAAATAAATTCATCTTTAATTTTTTCTAATGCCTGTCGTTGAGTAATATCTTCTCCAATGCTCATAGTACCTATGATTTGGCCTTGTGCATCTCTTAATAATGTATTATTCCAAGCAATTGTACGTTCTTCGCCAAATTTAGTAATAACTTGATTTTTATGGTGAATATGTAATTCTTGATTGATCAATTCCCCAAATATTTTGTGCATATAATGTTGTTGGCGCTGAGGAATAAAAGTAGTAAACCAATACTTACCTAAAACTTCCTCCTGAGTATAGCCACCTAATTCTAAAAAGAAAGGATTGACATATTCAACTTTACCGTCCTTGTCTAGTCCTATAACCAATAATCGGACATTTTCTAATAAGCTGCGCCAACGACGTTCTGCTTCACGTAATTGAGCTTCAATTTTTGTTTGTTGGTTAATAGTTGCTGTTAGAATATTGATTAACCTATGTAGATGATTATTTGCTTGAGACAATTCAACAGTTCGCTCTGTGACTTTCATTTCTAACTGTGCTTTTGCTTGCTGCAAATCTGCTTCTGCTTGCTTGCGTTCATTGATGTCTCGTTGCACAGCTACCCAGTGCGAAAAGCAATCTTTTTGATTAGCAACTGGCACAATACTGAGTTCCGCCCAAAAATTTGAGCCATCTTTTCTATAGTTAAGCACATCTACTTTGACTGACTGGCAAGCTTCCAAGGCTGCACGAATTTGCTCTAAGGTGTGATGATCGCTTTTACTTCCTTGTAGAATACGCGGAGTTTTACCTAAAACTTCTTCAAGACTATAGCCAGTCATGCGAGTGAAGGCTGGGTTAACATAAACAATGCGTGGACCAGGCTCGTCAATTGGCTCAACTTCTGTGATCATCACTGCGTCATTAATATTGACGATAACTGATTCTAGTAAATGCAATTGTTGCTCTCGCTGCTTGCGATCGCTAATGTCCACAGTAGTACCAAGCATCCGCACTGCTCTGTTTTGATCGTCATAAAAAAACTTGCCTTTACTCGCAAGCCAGTGAATACTACCATCAGGCCAAATGACTCGATATTCCTGATGATAATCAGATTTAGTTTGTTGTGCGGAAATCAGTGCTTTGATCACTCCTTCTCTATCTTCCGGGTAAACACAGTTAGTAAAAGCTTCAGAATTCCCAACAAAAGTACCTGGCGTTAAACCAAATAACTGTTCATGTTTTGTTGACCATGTGGTGTGATTCGTGAGAACGTTCCAATCCCAAGTTCCCATTTGTGCGGCTTCCAAAGCAAGCCTTAACTGTTCCTCACTCTCACGCAAGGCAATTTCAACCTGCTTTTGCTTGGTAATATCTTGCCAAAAAATCGATACACCTTCTAAAGAAGGATAAATACGATGATCAACCCAACGCTGGCAAGATGGATAGTATTCTTCTAAATGAATAAACACTTGCTCTTTTAAAGCTTTATGGTAAGAATGATAAACACGCTCGCAAAATTCTAAGGGATATTCTTGCCAAATATTTTTACCAATTAAATCTTGAGGTTCTCTGCCAAGAATTTTTGCAGCTTTTTGGTTAATGTAGGTATAGCGCCAATGACAATCTACCGCAACAAAAGCATCGCTAATAGTCTCTAAAATATTTGACAAGCGTTTTTGGGCCACTTCCGCTTCGTTATAGGCTGCTTTTTCACGGATGACTAGCGCTGCCATTTGTTCTTCCATTTGCTTGCGCTCTGTGATATTCGTTAGTGTCACCACACTACCGAGAATTTGTTTTTCTGAACTCAATAGTGGAGAAGCGCTTAACAGTAAATTAATTTCCCTGCGATCTTGGCAGTTTAATGATACTTCTACACCTTGCAAAATTTGACCTTGCAGCAAGCCAGATAGTGAAACAATTTGTGAGTTTTCCTGTTGTTCTGCTGGTTTTCTATCAATCAACAAAGATTTCGCTATTTCTTGAAAGCAACTACAATAACTAAATTGCAGTGGAAATACCTCATCAAATCGTTGAAGTAATGGATTTTTTCCACACAGTTGCTGTGCTGCCTGGTTAGCACGAATAATTTGTCCAGTTGTATCATATACAATAATTGCTTCAACGGCTTGTTCAAGAATAGAATTTGTAAGCCTTTCCGCAGCAATAATTTCTTTATTACGTTTTTGAGATGTTAAGTCATTTATTACTATGCAGGTGAATGTAATTTCATTTATTTGAAATAACTTAACAGATAAATTCACAGGTATTTGATTGTGAGTTTCAGTAATTAAGTCTAACTCTCCTCGGAAAACATCTTGTTTTGCTTGCTGACATAATTCTCTAAATCTTTGCTTTTGTGATGGTACTATATAATCTTCAAAATTAGAGCCGAGCACTTTTTCTATTGGTTTTTTTAGTATTAATGCTAAATTGGGATTACAGTAAATAATTTTTCCATGTATATCTAAGGTGACAGTGCCTTCATTCATCTCTTGCAAAAAGAAATGATAAAGATCATCAGCATGCTGCAAAGTGAAACCTCGTTCTTCTTGATGGCTTGATACACTTAAAGTATCTATTTCCTCGCTTTTAGTAGCTCTGCAAATTTCTTCTAGAATTTGTATTTTATTACGTAGAGCTATATTCTCAAGTTCAAGTTCTTGGAGTTTTTTCACTGCAGTACCCCTATTAAACTACAATTGGAAATCACCAATTATTGAAGAAATATTTAAAGCAAGAATCACTTTATTAAGAGATATTTGCACTTGTATTGAAAATTGGAAGTGCTAATCACTCAGCCTGTCAATCTTAAGTTACTGTTGAGAAATACAGTTTTTGTCTGTTTGAGAAAGTGTTGAGTGCCTCGGACTAAAAACTTCATTACCATGAGTGTTGATCTTCGTTAGTGCTATCCTCCACAAGTTATTTTATCTGATCTTTGAATTTTCCTCTGATTATGACTAAGTAAATTTATTTTGAACTGTGTATCATTTATGTATCTTGTTTCAATGCATACTAGAGGTAGATAACAACAGTTTGTTATGCATCAAGAGGTAATGATGGTATGAAGCACTCAACATAGGTGATCACCTGCTACTCAATTTTTTACGATGAGTCTATAATGATTTTTTACAACCTAAGTACAATTCAGTTGTTTTTTTTGATTCAGCAATTGAAAAAAAGTAAAGACATGTGAAGCACAATGATGTCTAAAAACTATTTGCTTTTTTATTTTCTTGCTTTAAATTATAGAAATTTTATGAAGAAATTATGAGGAAATACAGTCGCTTATTGATAGCAATGAAGTATTAGTTTATTGTAAAGCTAAAAACACTACTTTCCCTTAAATGACTGACACTGAGCAACGATTAGTACCCCCGCAGCTAATCTCAAACCGCTTAGAAAGTTTACTGAGGGGTCTATAAGGATCTCTCAAAAACTGAGAATTCGCTACTCAAAGGTCAAAAAAGTACTTCTCAACGAAGAAACAACTATCAAAGTTTGCTTCACTCTTTGAGTGTTTTGTTTCGATGTGTTTAGTTTTTTACTCAGTATCTCTTGTAGTAAAGAATGAGGAATAAAAGATGACAAAGCGAATCTTAGTAATTGATGACGAAGATAACGTGCGGGAGATTATTCAAATTTCCTTAGAAGCAGCAGCAGGTTGGAATGTATTAACTGCGTCTTCTGGTGGAGAGGGAATAGAAATTGCTACATCAGAATCACTAGATGCTATTCTGCTGGATGTGATGATGCCCCATATGGATGGCCCAACAACTTTTATGCAGTTACAGGCGATTCCTGCAACCCGTGATATACCTACTATTTTACTGACTGCTAAAGCTCAAAGAACGGAACAACAACAGTTTATTAATTTAGGAGTATCAGGGATAATCACTAAACCATTTCTGCCTCAAGATTTAGTGAACAACATCTGTAGAATTCTTAATTGGAACTGAAGAGCTTGCTTTTCTATGTGATTTGGTCCCAATGGCCATTGTCAAACTACAATATTAGTTGGTGATTCATTACACACTCTTCTAGTTTTGACTTATCAATAATACTTACATGAACCGTAGTGTAAGCTAAGGTAATTTCAACTCAGCAATAAAGTCACCAATGACACTCATACTAACTAACGATGACGGAATAGATGCTCCTGGGATTCAAGCACTTCTCAAAGCTGTAAACGGCAAAGAAGGCTTCATCATTGCTGCTCCCAAAGATCATCAATCTGGCTGTGGACATCAGGTCACAACAAATCGTCCAATTCAAGTCCAGCGTCGTTCTGCTCATGAGTACGCGATCGCAGGCACTCCTGTTGACTGTGTCCGTATTGCACTAACATACATTTGTCAAAATGTTAGTTTTGTGGTTTCTGGTATTAACGCTGGCGGTAACATGGGAGTTGATGCCTACATTTCCGGAACTATCGCTGCTGTGCGTGAGGCAGCAATTCACGGCATTCCTGGAATTGCAATCTCTCATTACCGTAAATCTAAGTTAAATGTTGATTGGGACGTAGCAGCAAGATGGACTGCTAGAGTGCTAGATGATTTACTCAACTATCCCCTTAAACCGGGAACTTTCTGGAATGTGAATCTACCACATTTGCTCCCTGGCGAACCTGATCCAGAGGTTGTGTTTTGCCAACCTTGTACAAAACCGTTGCCAGTCAACTATCGGATTGAAGGAGATAAATTTTATTATGTTGGAGAATATGCCAAGCGTGAGCACACACCTGGCAGTGATGTTGATACGTGTTTTTCTGGCAAAATTGCTGTTACACAGTTAACCATTAATTGCTAACTGCCAACTTTTAGTCGTCTGAGTCTGCAATCAATCTCGTTATCCGGTCTAAAGTCTGTGTCAGTTGGGTTAGTCTAGCAAGCGAATCATCCTGAGTTTCAGAAAGCGTTTGAACTGCATCACACAGTGCCAAGATTTGATAACCCTGCTGCTGGACCTGTCTGCCCTGTTCTTCGACTTGGGTACTAAGAGTATCGACTCGCTCTGCGAGACGTTCAATTGTCTCCGTAGTAGCAAGTACTGCTTCTCCAATTTGCTCGACTATTGATTCCAATCGACTGATTTTAACCTCGACTCCTGCTACAATCATCTCTACAATACCTCATTTTTGAGATAGCATTACAGTAATTTTTCTACCTTTTTAAGAAAAAATCAATACAAGCATTTCCACAAAGTCGCACTGCCATTTTTATGTTATTAAGTTATGTTTTTCTTCAAAACACTAGTGTAAACACCAGGTTATAAAAGGATCTCTATTTTTCAAAAATTCCTCCCTTAAGTGTGGAACATTAACCCCCACTGCCGCATCTGTAAATTCTCTGATGAAATTCAACACAGCAGTAAAAGTTAGTTCAAAGCAGGCAGTTGCAAAGCTTTGAACCTTAAAGTCCTTTTATTAAAGAATAAAGCCAATGTTGACCCTAAGTTGTAACTTGGCTTTCAAATCTACTATCTGTATTTTGCAAGATTTTCTATTTTGCTCAGTTCTTTAAATAAGAATAATTTTACTTAGTTATTGTATTTATCTGCTAAGAGAGTATTGTTTGAATCATTCAGGAGATATACTCAAATAGTAGTGGGCACTAATATAATTACTAAGACGACACATTTTTAGAATTACTTTTCATCCGTCATAAGACGTATTAAGATTGCTTTATCTGAAATTTATAAAAAATCATGATCTTCAGAGCCTTGATGAAGATTCAGTGAAAATACGGTCGAAACAGATTGCTTCTGAGAGAGCAAAGTATATAGTCGAAATAAGTTAAGTAATTATACGATTTTTATCAACATTCGGCTTGACAATGTACCAATTACCATTCATTACAACCGTTGTTGAAGGCTCAACTTCCAACTCTTGGGGCTCTCAGTTTGTCGTTCATCCTTCGGTAAATTCTAAGTTTAAACGTTTGTTAGATATTGTGGGTAGCTTGATTGGGCTATTGATACTAACGATTGTGTTTGTACCAATAGCGCTTGCTATCAAAATTGATAGTCCTGGTCCAATTTTCTTCACTCAAGAACGTTATGGACTTCAAGGACGTGTATTTCGTATCCGTAAATTCCGCTCAATGGTTTCTGATGCTGAACAATTGAAATATTTAGTAAGTAACGAAGCTAACGGATTAATCTTTAAAAATAAAAATGATTTTAGAGTGACAAGAGTAGGGCGATTTTTGCGTAGCACTAGCTTGGATGAGTTGCCACAGTTTTGGAACGTCTTAGTAGGCGAGATGAGTCTTGTGGGAACACGTCCACCTACTCCTGATGAAGTCATGCACTACAACCAGCGTCACTGGCAACGTTTAAACGTGAAACCAGGTCTAACTGGTGAGTGGCAAGTGAACGGTCGTTCTCACGTGAAAGATTTTGAACAAGTTGTTGATTTAGACTTGCAATACCAAAAGAAATGGTACCCCCTATACGATGTGTTATTGATTGCTAGGACTGTCCTTATGATCTTTCGGCGTGTTGGAGCCTTCTAAAACGAGTTCAAAACTGACTAGTGCAACAATTCTTCAACTTGGTGCTGGCTCCACAAAGTTCTGTAAAGTCCTGGCTGTTGTAAAAGTTCTATTTGTGTACCTATTTGAACAATTTCACCCTTGTCCATTACAAAAATTCTGTCTGCTGCTGCTGCTGCTGATAGTTGATGGGTGATAAAAACTATAGTTTTACGATGTTGATGAACAGTTTCAGGGGAAGAGTCTATCCCCGAACTGTCCCCCCACTCAGAAATTTGGGAGAGACTTTTCAAGATAGCTGTGGCTGTTTGATTATCAACGCTAGAAAGAGCATCATCCAAAATTAGTATTGGCGCATCAACCAATAAAGCCCTTGCCAAAGCTGTGCGCTGGCGTTGACCACCAGAAAGAGTAATCCCACGTTCACCGACGATAGTTTCATACTGCTGAGGAAAATTGGTAATTTCGGTTTGAATTTGCGCCATCTTAGCAGCAGACTCCACCTTGTACTGTTCACTCATGGGGTCTTCGTAACGAATATTATTTTTAATTGTGGTGCTGAACAGAAAGCTATCTTGAGGAACATAGGCGATCGCACTTCGTAAATCGCTCAACAATATTTTAGTAATATCCATCCCATCCAAGAACAACTGCCCTGGCGCAATGTCTAACAATCTCGGTATCGCATTTGCTAAAGTGGATTTCCCTGCACCAATAGGTCCAACAATTGCGACGATTTCACCAGGAGCAATCGTAAAGCTAACGTTGCGTAGTGCTGGTTTTGTTGAACCTGGATAAGTATAACTCAAGTGTTTAGCTGTCAATCCGCCGTTGACTTGCTCTCGCGGCAAGTTGATTGTATCGTTTGCGTCTTTTATTTTGGGTGTGACAGTCAGAATTGCCTCAACCCGATCAATACTCACTTCACCCCGTTGATAGGTAGTAATTGTGAATCCTAGTAAAGCTGTGGGGAAAACCAGCTGCTGAACATAAATCAACAATGCTACAAAGTCACCAACAGCAAGACTTCCTGCAGTTAAACGTGTTGTCCCTAACCAGATAATCACTAACGAACTGATACTGGCTAATCCGCTAATCAGTGGAAACAAAGTATTTCGGCTTTTCGCTAGTCGCAGGTTAGCCTGCAACACCTGCTGATTTTTCTGAGCAAAAGCACGACGTTCATTTTCCTCTTGGGCATAGATTTTTATCAAGCTAATGCCGCTAATATCTTCTTGAATAAGTTCGCTGATGTCTGAGAGACTCTCCTGGACTTCTAACTGTTGGCTGCGCAAGCGATTGCTATATAGTTGTACGAGAAAGAACATCAACGGATACACCGCTAATGCTGCTAGTGTGAGTTCCACATTGATCCCCAACATCACAGGTAGAGTTAGGGTATAGGCAAACAAGGTATTTGCTAAACTAAGGACTGCAAAACCTAACAACCTGCGAATATTATCCACATCACTAGTAGCCCGACTAATTAAGTCACCCCCACTAGTCGTGGCAAAATAAGACGGTTCCAGCGTGAGTAAGTGTTCAAAAATCCGTTGTTTCAGGTCAAACTCAACCTGACGCCCTACACCAAACAGCCAAATACGAGAAGCCATGCGAATGAGCCACATTGCTGAACTCAGTGCCAAGATCAACACCACATAACCTGTAACTCGATTTAAATTGAAGTGGGTAGAGAGATTGTCAATACAATTGCGAATCACTAAGGGTATGTAAACATTTAGCCCATTCACCATCAATAAAGCAATAATACCTAGGGTCGCGTCTCGCCAATGGGGTCGTAGGTAAGCAATAAGTTTCGCCAGCCGTCGTGATGTTGCCATTACAGCCATTCTGCCATTTTGTAATTCAATAGACACAATACCCTATAGAAACAGGGGTATGCATCATCCTTAAAGCCTTCACCATAGGTTGAAGACTTGTTTTGGGGTTAGCTAGCTCTAGATTCAGCAACATCGTGAAGGTATTGTAATAAAAGCTCTTCTGGATAAAACAAACAATTTATCATGACTTCTGTTGATTTTAGTAAACACAAAAAAGCTAAAGCTCTCAAACCTGGTAGCCGCCGACCTGCTAAAGAACTCTGTAGTGAGTGTGGCTTGTGTGATACTTACTACATTCACTATGTTAAAGAAGCTTGTGCTTTTATAAATCAGCAAATAGATCAACTGGAAGAAGAAACTCATACTCGTTCTCGCAATTTAGACAATCCTGATGAACTTTACTTTGGTGTTCATCAAGATATGATGGCAGCACGAAAAACGGAACCAATCTCTGGTGCCCAATGGACAGGGATTGTAAGTACAATCGCCATTGAAATGCTTGAGCGTGGGATAGTTGAAGGTGTTGTATGCGTACAAAATACTCAAGAAGATCGCTTTCAACCAATGCCTATTATTGCTCGAACGGCAGAGGAAATACTGGCAGCGAAGGTAAATAAACCAACACTTTCTCCTAATCTTTCTGTGTTGGAACAGGTAGAACAATCAGGAATGAAACGGCTGTTAGTCATTGGTGTTGGTTGTCAAATTCAGGCACTAAGAGCCGTAGAAAAACGATTGGGGTTGGAAAAACTTTACGTGTTGGGAACTCCATGTGTCGATAATGTCACTCGTGCAGGACTGCAAAAATTTTTAGAAACCACCAGCCGATCGCCTAACACAGTCGTACATTACGAATTTATGCAAGACTTTCGAGTTCACTTCAAACATGAAGATGGCTCAACAGAAACAGTACCTTTTTTTGGCTTGAAGACGAACAAGCTCAAAGATGTTTTTGCGCCTTCTTGTATGAGTTGCTTTGACTATGTCAATTCTTTGGCAGATTTAGTGGTGGGTTACATGGGTGCACCCTTTGGTTGGCAATGGATTGTTGTTAGAAATGATCAGGGCAAGGAAATGCTGGAATTGGTAAAAGACCAACTGCAAACACAGCCAGTTATGATGAGCGGCGATCGCAAAGCCGCTGTACAACAAAGCATCCCTGCCTACGATCAAGGCATCACCCTCCCTATGTGGGCTGCAAAACTTATGGGTGTCGTCATTGAAAAAATTGGTCCTAAAGGTTTGGAATATGCCCGCTTCTCAATTGATTCCCACTTCACACGCAATTATTTATACATGAAACGCAAACACCCCGAGAAATTAGAGGCGCATGTGCCAGAGTTTGCTAAGCGAATTGTCGGACAGTATAAATTACCAAATTCGTGAACTGAAAATGGGGAGTTGGGAGTGGGGAGCAGAGGGGAAGGGGGACAAGGGAGACAAGGGAGACAAGGGGGACAAGG
>Ga0070738_10003884_pt1 | contig 18794 bp, 15 predicted proteins | sample Coa_R2_2_FD_66446 | JGI IMG/M metagenome (GOLD analysis project Ga0070738, IMG submission 66446) | Surface soil microbial communities from Centralia Pennsylvania, which are recovering from an underground coalmine fire - Coalmine... | ecosystem: Environmental > Terrestrial > Soil > Unclassified ... | reverse complement strand
GACTGCACATCGCTCGCCTGCAGGTCGATCACGAGGTCTGCATCGCCGCGCTCGACCAGGTTGGCACGCGTCGCCGGCTCCGGCACCGACTGGATGATCAGCCGCTTGAAGAAGGCGGGCTTCTCGGGCGTGCCGCGATTCCAGGTTTCGTTTCGCTTGGCGATGACCTGCTCGCCCGGCCTGAAGGTATCGACGACATAGGCGCCGCTGCCCGCCTCGTTCTCCTTCAGCCAGGTCAGCGCCCAGGGATCCTCCGGTGTCGCATGCGCCTTCGCGAGCTTGGAATTGATGATGATGGGATAGACGGTCGCAAGATTGGGTAGCGCGAGCTTGTCCGGCCGCGGCAGCGTGACTTCGAAAGTCAAGGGATCGATCACCTTGAACTGGTCCGCGCTGGTCATCGAGCCTGTGAGCAGCTGCGCCTTCCCAAGCACCGGCGCGGTGACGCATCGGTCGAGCGACCATTTCACGTCCTCCGCGGTGACGGGCGAGCCATCATGAAACTTGGCGTCGGGCCGCAGCTTGAAGGTGATTTTCAATCCGTCGGGACTGACCGTGTAGGATTCGGCGAGTTCGCCGGTAACAGTATCGAGATCGAATACCCATTTGCCGTTGAGTTGCTTGCGCCCGAACGACACCAGGCGATCGTAGGAACTCATGCTCAGCGCGAAGGACTCGCGGGTCGAACCCGGAATGTTCGGATCGAGCGTATTGACCGCAGCACCGGTCACATAGCGGAGTGTTTCGGCGCGGCTCTGCGCATGCGCGACGGCCGCGGTCAGCGTCACCGCGAGCAACGCGGCGGCAGCCGGAAAAAGACGCCTGGAAACGGAGAAACACATCGCTTCGGTCCCTTTGTTAAGCAGCCTACCCGGACGCGCTGTCAGGCAGGCTAAAAGGCAGCAAATCATATGCCAAGATGACGGCGCGACACCTGCGTGCGAAGATGACCGTCATGTCCCATTGTCAATCGGCGCTGGTTCACGCCGGATGACGGCCTGCGCAACGTCGTAGGCCTGGAAGGCCGCCCAATGCTTGTCGATATCGGCGCGAAACAGCCCGCGCGTGACGCCGTGCACGAGCTTCGGCACAGCCGTTGTCATGGCGTTGATCGATGACCCCGACGGGCCAAAGCTCATCGTGGACGCAATGGCGAAGAGATGGATATCGGCAATCCAGGGTGTTTCGCTAGCCACGCGCTCGCACAGGGCATAGTCGTCGGCAAGATAGGGAAAAGCGCCAAGCCGTTGGCTCTCTTCCTCGCGTGGCGGCGTATAGCGATCGGCCCAGCGCGCGATATTGTGGGCACAGCGGGCAAGCTCGCCGCGGCTGGCGAAATCCACCTCGATGCCGGTCGCGCAAATGATGAGATCGGCTACGATCTCCCTGCGCGGCGTCTGCAACACAACCCCGTCGGCACTTTCCCGCGCGGTCGTGACCGGCGCCCCCTCGTGGAGACGAAAGGTCGCATGAAGCGCACAACGGTCATAGGTCGCTTGCGGAAAACCTTCGCGCGTTTCGAGGATGGCGCGCATGAAGCGCCAGCGCCAGGAATCGTCCAGCTCGGAGAAATGCCTTAGGAAGCCGCGGAAGGTCAACCAGCGGTAGGGTTGCACCAATTGGATCTCCGCTCGTCGGCAGAGCAGATCGACCCTGCTGGCGCCTGCTTCCAGCGCCATGGCGGCGTTGTCGAACGCGGAAGCACCGGCACCGATGACGGCGACGCGCTTGTCCCGCAGGGCCTCGAAATCGATGGGCGCGGCGCAATCGACGCAGCGCGAGACCGGTAAATGAGCAAACGGGGCGGGAACGCTCCAATCGCCCATGCCTTCCTGGCCGGTCGCGAGCACGATCTTCCGTGCGTAGAGCGTCTCCTCGCCGTGCGGGCCCAGAATTGTCGCCCTCAAGAGGCTGTTCGCCGCGGGCGCGATGTCGGTGACTTTCCAACCATTGCGCACCGGCAGATCGAGCACCTTACGGTACCACAGCAGATAATCGGCCCAATATTCGCGGGGGATCAGGCCAAGATCGCGCCAGCTCTGATCGCCAAACTTCGCTTCGTGCCAGGCCTGGTAGGTCAGGCTCGGAATGTCGAGATCGGGACCAGTATAGTCTTTGGGGCTGCGCAGCGTCGGCATGCGCGCATAGGTCCGCCACGGGCCCTCAAGGCCCTCCTCGGCCTTGTCCAGCACGAGACTATTCGTGACCTGCGAACGTTTGAGTCCAAAGGCGATGGCAAGGCCCGACTGACCGGCGCCGACGATCAACACGTCGAGCGCGGGTCTGCCGTCCGGGCCTGTCACCGGCGTCAGCCATGGCAGGCTCGGATGGGCTATGCAAGCGAGCTCGGCACGGACCCGCGCGGCGAGAGCTGCAAGACGATCGCTCATGCAGCGCTCCATGCGCGGCCACCATGCACGCTGCCCTCGCCACCGGCATCACGCAGCATCGCCAGTGTGTCTTCGGCGCCAGCGACATCGCGGTCGACCAGTGCAACAACGGCCCCCTCGCGGGCGAACAGCAGCGCGCTTGCCCGGCCGACCCCGGAACCGCCGCCGGTGACGACGGCCGCACGTCCCGAAAGTCTCATCTCACTGTCCTCCGCCGTAATCCCGCAGCCAGCCGCTCAAATGGGCCGCCGAGGCGTCACAGTCGAATTTCGCGCGCCAGCCAAATTCGTCGGTAAGGCGCGTGACCGACAGCGGCGCCCGCGTCGCCCCATGCACGGTCACCGTCGGCGTCTCGCCGGCCGCCGCGAGGCGGCAGACCAGACCGGGGCGCCGCGATGCAAATGCCTTGCCCCAGGCCTCGGCCGTGAAGCTCTCGCCGCTCGCGATGTTGTAGAGCGCATGACGTGGCCTTTGGGCGTCAAGCAGAAGTGCCACGGCGTCGGCGACATCAGGCGCATAGACCCAATCCCGCATCCCGGGATTGCTGAGCAGTGCAGGCGCGCCACGCGCCAGACAATCAACGATCTGCGCCTGCGGCGACGGCGTGTCGCGCACCCCGCCTACCCGCTCGAACGGCCCAAATACGCCGGACAGCCGCACGCTGATAACGTCTGCCTGCCAGAGCTCCGCAAGCCGCGCTGCGACACGCTCGGAGGCAAATTTCGTGATCGCATAGAGCGATTGCGGCTCACAGGGCGTCGTCTCATCGAGCACGGGATAGTGCTGGCCACTGCTCCCATAGGCTGCGGCGGACGACAGGTTGATCACCCGCCGCACACGAGCGCGCTCTGCCGCTCGCAGAATCGGCACCTGGGCCAGCAAATTGACGGCCAGAATTCGCTCCGGCTCTGCCGCGTCACGCGCCTCTCCCGCTGTGATCGCAGCGCCTAGCACCAGCGCGTCGCAACCGCTCCGGATTGCGGCATCGACGCTGGCGCGATCGGTGACATCGCCCGGGATCATCCGAAACCGCTCGCGGGACACAAATGCCCGGCGCGCTGACGCCGGCAATTCCGCGCAATCGAACAGCGTCACCATGTGCCCACGACCGAGCAAGAGCTGCGCGATATTGAGTCCGACGAATCCGGCGCCGCCGACGATCACGACGTTCATCGCATGACCCGTTTACAGAAGCTTCGCACCGAAATTCTGCTCCGGATCCATGTCGGCCACGAGCCGACCTGTCGGCTTTGCCGCCTCCCCACCACTGCGCGCAAGGAAGCGGCCGGAGCCGGGCAGCGCAGACAACTTTCCGGCGTCGACAATCACCCGGCCGCGCGACAGGACCGTCACCGGCCAGCCTTGCACGGAGCGGCCGACGAAGGGCGTGTAGCCGGTCAGATCGTGCATCATCTCGTCGGTGATCGTCACGCGGCGGTCGGGATCCCAGATCGCGATATCAGCGTCCGCCCCGATCGCGATCGAGCCCTTGCGGGGATGCAGATTGTAGATCCTCGCAGGCGCTGTCGCGGTGAGCTCGACGAATTTCTCCAGACCCAACCTGCCCATCGAGACCATGGCGTCGAACAACAGCGGCAGCCGCAGCTCAAGGCCGGGCAAGCCATTCGCCACCTGCTTGAAGGTCGGGTTTGGCCCGGCCCGCAGCTTTCCGGTCTCGTCAAAACGATAGGGCGCATGATCGGACGAGATGGTCTGCAGATCGCCGAGCGACAGCGCGGTCCACAGTGCCTCCTGGTCGGCGGCGCGGCGCGGGGGTGGGCTGCACATCCATTTCGCACCCTCGACGCCCGGGCGATCGAGATCGTCGGCGGTGAGGAACAGATATTGCGGACAGGTCTCGGCGAAGACCTTCAGCCCCTGCCCGCGCGCATCGCGGATCACCCTGGCGCCTTCAGCGGTCGAGACATGGAAGATCATAATGGGTTGATCGACCAACGCCGCCATGCCGATCAGGCGGTTGAAGGCTTCAGCCTCGGAGAACCGCGCATGGCTGATCGCGTGATACTTGGGATCGGTATAGCCGCGGGCGAGCAGGCGTTTCACCATCCAGGAGATGATGCCGTGATTCTCCGCATGCGCGCAGAGCATGGCGCCGCTCTCGCGCGCAGCGACCAGGATGTCGAGCAGCGGCTCGTCGTCGATCTTCAGCCGGTCATAGGTCATGAAAATCTTGATCGAGCCGTGGCCTTTGCGGATCAGCGCCGGCAAATCGCGCTCCAAGGTCTCGCGGGTCGGATCGGCGATGATCATGTGGAAAGCGTAATCGATCACCGCCCCCCTGCGCGCGAGCGCGTGATACTCCTCCAGCACCTGCGACAACTGCATGCCGACATGCTGGGCGGCAAAGGAGATCACCGAAGTGGTGCCGCCGAAAGCGGCCGAGGTGGTCGCACTCTCGAAAGTGTCGGCATTCATGATGCCGGCAGCAGAAAGCTGCTCGATATGGCAATGGCTGTCGACGCCGCCCGGTATCACGTATTTGCCACGCGCATCGATCTCGCGCTTGCCAGGGCCGAGGCCGCGGCCGATTGCGGCGATCATCTCGCCGCTGATGGCAACGTCCGCCTCGAATACGTCGGTCGTGGTGGCGACGCGGCCGCCCCGAATGATCAGGTCATAGGCGGGCTCGGTCATGACAATCTCCGTAACGGTACCTCTTGAAAAAACGCTGCGCACGACCGCCAGCGTCGCGGGCGGCGCCCTTGCCCCGAGCGCATGACAGTTTCACGCTGCCCATGGCATAGTGATTGCTTACGTTTCTCCGCGTCAACACAGCTCAAGCAGGAAGCTCCCATGTCCCGACCGCGCATCATGGTCATCAACCCGAACTCCAATCGCGTGGTGACGGCTGGTCTCACAGAGGCGCTGAAGCCTTTGATGTTCGCCGACGGCCCGGAGATCGTGTGCGAGACATTGGCTGAGGGCCCCTTCGGTGTGGAGAGCCAGGCCGATGCCGACAGCGTCGCGATGCCGCTGCGGCGCCTCGTCGAGAGCGACACTCAGTCCGCGGCTTTTGTGATTGCCTGCTACAGCGATCCCGGCCTGCATGTCTCCCGCGAGGCGACGACGCGGCCGGTGCTCGGCATTGCCGAATGCGGTGTGCTCACCGCGCTGACGCGCGCCGAAACCTTCGGCGTCATTGCCATCGCGCAGCGTTCCATCCGCCGTCATCTGCGCTATCTGCGGCAGATGGGGCTGATGGACCGCCTTGCCGCCGAGCGTCCGCTCGACATGACCGTGGCGGAAACCGCCTCGGGCGAAGGTACGCTCGCCAGGATGATCGCGGTCGGGCGCGCGTTGAAGGAAGAAGATGGCGCAGGCGCCATTGTGATGGGCTGCGCCGGCATGGCTCGCCACCGCAAGTCGCTGGAACACGCACTCGGCATCCCCGTGATCGACCCGACCCAGGCCGCCGTCACCATGGCGCTCGGCGCCGTGCAGTTCGCGTCGCGATGATTGGGGCGTTGTGATCATCACGGCGGCGGAATCGCCCCGGCGCGGCTCGTGATCAGGCCATAATGCTCGATGCGGCGGTGGCGGGCAAAATCGAAGATGGTTTGCTTGCCGAACACAGTGGCGTCGAGGTCGCAGGGATGGACGAGTAATTCGTCACCTTCGGTCTTCGCCTCCGCAACGATCTCGCCATCGGGATTGACGATCAGGCTGCCGCCGATCATGGGATGGCCGTCCTCGACACCGGCCTTGGCTACCGCAATCACCCAGCAGGAGTTCTGGTAAGCGCCGGCCTGCACCGACAGGCGATTGTGGAACAGCCGCTTTTGGGGTCCTTCATTGTTCTTCTGGGAATTGACTGATGGGGTGTTGTAGCCAATCAGAACCATCTCGACGCCTTGCAGGCCCATGACCCGATAGGTCTCTGGCCAACGGCGATCGTTGCACACGGCCATGCCGATGATGCCACCGAGATTGCGCCAGACCGGAAAGCCGAGATCGCCGGGCTCGAAATAGCGCTTCTCAAGATGTTGATGGGTGCGCTCCGGATCAAACTCGACATGTCCCGGCAAGTGCACCTTGCGGTATTTACCGACGATGTTGCCGGCGCGATCGGTGAGAATGGCGGTGTTGAAATGACGGCCTTCGGGCGTCAGCTCGGCATAGCCGAAGCACATCGCCATCTCGCATCTGGCTGCGTGCTCGAACAACGGCCGCACTGCGTCATTTGGCATCTCCCGCTCGAACCAGATGTCGGCCTCGGAACGGTCCTCGTGATACCAGCGCGGAAAGAAAGTCGTCAGCGCAAGCTCCGGATAGACAATGAGGTCCGCGCCTTTGCTCTTGGCTTCAGTCATCAGCGCAATCATGCGTCGGACCACGACATCGCGCCCCTCGGCACGCTGGATCGGCCCCATTTGGGCGGCGGCAACGTTGATCATGCGCATGACGCTTCGTCTCCATATGAAATGTGCGGCTCAGGCATTGAAGGCCGCCTGCGCTTCCGGCCGCAATGATCGCGGCTTCGTCGCCGTGAACATTTTTGCCGGCGCAGATGAGCTTTTGCCACCGCTACGGCGCAGGTCGCATTCATGTAGGCGTCGGCCCCATCTGAGCGGCGGCGGCGCGAAGAAGCCGGGTCAATCATGCCTCCAATCTGTGCGACCTGCTGCCTCGATAGGCGCGACGCGCCGTGCGCGGTTGCACTGCCTTTCGGGTCTATTACGCGAAAGCATGACGACGATTTCAATCACTCGTGCTATGATATTTTGTTGGAGACCATAACCAGTATTTATACATGAACCTGCGCCAACTCGAGATTTTGCGTGCGGTCGTTCGGCATCGGACCACGGTTGCCGCGGCGGACGAACTGGCCCTCTCGCAGCCGGCGATCAGCAACGCGCTCAAGGCGATGGAGGCTCAGGCGGGCTTCGCGCTGTTCGAGCGTGTCAACAACCGCCTGTTCCCGACGAGCGAGGCGATGGCCTTGTACAAGGAGAGCGAGGCGATCTTTGCGCTTCACGCCAAGCTCGAAAACCGCGTGCGCGATTTGCGGGAATGCCGCGCGGGACATCTCTCGATCGTGGCGACGCCCCCGCTCGCCTACAGCGTCATTCCGCCTGCGATATCGGAGTTTCTGCGACAGCGGCCGCAGACACGGATGTTCTTCGATGTGCGGCGCTATGAGGGAATTATCGACGGGCTCCTGAGCCACGTGGCCGAGCTCGGCTTTGCGCTCGGCTTCTCGCCACATCCAGGCATCGCGCAGGAGATCGTTCACACCGGCGAAATGGTCTGCGTTCTTCCGCCCAATCATACGCTGGCCGATCGCCCGGTCATCTCGGCGTCCGACCTCGTCGGCCTGCCCTTCATCGGACTCGAGCGCGGAACACGATTGGGCGAAGCCGTCCGCGACAGCTTTGCCAGGGCCGGCGCGCCATTTCAGCCGACCGTCGAGGTGCGCTACTGCAATACGGCTTGTGTACTGGCGGCCGCCGGCGTCGGTGCCGCCGTCGTCGATCCTTTCTCACCGCGTCAAAGTGGCAGCAATGCTCTGACCGTCCGGCCATTCACGCCCATGACGCCCGCTTTGGCCTACATGCTCTGGTCGGAAGCCGAGCCGCTGTCGCGCCTGGCGAAAGCCTTCCTGAACGAAGTCCGGCAGGCGAGCCGACGGCTTGGCTAGAGAGCTCCGTGAGCTCTACGGATGATGAAGTCTCGCACGTTCGCGCGAGAACGAACGCCGGCCGCGCTTGAGACCCCAGAGCGGCTGAGCCAAGCTTGAAATGGCATCGGCCGGGCTGGACGCATCGAGGCAGACGAGATCAGCGGGACCGCCGACCTTGAGGCCATAGTCGTCCAGGCGGAGCAATCGCGCGGCAGCGTCCGTTATCATGTCGAGGCAGCCGGCCAGATCGGCCGGCCGCGAGACATGACACACATTGGCATAAAGGTTTGCCATTCTCACCAGCGAGCCGTCGCCATAGGGCGTGAACGGGTTGAGCACATTGTTGGTCGAGATCGAGCAGGTCACGCCGGCCTCGCGCAGCGGCTCGAGCGGCACCACGCCGCGCGGCACGGCGTGATCGTGGCGACGGCCCATGAGATGCAGATCGGTCGACGGCAAGACCGTCACGGCGACGCCTGCGTTGGCCAGCTGCACGGCAATCGCCTTGAAACGGTCCGGCGGCAACAGCGACATCTGGGTGGCATGGCCGACCGCGACGCGGCCGCCCCAGCCAAACTCCTCCGTCTTGCGGCAGACATATTCGATCTGCATCCCGTCGGTTGTTTCGGCGAGATCGAGATGCATGTCGATCTCGGCATCGAAGTCGCGCGCGATGGCAAAGATGCGGTCGATCTGCCGGCGCGGATCGGTATCGAAATAGGGCGCGGCCCCGATGGTCCGCGCTCCCCGGCGCAACCCTTCGATCAGGAGGTCCTCGGTGCCGGGATAATTCGTGAGTCCCTCCTGCGGGAACACGCAGATTTCCATGTCGACGGCCCATGCATAGTCACGCGCCAGCTGGCTGATCGCATCGAACCCGATCAATCCGATGCCAGGATCGAGCTCCACATGGGTGCGCATACGGGTGGTGCCATGGCTGATGCAACGCTCGAGCGTCTGTCGGCCGCGTGCATAGACATCCTCGACCGTGAAGCCGCGCTTGGCGGCCGCGGTTTCCCGCGCCGCCTCGACTACGGTCCCCTGCTCGATCCGGCAGCGGTCGAGAATGCACGTTTTGTCGAGATGGATATGCGTCTCGATCAGGCCGGGCACCAGGAGGCAGCCCGATGCATCGAGTTCGCGCCCGTCAGCCTGCAAGTCTGGCGCGATGGCAAGGATCGCGCCGCCGCCAATGCCAATATCTACGACACTGACCTCCGCATCCCGCGCGACGCGAGCGTTACGAATGATCAAGTCCATGAGCTTCATCAAAGATCCGGATCCACCGAAAACCTAGAGCATGATCCGGAAAAGTGTGAAGCGGTTTCCGACAAGATCGTGCTCAATCAAAGAGCTAAAGCGCGATGACGATTCATCCTGGTCTAATCGCGCTTTGGCGCGTCCCAAACGATGCGAGAGCTCCAAGGTAAGGCTTCGGCCGCGGAAGCGCATAGGCTCCGACCTTTGACGTCTTGAGGCCCAACGCAATCAAAGCCTCGGCCAGCTTGACCGCGCTCGCGACGCCATCGATCACGGGCATCCCATGGCGCGCCGCGAGACGTGCGGCGAGGTCAGCCATCCCGGCACACCCGAGAACAATCACTTCGGCCCTGTCTTCCTGCTTGGCGAGCTCGATCTCCGCGCCGATTTTTGCGGCTGCATCTGAGCTGGGATCATCAAGTGATAACACCGGCAGCTCGCATGCTCTCACGCGGGCGCAGCGACCGGCGAGCCCGTATTTCAGCAGATTGTTCTCGATGACGCCGATGGAGCGCGCCAGCGTCGTGATCACCGAGAAGCGATGGCCCAGCATTGAGGCCATGTAAAATGCCGCCTCACCGATACCGATGACGGGCGCCAACGAGGCGCAGCGTGCCGCCTCGAGACCGGTGTCATCAAAGCAGGCAATGATGTTGGCGGAAACTCCGATGGCTTCGCCTTTGACGACTTCAGCCAAGAGCCCCTGAAGCGAAAACGCCTCGTCATAGTAACCTTCAATAGAGACCGGCCCGTCCAGCGGATTGACCGCGACGATCTCCGTTCCCGCAGAAGCCGCCCGGCGCGCGGCTCGACCTATCTCTTCCGTCATGCGGGCGGTGGTGTTTGGATTGATGACAAGGATGCGCATGAGGCCTAGACCAACCCTTTGCCGGCATCAGAGCCGTGACGCCGTTGCCGCGCCTGAAGCACCAGAATAACGATCAATGCCAGGAAGATCACGAGAAAGGACACTGCGCTCGTCAATGTGCCAAGTGCATAGATATCCGGCTTGGTCACGGTTGTCGTCAGGCCCTGCAACTCCAGCGGCAGGGTATTGACGGGCCCGATGGCCTGGCTGGAGCGCGCAAGTTCGTCCCAGGACAAGGTAAAGCCAAACAGACCAATGCCCACGACGGATGGCAGGATGATCGGCAGCACCACGTGCCGGAACGTCTGCCACGACGTCGCGCCGAGATCGCGCGCCGCCTCTTCGAGCCGACCGTCAAACCGGTTGAAGATCGCAAACATGATCAACAGGCCGAACGGCAGGGTCCAGGTGAGATGCGCGCCAAGACCCGAGGTAAAAAGCCCCATGGCCGTGCTCCAACCCTCGACGCCGCTCTTGATGGCGAAATCGTCGAGCAGCCGGAATTCCAAGGCGATTCCAAGCGAGGTAATGATCGAGGGCATGATCAGGCTCGCGATGGCGACGTAAAACACGAAGCTCGCACCGCGGAATGGTTTGCGGAAGGCCATGCCGGCCGACACCGAAATGACGACTGTCAGCACCATGACGACAAAGCCGAGCTGCAGCGAGCGCTTGAAAGCCGCGCCGATGTCGACGATGCCGGTCCCTGCAAATAGCTTGCTGAACCACACCAGCGAAACGCCGTTCATCGGAAAGGTCAGGCCGCCGTCCGGTCCCTGAAACGAAAGGATGTAAATCGCAATCATGGGTCCGTAGAGAAACAGCACGTAGGCGGCGAAAAACGTCGCGAGAACGTAAAAGGATCGTGGCCGTTTCTCGCCCATGTCTAAAGTTCCTTGCGGATATCCACGACCTTGGTCAGCGCCGCGATGATCAGGATCGTAACGCCCAGCAGGATAACGGCGTTGGCCGCCGCCGCAGGAAACTGCAATGCGTTGAGACGGGTCTCGATGATCTTTCCTGCAGATGCGATCTGCCCGCCACCCATCACGCCGATCGTGACGAAGTCGCCCATCACGATCGTGATCACGAAGATCGAGCCGATCACTATACCCGGCTTCGCGAGGGGAATGACGACGTTCACCAGCGTTTGCCATCCAGTGGCGCCCGCATCATACGCCGCCTCGATCAACCTCTTGTCGATCCGAATCAAGGAATTGAAGATCGGCACCACCATGAAAAAGGTGAAGAGGTGAACGAGGGCGAGGACGACGGAAAACTCGGAATACAGCAACCATTCGACCGGGTGCTGGACCAGTCCTGTGCCCAACAGGCCCTTGTTCACCAGCCCGTTGCGGCCAAGAAGCGGAATCCAGGCAATCATGCGGATTACGTTCGAGGTCCAGAACGGGATCGTGCACAGCAGCGTGAGCACGATCTGCCAGGTCTTGGATCGGACGTGAAACGCGAGGAAGTAGGCGACCGTGAAGCCGATCAGAAGGGTCAGACTCCACGTCAGGAAGCACAGTTTCAGCGTGTTCAGATAGGTTTTCAGGATTGTACACAGATCCGGCAAATCGGCGATGCATCCCTCGAACGTGTCGGTGTAGCCACGCAGACTGAAGGCCGGGATCATTTCGTATTCATTGTAGTCCCACGCGCTGACGATCGTCACGAGCAGCATCGGCAACAGAAAAAATGCGCCGAAGACAAGCATCATCGGCGCGGATTGAAGCCACGCGACGAACGATTTGCGATCCTGGACCATGAAAATCCGATCTCGGTCAAACCGAAGCGCGACCTGGACAGAACGCGACAAGTTCCGCCATGCCATCAGGCAGCAATGAATTCATTCCACTTGCGGACCATGTAGTCGTTCTCGTCCATCACGGAATTCCAGCAAGCAACGGCGCCCATGCGGTCCTCGTACGAGCCGCCGTCACGCTTGGCGCCGGCCTTCTCGAGAATGGTGCCATCGGGACCCTTGATATCATTGACGGCCGGCTTGCCTTCCATCCAGTAGCCCCACTCGTCAGCAGTCATGTTCGCCTTGGCGGTAGACAAGACAGCGGAATAATAGCCCTGACGGTTCAGATAGGCGCCGGCCCAGCCGGATAAGAACCAGTTCACGAACTCATAGGCCCAATCGAGCTTCGGCCCCGAGACCGCCTTCGACACGCAGAACCCGGAGGCCCATGAGCGATAGCCTTCCTTGAGCGGCTGGAAGATGCAGGGAATCCCCATCGAGCGCACCTTGGTGACCGCTGGAGACCACATGGACTGAATAACGGTTTCGCCCGACGCCATCAGGTTGACCGACTCGTTGAAGTCCTTCCAGAAGGCACGGAACTGGCCGGCCTTCTTGGCTTCGGTCAGCACCTTGATCGTGAGATCGATTTCGGCCTTGGTCATGTTGCCTTTGTCGGCATATTTGTGCTGACCGGTCGCCTCGACCACCATCGCGGCATCCATGATACCGATTGACGGTATATTGAGAATCGACGCCTTGCCCTTGAATTCCGGATTGAGCAGTTCGGCCCAGGATTCGATTGGCCGCTTGATGATATCTGGACGGATCCCGAGCGTGTCAGCGTTATAAACCGTCGGGATCAGCGTGACGAATTCGGTAGGCGTTGGCGAGAACGTCTTGGAATTCGGCCCTTCCAGATAAAGCACCTTCCATGGCGCCGTACCCTGGTCGCCGATCTTCTTGCCACTGGGCAACTGCCCCTTCGTAAACACCGGGGTGATATTGCCGAACTCCTTGATCTTCTTGGCATCGAGCGCAAGGATATTGCCCGACGGGATCAGCTTCTTCAGCTGGAAATATTCAGTGTCGAGGACATCGAACGAATTCGGCTGGGTGATGACGCGCTTGGTCACGTCGTCCGTCGTCGCCGTGATGTATTCGATCTTGATCCCGGTGTCTTCCAGACATTTCTTCGATATCTCGTCGCCCTCATTCACGGCCGTGCCAAGATAGCGCAGCACCTTCGGCTCGGCGGCGTGGACGTAGGGAAATCCCTTGATCGCGCCCGCGCCTGCTGCGAGCCCCACCGCTCCGGCCGCGCCCTTCAGCATGGTACGGCGGTTAAGGCCATTTGTAGACTTCGAATGATTGCTCATGACGATCTCCCTCGATATCAAGCCGCTTTTTCCGGAGATTGGACCAGTACGGAGCTGCGGGACCGCAGCAGACTTGCCTGCTTCGGATTCCAGGTGACCAGGACACGCTCGCCGACAGCGTAATCGGCCGCGTCGAACTCGGTTTCTGTGAGTTGGGACGAGATGTCGGCCCCGCCGTCGACCGCGATCACGACGCGGACATAGGTTCCCTGGTATTCGACCCCGCTGATGGTGCCCTCGATCGAGGGGCCATCGACGGCCTCGCGGGGCTTTCGCAGCAACAGCCGATCATCGCGAACGGCGAACGTCTCATCACCTACGGTGATGACGTTGTGGCCACCGATGAATCTCGCCGCGAATTCGGTCCGGGGATGATTGAATATCTCGCGGGGCGAACCTTGCTGTTCGATCCGGCCACCGTTCATCAGAACCACGATACTGGCCAGGGCCATCGCCTCGTCCTGGCCATGGGTGACATGGATGAACGAAATTCCAAGCTCGCGCTGGAGCTTTTTCAGCTCCGCCCTCACCCGCAGCCGCAAGAACGGATCGAGCGCCGAAAGCGGCTCGTCCAGAAGCAGGATCTGAGGAGATGTAATCAGAGCGCGTGCAAGCGCTACGCGCTGCTGCTGGCCACCCGATAATTGCGCCGGCAACCGCGCCGCATAAGCCTGCATGTCGACCAGCTCTAGAAGCCTCCTGGCTTCGGCACGACGCGCGGGTTTGGCGATTCCTTTCATCTTCAGGGCAAAGGCAACGTTGTCGATCACGGAGAGATGCGGAAACAGGGCATATGATTGAAACATCATCGACGTGTTGCGTTGGGCGGGTGGCAGATCCGTGACGTTCTTCGCCCCGACAATGATGTCGCCTGATGTCACGGATTCATGGCCGGCAATCATGCGCAAGGTAGAGGTCTTTCCGCAGCCCGACGGCCCGAGCAGACAACAATACGAGCCTGCCGGGATCTTGAGGTTGATCGCGTCAACCGCTGTTACCCCGGCATATTTCTTCGTTAGCTGCACGAGTTCGAGCGTGGCGCTGGCCGTCATCCGCAACAAGTCCGCATCGTCTTGCAAGGTCCCGTGTGATCTGTGGCCTGCCGAGCGAAGGCACTTGGCCTCAGATGCAACAGATGTGCCAAACAATGCGGCAGATGGTTCAACAGAGGGGGCATATCCGGATTCTTGCAGCGAGCCGGCATGTTGCGACGATCCGGCAGGATCAGGCGTGGCGCCTTTTTGCACAGGTGCGCTGCTTTACTGGGCGATCGCCGCAGCTTGGGATCCTACAGTTTTGACAAGGGGGCTTTTGAGACGATCAGACGCGTGCCCCGCCTGACGCGGGTAGCCATCATGGACGTCCTGTGTTTTCCTTTCGCCGAGCCCGGTATGAGGGGAATGGAATGCGTACAACATCGGTCGGCGTCTTTCGCATTGCGACCAATGGTCCGGGGGATGTTTCGGGCCTGCTTAAGCTGATCGAGTCGGGCAAGATCGATCCAAAGTCCATCCTGGCGATCTTGGGCAAGACCGAGGGTAATGGTGGCGTCAACGATTTCACAAGAGAGTACGCCGTTTCCGCCTTATGCGCCGCGCTCGCGCGCTATGTCGGACTGCCACCTGACAAGATCGAACAGCGGATTGCCTTCGTGATGTCTGGTGGAACTGAAGGCGTGCTCAGTCCCCACATCACCGTCTTCACGCGTCAGCGTATCGTCGATCGCCAAGCCGAGAGAATCTCCGGGAAGCGCCTGAGCATCGGGATGGCGCACACGCGAGATTTTCTGCCCGAGGAGCTCGGACGCAGCGCCCAGATCCGGGAAACAGCCAGAGCGGTGGCCACCGCAATGGCTGATGCCAACATCACCGATCCGCAGGACGTCCATTTCGTACAAATCAAGTGCCCGCTTCTGACGAGCGATCGTATCGAAGCGGCGTCAGCTCGCGGCTGCGGGACCGTCACAAACAGCGCCTATAGCTCGATGGCATACTCGCGCGGCGCATCGGCGCTTGGGGTCGCAGTTGCGCTTGGGGAAATCGAGGACAAGGTTTCTGACGAGCACGTTCTTCGCCGCTTCGATCTGTTTTCGTCAGTGGCGTCGACTTCGGCCGGCATCGAGCTAATGCACAATGTCGTCATCGTCCTCGGCAATTCGGCATCGTCGGCGAGCCCGTTCGAGATTGCGCACGCCGTCATGCGCGACGCCATCGACTCCGCAGCAGTGATCGACGCCTTGGCCCGAGTGGGACTGCCTATTCGTTCTGAGCCGACGGCAGGCCGTCAACTCGTCAACATTTTCGCCAAAGCGGAAGCCTCGCCCAACGGCAACGTGCGCGGATTTCGCCACACTATGCTGGAGGATACCGACATCAGCGCAACCCGACACGCAAGGGCCGCCGTCGGCGGATTGATCAGCGGTTTATCGGGAACTGGTGCCATCTACGTTTCCGGCGGGGCCGAGCACCAGGGCCCTGCCGGCGGCGGCCCCGTAGCTGCAATCGCTCGGCTTTCGATAGGTGAGGACTGAACAAGCCATTGAGCGGGCGATCGAGCGATCGCTTCATCATGCGCTTGGCGGCCAATAGCTTTCTGCCGGCCGTATTGCCGTCGTCGCCTCGATATCGACGATGATCGCGTTCTCGACATCGACCATGCAGCTCGTTGAACGGCAAGGAAGCCCCGGCCGCCGTGCCCCGGGACGCCGCGGTACGCGGCGCCATTCGCGACGACGCCGGAGAAAAAGGCCCGAACAGGCGACGCGGGCGCTCTGGCTGGGGCGGGAGGGATCGAACCTCCGAATGGCGGAATCAAAATCCGCTGCCTTACCGCTTGGCTACGCCCCAACTGGCCCGGAACGGCGGGTCGCCGCTGCGCTGCTTCGCACCCCGCCGGTCTATAGGGGGCGACCCGCCATTTCAACAGGCTGGACGAAATTTCGCACCCCGTATTTGCGTCATTTCGCCCTTGATATGAACGGATTTTCCGCTTCCCTCCGGCTTCGCCGCCCGTTCGCCGTCGGGCCTGGCCGAATGTCCCCGTCCTGCCCGTCCCGTCCCTGGCTCCACAGGCATGACTTGCGGCCTCCGGCGCAGTTGAGATCACCCCGGTTTCGTGGGAAGACGCCGCCGGATCAAGGACAGAGGAAACGAGGGTTCGGTCATGACCTACCAGGCGCCGATCAAGGATATCCTGCTTGCGCTCAACCATGGCGCCGGCCTGAAGGCCGCGGTCGCGGCCGGCCATTACGGCGATTTCGACGGCGATATCACGGAAGCCGTGCTGGAGGAGGCCGGCAAGTTTGCCGCCGACGTGCTGGCCCCGCTCAACCGGATCGGCGACGCCCATGGCATCAAGCTCGACGCCGGCAAGGTGACCACCGCCCCGGGTTGGCCCGATGCCTACAAGCGCTGGACCGATGCGGGCTGGAACGCCGTCTCGGGCCCCGAGAGCCACGGCGGCCAGGGCCTGCCGCTGGCGATCAACGCCGCCTGCACCGAGATCTGGAGCGCCTCGAACATCGCCTTCGGCCTCTGCCCGCTGCTCACGCTGTCGGCCATTGAGGCGCTGGATGCGCATGGCAGTGCCGAGCTGAAGGACATCTATCTCGGCAAGCTCGTCTCCGGCGAATGGACCGGCACCATGCAGCTGACCGAGCCGCAGGCCGGCTCCGATGTCGGCGCGCTGCGCACCCGCGCCGATCGCGCGAGCGACGGCAGCTATCGGCTGAAGGGCACCAAGATCTTCATCACCTATGGCGACCACGACATGACCGACAACATCGTGCATTTCGTGCTGGCCCGCCTGCCCGACGCGCCCGCGGGCACCAAGGGCATCTCCTTGTTCCTCGTTCCCAAATTCCTGGTCAATGCCGATGGCTCCTTGGGCGCGCGCAACGACATCTACGCAAGCGGCGTCGAGCACAAGCTCGGCATGCATGCCTCGCCGACCTGCACCATGACCATGGGCGATCATGGCGGCGCGATCGGCTACCTGATTGGCGAGGAAAACCAGGGCATGCGCTGCATGTTCACCATGATGAACCAGGCCCGCCTCGGCGTTGGCCTGGAAGGCGTCGGCATCGCCGACCGCGCCTATCAGCAGGCCTTGGGCTATGCACAGGAGCGTCGTCAGGGCCGCGCGGTCGGCTCGACCAGCAGCGGCTCCGATCCGATCATCGTGCATCCCGACGTCAAGCGCATGCTGATGCAGATGCGCGCCATGACCGCGGCCGCCCGCACCATCTGCTACGCCACAGCGGTCGCGCTCGACGTCGCCGTCCGCGCCAAGGATGCGAAGGTCCGCGCTGATGCGGCCGCGCGCGGCGCGCTGCTGACGCCGATCGCAAAGGCCTTCTCCACCGACATCGGCAGCGAGGTCGCCTATCTCGGCGTGCAGGTGCATGGCGGCATGGGCTTCATCGAGGAGACCGGGGCCGCGCAACATTATCGCGACGCCCGCATCACGCCGATCTATGAAGGCACCAACGGCATCCAGGCGATCGACCTCGTCACCCGCAAGCTCGGCGCCAATGGCGGCGCCTCGGTGTGGGCGCTGCTCGCCGAGCTCGACCAGACCGTCAAGCAGGTCGAGGGCCTCAACGATCCCGCCTTCGGCACCACCGGACAAAAATTGCGCGATGCGCTCGGCGCGCTGGAGCGCGCCAGCCGCTGGCTGCTCGAACGCCTCGCCACCGCCCCGAACGACGCGCTCGCCGGCGCCACGCCCTATCTGCGCCTGTTCGGCGCCACCCTCGGCGGCTGCTATCTCGCCTCCGAAGCGCTTGCCGCGCGTGCCGAGCAGCTCGGCGATGACAAGCGCTATGTCGCGCTGGCGCGGTTCTTTGCCGAAAACGTCTCGGTGCAGGCGCCGTCGCTGGAGAAGAGCGTGACCGATGGCGCGGAGATGGTGAACGGTGCCGACGCCGTGTTGCTGGGCTAGCCTATCTCGGTCGTCCCGGCGAAGGCCGGGACCCATACCGCGGAATCTATCTGCGGCGCACGTTGGCTGACGATCATCACAAAACGCAGGCCTGGGGTTATGGGTCCCGGCCTTCGCCGGGACGACCTTGCTAAATCGTTTGGACTCAAGGCTCGAACATCTCATTTCGTCATTGCGAGCGTTGGCGAAGCAATCCAGGGCCCCGCACACGACTCTGGATTGCTTCGTCGCGGAGCCTGTCATCGGGCCGCGCTTTGCGCGGACGCATTGGCTCCTCACAATGACGGCAAACAAACATGAACTCGCATTCTCGCGGCGCGTTTTCGCCCGAGGCTTTGCATCAACACCACCCTCTTGAATTCAGAGGGCGCAGGGAAGGCCGGGTGGCCGCTGCACCCGGGGCTCCCGCGCAAAGGTAGGCTTGCGCGAGCGCGAAAACCACAGGTACGGCGGTGATCACACCGGCCTTCCCTGCGCGATGGTTTTACGGCTTATACGTGATCTCCCCGGTGAACCTTGCCGATTGCCACCGTCCGCCGCGATGCGCTTGCGCATCGTCGGCATTAGC